>Ga0307515_10002165_pt1 | contig 43125 bp, 14 predicted proteins | sample 17_EM_MG_FD_194513 | JGI IMG/M metagenome (GOLD analysis project Ga0307515, IMG submission 194513) | Populus trichocarpa ectomycorrhiza microbial communities from riparian zone in the Pacific Northwest, United States - 17_EM | ecosystem: Host-associated > Plants > Roots > Unclassified | place... | reverse complement strand
CCTGCTAGGTCTCCTCTCTTTTTTCCTATTTTTATTTTATTTTATAGTATTTTATATAAAGAGAAATATAAATAAAAAGGTAGAAAGAAGATATCTAATTAGTAGGAAAGCTGAAGGTATTTGCTAAGGCTCTGCACAAAGCTCGGCACGAAGCTCTGCACGAAGCTCTATATATAGAGGCTCTGCACAACGGCTCTGCGTACGACGGCTCTGCGTACGACGGCTCTACTGCGGAGGCTCTATATAAAAGCTTTGTGCAGAGCTTCGTATAGAGCTTTGTGCAGAGCTTCGTGTAAAGCTTTATGCAGAGCTTCGTGTAGAGCTTCGTGCAGAGCTTTATGCGGAGCCTCCGCAGAGCTTCGTGCGGAGCTTCGTGCGGAGCCTTATTCCGCAGAGCTCTTATAAGCCTTATATCTATATAATATTACTTATCCTTAGGATATTTAGATAAAAGTGGCACCATTTTAAAGTGCTTTATAAGCTCTATAAATCTATACTAATAGAAAAATTATTTATTTAATATTGGGGGGTGTATTACAAGTGTAAGTATATTAGGGGTTTTTGCCAAGACTATCCGGAGACTATCCGGATAGTCTCCGGATACTATCAGCTGATAGGTCTATTATCCGAGAGGCCTATCCGACCTATCCTCCGCAGGTCTGAGGTACCCTAAATCAATGCTCGCTTCTGGTCCTCGTTACGTGGAATGTAAAGCTGGGAGAAAACCACGTGCTTCCAGCCGCGAAGTCTTTTGCAAGATGCGGATCGGCGTTTGAAAACATGAGGGCAGTGGTTCGCTGGACTAAAGGCCGAGGGCCGCTGCTATCAGGGGTAGCTAGCGTTAAAGGTAGGGCGACGAAGCCTTCAACTCAGCCTGGTCTGACTAAATCTAATGATAGAAGTATCGAGATTAACAAATTCCGATTGGCTTCTCATGCTTGATCCCTCTCTGCACTACCATTTTCCGCACATGTCCCAGCAAGCACCCTAAACTGACAGCGGGTAGAAGCTTAATTGCTTCAAGCTGTACCTCTACAAAATTCTCCGTTTGTCGCTGTGCTCGCGTCTAACACACAGGAATGGAAAAAGATGATGAGATTCCGGGACAAAGGACAGAAGCCAAGTCGCTCGACTTGCACACATTGCGATGCGTAGCTGCGAATATGAAAGACTGGAAAAGCAATCCTTATATTCATACAAGAAGCCTATGTGCAGTGTGGCTTAGTAATAAAATGCACCAGGTAAATAGTAAAATCTGCCACCAAAAATCCTCGTTTTCATGTTTCAACATTGACTTATACATATATGCTGAATGACCTTCAAGTCTACCGGCCTGGCACTGCTAGACAGCGTATGATCCTCCGGAGGTATATCCCAGACAGCAGTGTACTGATGGCTACTCCGATCAAAAGGTCTTATTTCATTGCTTCCCCTTCTCCAAGCTCCCAAGAGGGCTCCATGCGTCGTGTTCCGATCCTCGAGGGTTCGAGGGTGCATTGCCGACACGTTGGCCCCACCAGGCAAGGCAGAGGCGCACAATCATCGTCGCTTCACGGGCTCTTCCAGGGAAGCAGCCACTTTCAATCTCTCAAAACACCGAAGCCCGTGATGAGTAGCTTCGAAATGAAGTTGCCTAAGATGGACCATTTCTGTGCCAGTTAAGAGTACTGGCGCGTTACTTTCTCATCCCTTTCGCATTTTCCTGGCCTTGATCTCCGCTTTGACGGTTCTGAATGTATTTTGGTGCTCGTGGCGGGGAAGAGTAAAGTCAACCTGTTTCTTGAGGAGGGTCTGCACAGTCTCCACCAAACGGTGGTCGACACTGCTGTTGTGTTTGATGGCAATGTCCAGTAGCGTACGCTTGTTCCTGTCTGTCGTCAGATACAATTCGCCGGTATCATCGTTGTCGAGAAGCCATTCCACCGTCTTGAACTCCAGCCCTTTGCAAGCAACCTTGATCTGAGACTGCGCCGAGTCATCAATCGTGGAAGCGGTCGTCATCGTAGACACCACTGACGGCCGCGGTGAACCCAGTGCCCGGGAGGATGGTTCCTCTTCTTGAGGTTCCGGGAATGGCTCCTCTTCTTGAGGTCTCTGTTGGATCTCTCGAAACTCTGGACTAGTTCAAGAAAGGTCAGCGTGTTCGATTTGATCAGGTTGCATCCTACTTTGTCGCGATTCCCAGTAGCGTGTTAACATTATTAACGGATGTATTGATCATGGTGAGGGCGCTGTCGAGATCCGCCCTTTTTCCATCAAGTTTCCACTGAGCATACATCCGATTCCAGAGATATCGATCGCTCATCTCGATCAGAGCCTTGAGATCGTAATCGACGGACTCCAAGAAGCTTTTGACGGTCTTTAGTTGAGACTCTATCAGGATCAATCCATCGTGGTCGACGAGATGTTCGTTCACCCGAACTTTCTTGGCGATATATTCCATTGTGTGCGTCCAGCTTTTGCACAGCTTAATGTGGCTCTCCAGCCACGTTGATCGCAGCTTCATTCGATTTCCAAACTCGATTAGCGAAACACTTACTCTCCCTGCAACGACGAACACTGACACAGCGAGGCCGCCTATGTCGGGACCAGACATCGTCTACTGTTTCCCTAAGGTGGCCGTTTATGGGTCGAGAGAAGTAAAGTTGGAGCTTCCATCAGACACAAGGCTGTTTTGAAAGTCCCGGAGCGACGGTGATGCGTTTGAAAGCTCGGCGCGTGATCAAGAAACCAAGTCGCCCATTGTTGCTGCGTCCCAGCCGTGCGCCGTCCGCAAAGTTTCTTTTTCAAAAGACAAGACGTTGGGGTTAGCGAGGACCAACCGGAAAGAGCCGTTCCACGCCATCCCTTCGTGTGGCAAAATGCGATTTTTGATTGGGGCGTATTTAGCCTTCCTGCTTCAGCCTCGGTTGGGTTGGTTGGTGGACCCCACCACCCAATGGGAGGATGCTTAGAAAAGCCACCATAAAAAGGTCACCAAACACACATTTTTTGAGAAAGCTGGGCAGAAAGTCGTAATACATAACGTCATGGTTATACGTTCCTGGCCCTTCTCTATTGACTACCTGCTAGTTATATAGGAAAATCCTCCCTTAGAGCCTCAAATCCTTACCACCTGTAGACTTTATACGCGTTCTTGACGTCGATAAGGATGAGCTAGTAGAGGACGTGTTGTATACGTCAAATGGGGTGGATCAGGTACTGCAGGTGATGGAAACGGTTCAAGTGTCAATGAGGCGCCTGCACCCCTGCCGCCGAGCAATTGCATTGGCCAGAGGCTTCAACGCCAAGTCATATACGGTATAGAGCCTCTAGACCGGCCTGAGAGGCTTGCATATACGAAAAGTGCAAGAAATCGTTGCCACACAAAGGGATACGTTTCATTCCTCTGTGTGGCAGAAGGGACTTTTCGTATTGGGCGCTTTGGGCGCTCCTGCCTGGGTTAGCATGCTGTAGGCATCCTAGCTAGCGTGATTTCATTCGCAAACCTCACCCAAACGCGTGAATATTGCGATACCGATAAAATACTGTAGAAGGCCACACTAAAAACACCTATATATACTTTTTTTAAGGAAGTTAGGCAAGAAGTCGTGATGTATAACGTTATGACTGTAGGTTTCTGCCCTTCCTCTATCAACCAACTGCTAATTATATAGGAAAATCCTCTATTAGAGCCCTTCCCCGAATTACTTCTACCTATCCGCTTTATACGCGTTCTTAAGAATAAGCCTGTGAAGGACCAGCTTAAGGTTGTAAGAGAGGACGTGCTGTACTATGGTATCTGGCCGAACTTTTGTAACTGCACCGTGCATGTTGGACTGTGCAGTGGCTTTGGTAAAAAATGGTAATATATATTTTAAAACCTTGTATGGCTCCCTAAGCAGCTATTACGGCCTTACAGCGCTCCTTTATACTATATATTAGTAAATTAAGTTAATCTATAGTACATATGTTATATTGTATATAAAATAGTATGTTGATTGGTGTATTGAATTGTCAATGCGCTGCAGGGGGCCCCTGCTGCAGACGCCACATTTACAAAAGTTAGGCCGGATACCATAGTATACGTCAAATAAGTTATAGTTGAACGGCTCAATTAGCGGCGTCAGTGAGGCGCCAACACCCTTGCTGCCGAGCAACCGCACTGACCAGAGGCTTCAACACCAACTCCATACGGTATAGAACCCCTAGATTGACTTATGAGGCGTGCAAAAACGAAAAGTCCTTGAAATCTTGCTACACAAAGGGATACCAGCAAGGCTAAACTCTATGGGCCATTTTATGGCGGAACGCGGCCTCTTCCAATTGGGGGATCAGGGGGAAAATTATCCAAGAGTTTCAGGATTTTGAATTGGTAATCTCAGTAGGATAGCCTCGTGTCGTATTACTTTGGAGCATACCAGAACCACAGCGGCCTGCCGAGACGGAAAGGCACTTGGTCTTCGTCTCCGGGACCTAGAGGCGGTGGCACAGCTGCCAGGGCGTGCAGCTTTTGCGCTAATAACGCGAAAGCATTCTCAGAGACGGAAGGCTGTCCAAGGCTCGTGTTCCACTGCATACTTAGATAGCTGTGGTTGCCTCGCGTTCAAAAGCATTCGACCTTTTTGTTTTTCATTTATGTCCGCATCTTTTCATCGTCCTTGATGTTAATCCAGCCGTTTACGTGGTCCACCAATAGTCGAAATGTCGGATAATAATTTCGAACTCCAGTCTCCGCCAGGTAATTCTAAAGCTAGTAATACATTCTCCTCAGTCAATGGGGCAGCAGGGCCCTCAACTCCTGCGGCCTCTCAAACGCACGCTCCAGGCCAACAGAGAGCACCGGACTCAGTCCCATGCTCGCCAACAGAAGTAGCAGGCCCAGCATTAGAGAAAGCTCCGGTAGTGAAAGATGCAGCAGCACATCCTCAACAGCAGCATACCACATCACGTGAGACGGACCTAGCCATATTTACTGCGCCACCGCAAGCCATACCCGACCTAAGAGTGAATATATCACGTCCTCGTCGCCTGGACAATCCGAATCTGGACAATCCGTTCCGTCTCTTCCCAGATGTGAACTCTTTGCGGACTGCCGTCACAAATTTCGCCAACAATCATGGTCTCGGCAAATACGTCCAGCTCCTGATTTCTGCGGCAGAGTACGAGCTTGATGATGACGACGCTCAAGAGCAGATTGGTTTTCCACATGATGAGCTGAGCAATAAGAAGCCTTCATTTAGGAAACAATCCAGGAGCTTGAAGGCGGCGGTCCTGATCGTTGGACTCCTCTCAGCTAGCTGCCAAGGCTGGAACCAAAGCGTGCTTAATGGAACTGGTATGTTGCCTAGACGAAGTACCAAGAGCAACTCAATGGTTGTTGTCGACCTAACGCAAGGTTTAGCTCCCGAACTCGCCAAGTACTTCAACCTACATGTCAGAACGGATGATCCCTTAAGGAACAACCGTGATCTCTGGCGTCTCGGTGCGTTGGTAGCTGTCGAGCCTGCTGCCGCCGGACTGTTGAGCATCTTCGTATCCGATCCCCTTCAGAGCCGCTGGTTAGGCCGCCGCGGCGCCATTGCTCTCTCCGCAACGGTGAGCACTGTTGCTACGATCGCTCTTGCTTGTGCAACGACAATTCCTCAGGTCGCTGGGCTGCGTTTGCTCATCGGCATGAGTCTTGGCGCCAAGGCCTCGATCATAAATCCTTTGCTTGCCGAAATCACTTCCAAATTCCAGCTCCGGGGCCGCATTCTTGCAACCTGGCAGCTTGGGGATGCTCTTGGGATCTTCTGTGGAGTGCTATCCTGGTACATCATCAATCGAGCTATTCCCGTAGAGTCCCCAGACTCCGCAGAGCGACGGTGGCGAATATTGAGCCTCACGACGCTTCTCACTTCACTTCCGCTTATCTTTGTTGCTTACACTATTCCGGAAAGCTATGTCTTCCTTCTGAAGAAGAACAAGTACCCTGAAGCCGCGGAGTCGGTGCTTTCGTACTGCCGCAGCCGCCTTGATGCAATGAGGCTCTTGATATCTAGTCATTTCATCTGGGAGACGGAAGCCAATCTTCTTAAGACTGATGCCAATCTTCTTAAGACTGATGCCATGCAGGAACTGCAAGACCGTGTTAGCAGTCCTCCGGGACAAAGCGATGACCCACCTGGACAATGTCCTCAATCTGTTCCCGGAGGCAACGACTGTGCTCACACATATCACACAAGATTTCTGGATTTCTTCAAGAGGCTGTGGCAAATCTGCTGGACTGACGTGCGATGCCAACGTGCGTTATTATCATCAGGACTGCTTATGGTTGCACAGGCTGTCTGTGGAATCAACGCTCTTGTCAGTGTCCCTTTCAGCCATCGTTGATAACTTTAAATCACTGCTGACATAATCTATCAGGCGTTCTTCTCGAGCTCCCTAGTTGATGCTGGTATCTCAGAGGACAGGTCGGTGCTGCTGGCACTCTTATTTGGAGCAGTCAACTTTGGTTTTGGCCTTCTCACGCTGCGTTGGACCGACAAATACGGAAGAACCACGCTTGCGCTCATCGGCCTTCCTCTCATGTCGTTGTCCGCCTTCATCTTGGCCAGTCTTTTCCAGATCTCCCAGGCCTATGAAGGGCCAAGGAACGCTGCTATCATCACAGTAGGTCATTTGTTTTCCGTGACAACACAACATTAACGTTAGTAGTTTTCACTGGTGTTCACTGCAATCTACTCCTGCACATTAGGTATGCATAATCACTCCTGAAGGCCAAAACTCCCTAACATTTCGCAGGCCCCGCTGCTCACGCAGTAGCTGCAGAGTCGTTCCCAAGCAGTGTGCGTGAGATATCAATGTCAGTATCGGTTTTCCTCAACATGTTCTCACTGGGAGTCTTTCTCTTCACGTATCCCGTCATCACTGGATCCATCGATTATAGTGCTAGCTTGTGCATTTTCGTGAGCAGTTTCCAAAGTCGGATCACCGCGGTTCGAGCTGACCGGATGCAGGGCGTGATCGATCTCATAGCATTTGTCTTGTGTTTCTTGTTCTGCGTCGATACGAGGAAGAGGTCAGTCTATGAGTTCACGCGTCCATGGACGGATTGCTAAACCCCTTTTAGGTCATTGGATCAGTTGCAATTCAGCTTCGGATTGCCCATCATGTTAGAAGACATCTTCGAAGCTGCTCGAGCTCCTTGCTAACGCACTTCCAGTTTGCACGCCGAGTACCGGAGATTTGAAGTGCTGCCGCAGCTGAGCAAGTGGCTTCACCCCTTTGCCACTTTTAAGGATGATGCTAGCAGAATTTCGAAGTCCGACGATCCACGGCATACCGTCACTGCATTTCATTTGTGGGCACATCAGCAAAGAGACAAAAAGCAACCTAAGTTATTCGCTCGAGTGCTTAACTTGTTCCGGCCAAGATTCGAGTCCGCGAGGCATGATCCAAGCTGAATATCTGCGCTGCAAGATCTAGGATTATTCATGGGATGAGATAGTGGCATGGCTCAAGTAGAAAAAAAGTCTTCTCCATTTACTTCCCATCCCCAAGACCGATCTTTGAAGGCGTTGGATGCGTAACAATATATTTGCGGATTCACACTACCACCGATTTGTGAATGACGATGCTTTTAACGTGATTCTTGCAAAGATTCTGCCTTTCACTGAGGAAGTCCAAGATGTGGAAATCTGCATATGGTTCTCATCTTGATTGTCCAGCTGAAATCGCCACAATCAAATTACAGTCTTGACTAAACTTGGTCTGGATGTAAGATGAAATACAAGGTATGCCATGAAGACCCTCTAAGTTGTGGCCGCCCAGGGCGGAAAAAGGTGGATGGCATCTATAACGAGGTTCTCATCACATGTTATGTGGCTGTGCACGCGATTCGGTTCTGTCGCTACTCAGGCAGCAATTCGAGCCCTGACTCGCGGCACGACTGGGCAATTTGGCCTCAGGCATTAAACTTACTATGGTACCAGGGATAAATATTGTTAGCTCGGCGCTAGACCAGTGGGTATACACTAGCCCTTTCAAGCATCAACAATACACTCCTCTACACGCGTTTTACACACGCACACACTCTCTTACGCATACACATAACGTATATAATGGGGTTATAGAGGTGTCCCTACCTATAAAGGTTTGCAGGTTTGCATACAAACTTTATCTATACGCTTGCTTTATTTATGCTCTAACGCGCTTTTTAAGTACTAATATTTAAAACCTTTATAACTAGGGACACCTTTATAACCCTATTATATACGTTACGTATATATATATAAGAGAGAGTATACGTATATAAAACGCGTGTGGAGGAGTTTATTATTAATGCTTAAAAGGGCTAGTATATACCCCTTAGTCTAGCTCTAAGCTAATAATATTTATCCCTAATACTATAGTACCAATTAACGTATTAGCTACTTAGTCGAGCTAGTTACCTAGTTAAGCCACCCTAAAATATACCAAAATCTACTAATTTTAGCCTTTTATAACTCCACTCCGTTAAAGATATTTAAATAAAATTTTAAATATAACTGCTTATATATTATATTTGTTCTATTTATTGCCTAATTTAGTCCCTTTTTTAGGTCTATATAGGCTTCTACCTTTTATTTATAGGAAAAATCCCTAGTAAGGGAAAAACCTAAGTATATCCTTTTAGTTAGTCTTACGCGCTCTACCTACGCCTAGCCTATTTACCTTTATTATATATCTACCTTTTATACTATACTTTTAAGGTACCCCAGAAGGTCTAGGGGGTAGTAGAAGGGCCTAATAATTTACCTATATACCGCCTTTAGCTTAGTAGGGGTATCTAGTCCCTAAAGGGCTAAAGGGGGGCGTATTCTATTACAAACGCTTTAAGTACAATGTTACGACTACTAGGAGAAGAGTTGGAAGAAGCTAGTTAGTTAATATAGGCACGGTCTAGAATAAAACCGATAGAACTATGTAATAAGGAATGGTAACCAAAGGTTATATAACGTGCTACGTATTAAACAAGAGGGATAGAGGGAACTTACGTACCTTATATATAATACGTATATTATATATAAGAAGGATTTCTTAGGAGTATAATTATGTATTTAAAGGACTATAGTCCCTACCTAGATAGTTCTCTTCTTTATAGCGAATCTCAGAATATAATTAAAGTTAATCTATTAGGCAACTACTCCACCAGTTATATTTATGTTGTTAACTATTCTATACCTATATACCCAGCCCATTAATAAGTCTACCGTAGTATTTCCTACAAGGCTTTATTATATATTTACTACTAAGGTTATAGTAAAAGAAGTCAAATAATATACTACTAAAAGTAGCAGCCATAACGCCGTTAACGGCAGCAACTACATTGGGATTAGGTAATAACACTAGTATAGCAGATACTAACTCTTAGCTAGTTACTGTTGGATAGCTATAGGAAATAGTCGATTAATTAATAGACAATAATAGGATACTTAAAGAAAGGATTAACGGAATTAGAGCAGCTAAGGTTAAGTTACCCTTAATTAAGCGATTCTTAGAGGAGAAGTTAAAACTTAAGGGATTCCTTATGTAAATGCACTTTAAGGTTACGCAAGAAGGGGTAAAGCTAGGAATGCCTATAGATTAAGTCGCTTACGTAGAATTATTCTTAATAGGGAGAGCACTTAAGTAGTTTAAACCTTACCTTATGGAGGTATGGGAGTATAGTATAACGACTACTAACCAAAAGGTATAGTATATATTCTTAAGTTAGAATAGGTTCGTGAAACGCCTAACGCAAATATTTAGAGACCTAGAGGCAACTACTATGGTAGAAAGAAAGCTTTAAAACCTAGTATAGAGAACTTTAGTAATTAAATATATAATGTAGTTTTAAATATTAGTAATATAGGTTAAATAGAATAATAAAGCGCTTATGGTATAGTATAAATAAGGACTTAAGGCAAAAGTCTAGGATGTAATTATTCTAATAGAAGATGCGGATACTCTTAAGGAATTAATTAATTAAGTAATTAAGATCGATAATAGGATCTACCAAAAAGAGTAGACTAAGAAGGGTTAGAATAGAGTTCTATAGTTATATAAGGCGCAGGGCACGCAATAATAAAGTTAAAGTTAGAAACTATAGTATAGCGCAAAGCTAATAGACCTAAGCGGTACTAAAGAAAATAAAAAATAGAATAAACGACTATAGAAATCTAGAGAATAAGAATTAAGTAATTAAAGGTCTAAGGAGCAGAGGCTAAACTAGGGATCTTAGTAGCAGAAGACGTTTAGGTAGACTCTATAGCAAGAAAAATGGTTTAAAAAAGGAGCTTATATAAATTACGGAAAATAAGGTTATTTTATTAAAGACTATAGAAGTAGTTAGAGTTACTATATAGTAAGACGAATAAGACTAGTAGACAATATATATATATAGAGGGATAATAATATACTATAAGGAATAAAAGAGTGTTTAATTAAAAGTTTCGCGTTTTATTATAATAACGTATACCAAATTTATAAGGACGCTAAGTATAGCGTAAGCTATTGGCTATAGGAGCTAAAATTATTAGAGTTTAAAGGAACTAATAAACTATCTCGTAGATTGGATATTAAAGATGATAAATTAAATATAGGCGAAATATTTAGTAATAGTAAGGTAATAAGGGCAGCTTACTAGGAGTATATAGACCTTAGAAATATTATAAAAGAGGTAAAAGATAATTCTACTATAGAATAGGGAACATTAGTAGGAATTAAGACCCTACTAAACACGATATTTATTGCTTTATAAGACGTAAGAGAAGTAGGATAATAAACCACTTCGGCACTTAATAAAGGCAAAAGGCTATAGGCTTAAGATTCTTAAGAAGAGATAAGAGATAACTAAGGTTCTTAAGACGAGATAAGGTAAGCTTAAGGACCCACAATAGACGATAACCGATAGAGTAGAGTAATAGCTTAGTTTAGTAATATATAAATAAGCTTAGGACGAAGTTTCCTAAAGGTATAAGACTTTTAAGATAAGATAAGAACACTATAGAAGTTTAGTTAGACTAAGGCTAGAGCTAAGCTTAAGAAGGAAGCGAGCTTAGAAATAAGAATCTTATAGGACTAAGATTTTAGCAACTAAATAAGGACTATTAAAGAAATTGCGAGTAAGGCTTAGTAACAGGATTAAAGGATTAACACCTAAATTAAGAAGTAGGAAGACTTTAAGGATCTACTTATAAGGCGAAAAACAAAGGAAACCGTAGAGAAATTTAGATAGAGAATCCTTATATAGTAAGAATAGAAACTAGACTAGAGATCTAGTATACTAGGCTGTATAAGGGACAGAGCACCTATATAAAAAATCACCAATAAGCTTAAAGTAGGTATACTAAGAGCTAAGTAGCTTACTAAATTAGAAGATAAAGAGGATTTAGGAATCCCTACTAAATTTAAGAAATAATATATAAAGGGCTGTTATAATATAGTAATAAGAAGATACTTCTTCTCGGATGGTAACCGTCCAGGCGCGGACGGTCGGGGCGCCAAGCCCAAAACAGCCTAGTTTGCACGGTCGTCGGCCGTGTAGATGTGGCCTATGCGCGACCCCAAGAACATCAAAACCCCCACCAAAATGTAAATAATACTATCGACACCCTATATATATTAACACTATAGTAAGAAATAAGGCTTCTAATAATGAGAACTTTATTCTACTAGCTATATATCTAAACTAGCTAGCTAATTTAAAGAAAAAAGCTCCCCCTTAGCCTAGGCCTCTACCTAATCTTATACCTTTATATATTAATAATAATAACAAATATAGACGCCTAAATCTTCTATATAAAGTTAATTTAGGCAATATATATAGTATATATAAGCTGTTTTTTACTAATAAGCTACTTAATAAGCTAGTAAACTTTACTAATTAATATATAGAACTATATTTAATACTAAAGGATAAGTAGTTTAAGGGACGCCTATATATATAGAAGTTAGTATATAAGCTAGAGCTTTATATATACTTTATAGTGCTAATCTATATAGGAATTTATATTAAACTAACTATTAAAGACTATTAGTAATAGGTCTTTTGGCGTAGAACGATGTATATATATCGTAAATATATTTCCTATACGAGATAGTAGTAGATTAACCGCTATTTCTATTATACTATACCTTAAGAATATTACAATAAGGCCTTCTATAGTACCTTTAAACGTATTTAGGACCTTAGTATAAGGGATATTATTATAGTTGCCTTAGAATACCTATAGGACAGCCTATAAATACCCCTTAAATAGTTATTAGTTATATACCGGAGGCATATGCCCTATAGTATATAGTCTCTACAATCCTAAAGGCCTTACTTCCTTAAGGATTCGTCTCTATCCTTAATCTATCCTATTTCTATAATTATACTATATAGCCCCCTATCTACAAAGTCTTTTACACTTAGTAAGTATATTTAAACTTACTATCATTAATATTTATTAACGCCTAATTAGCTTAAAAAACCAGTCCTTCTAATAAAGCTAAATAAGATATATTTTTAAAGTTTAATATACCCCCCTAAAGCCTAATAGCCTAATAGTAGCTAGTAACGCCTAAAAACCTTCTCTATACCCCTAGCCTATATTATATCTAGCTACCCTTATATCTAACCCCCTACCTTAATTTAGCTTTTAGTATCTACCTTATTTCTTAGCCTATCTTTATACTCTATACTAACTAGTTTTACTCTATTAAAAAAGAAAATGGAGATCTGACTGCCGGTTTTGGAGGGTTCTGTCGCTGTTTTTAGAGGTCGCGTCTTCAAAACTCCCCGCCGCCCTAAGCCTCTTGCTTGCCGGTCTAACGTTAAGCCTCTCGCTTACCTATGCCCCTTGCTTTTAACAGGCAGACTATAATCCTTTTACGCGCCTGGCGCTGAAGCTATATATACTCCATAGCTCCTACCTCTAATCTGTTTAATCCAGGCCCCGTTTCTCTTATTCTTTACCCTCCTATCTCCTTAACCCCGCATTGCTCTTTAGATCCTTTCCGCCGTTATTGCCCTCTAGGTCCCTCCCGCCGTTATTACCCTAAGTTCTCTTCTAGCTCCCTAGAATGCGGCGCACTCGATTATCGGATCGCAGCTTGTTATTTAGCGTTACTAATAATAAGTATATGGACATGGATAGTGACGGTGACAGCTACGGGACAGAACCGACCGTCTTTGATAGTAATGCCGACAGTAATGCCGATAGTAACGCCGACTGCGACGCCGACAGTGGTATTAACTGTGACGTTGATAGCATCGCTAGATCTGACGATGCTTGTAAAGCGCCCGCTTAAGCATAGCTTTATAAGGATTAAGACTATCTACCAAAATACTACCTTAAACAGTTAAAAGAGTTTAAGGAATCCGATTTTATAATGTAGGACTACGCCAATGGTAGTACGAATCTCTTTAACCGCATTGAAGATTAATGGTATTAGTAAGTAATAACCTATTTTACGGCTTTCTCTTAGGCTTGACCTAGAGCTAACGATTTCTAGATACTATACCTATATAAGGAAAGACCCTAAGAAAACGTACCAAGTTCTCTTGCTTTAACTGCTTTATAGCTTTTTTAACTAGCTCCTAAATTAGAAACGAGGGAAGGGGGGTAGAAAATGGTGCGGGATAAAGCTTTTTAGCTCGCTTGGTATATACTAAAAGTACTATTGCCTTGTATATAAGAGAGCAACCAGTAGAAAAATTGCTGGTAAATTAACCCGCTAGATATATAAGGTAATTATGTTCCTAGTTAACCCTTTAGCCTAGTAAAGTAAGGCGGAGCTAAGATATCTTCTCTAGGTACTTCGGAAACTAGCAAAGAAATATAGCTTAAGTAATAAGAAGTAAGAAAAGCCCGTTATAGACACAGAGGATCTCACCCTAGTTTTTGAGACTAACTTAGTTATAACAAGAAAGAGATATATAGTTAGGCGACATCGGATGCAAGTTTATTTCTTACTATAGTTAGGCCTTTACACCATAAGTTAACCTAAAGCTCTTCTTAATCTATGCTACCAATATATAATAATTACACTTATTCGCGACCTAGAAGGCGGGCCTTATAAGATCGTACCTAAGTTTATATTTAAATTTACTAAGGAATATCTTAGCATAAAAGAAGCGTATATTCCCTTTCTACCCTATTTCTTTCCTTACGCTTACGGAGAACTAGTAATACTTTCCTAATTCCTAAGATTATCTTTAACCCTTTACTTATTCTTAGCCCTTATATCTTTCTCCTAGGCCTTTTTTTTACGGATAAAGCTTTTATAGCCCTTAATCTAATGTCCATAGAGTAGCTTAGCAAGCTATATATTAAGCCTAGGCGTAATAAGTTGCCGCTGCTACTCCGTTTAAACCTAGATAATATCTCCGTATTTCAGCGATTGATTAAAACCCCTTACGGCCACAAGGTCTTACTTAACTAGCCTTTACTATACTTAACTCTTTTGCCCTGGATTAAGGACCTTGGCGTAATTATGGGATTTCGGCAGGTTACGCGCCTATATAGTCTCCGTTACAGCGTAGGTAAGGTATTTAATAAGAATAATAAGTTCTATTGTATAGAGCTAGTTCTACTAAAACCTTTTTAACGCCTATACTACCTAGGTAATATAAGTAACGCCCTCTGGAACCTAATAATGCAGTATACTAACGCTCGAATATTCCTAAAGCACTACCTTCTATGGTGTATTGGCGTAGATACACAGGCAATCGTTTAAGGCTTAGAGCCTTAAGAAAAGTTAATAAAAGTAGTATACCAAATAAGCCAATTAATTAACCTGCGGTGGCTATAGCACCTAATAATAGAACAATCCTTATCGGTAAACGAGAACCTACGTATTTATTCCTTAATTAAAGTTCGAAATAAGCTAAAGCTTAGCCTTAAGCGCAAAACTATAGAAAGCATAGAATACTAAAAGCTTAGCCGAGAAATTATAAATAAAAGGCAACGTTAGAGAAATGCGCTATTAGAAAATATTAAGAAGAATTAGGATAATAAATAAGCTATAATTAATATTAAGCGGCAACTTTTTGGGGTTATATTTAGTAAGGATATTAAAGCAACCTTAAAATCTAGTAATAATAGGTCAGTTAAACACAAACGCCTTATTAAAGTGATTATAACGCTACCTGGCACGTCACTAGAAGATAAGATACGTAGACGCAATAATGCTATTAATGCGGTCGTAGATTACTGTAATGTTAAGAAAGGCAGAGTATATCGGCTGAGTTATCGCCAGAGATAGTTTAGGATAGGTGTTGCCCTTAGCTAAGTTAAGATTAAAGAAGATACTAAGATTTTAGAAGCGGCTAAAGCGCTAGAGAGGGCAAAGTTATCCTTATATAAGGAGAAAAGACTAAAAATATACTTTATCTGCCTTGGGAATAAAAAGCTCGTAATTAGTAATTGTATATATAGGTTTTATACTCCAACTGCTCTTACGAAGCATTTTTAATAAGTATATTTCTCTAAACTTCTAAAGTAGGGTGAGATTAAATATAACGTTTGTAAAGTAACCCTTAAGTATAAAATATATCTTTAGAATTATGCGCTTAGTATATATGGGACCTTTTCCTAATTATTACGCGCTTATCTTATTATTCTTTACCACTTTTTATTTTATTTTAGTCTGTTATTATCTAATTATATTTTAGTATTTAGTAGAATAGATATAATGACTAGGATTTTGTAATTTGTCTAGGGGGTAAGGGGTGATAGGTAAGGTAAGGGTGAGGTAAAGGATGAGATAAAGGGTTGGGTGAGGGGTAAGGGGTAAGGGGTAAGGTGAGGGGTAGCTAATGGGGGATGGATGATCTAGTTGCTATACAATATTTAATGGACCGACTATGAACGAGATATACATTTGAATTTCTTAGATTAACCCGAACGGAGAAAGGAAGAGAAGTATTATATAATGACTTCCTACCTAAGCCGATCTTCTAAGCTATGTATCTTTACTTATATATAATGCTTGCACCTTTTACAACGAAGTATATAAGGGTGATTAGGGTCGGATAGATAACTGCTGTCCTTAATGTAATATATAAACTCGGCTTTATAACCTATATTATAATAGGTCCTAGTTGTGTAGAGGGTATTAAGACAGTTATTAATGTTTTTGCTTTTGCGCTCAGCCGCGGTATACCTCGCCTTGGCGGATTAAAGTAGTAATTCTATTTGTTATAGCTGAGATTGGATAGCTTAAAGTTTTAGCATAAAAATTTTCTCCATGCCCTTGGATGTGGTAATTACTATCCATATAATGCCGATGGCGAAATCGCTTATAACGTCCAGCTTTATAAAGTCCTTAAGTTTAATAAGCTCTTTAATATACTTGGCCGCTATTAAGGTGGTTATATTATGCAATACTAAGTCGCCTATTAGGCTAAAAATATCCCTAATAATATTAGGAAACCCGTCTGCGGACTAGCTGGTTCCTAAAATGTATTGGATTTTTGTATTCGTAAGCTCTTTTAGCTATAGTATATCGTAATAATTGGTAATTGCATTAATATAGACGTGGCGAAGTGTAATATTGGCCGTTATCGGCCGTGTTATTGTGTCTTTATTATCGCCACCGCTATTGTCTAGTTTAGATGGCGATAAGGCATTGGCGTTATTAAGTTGCGCTATTTCTAATTCTATAGATTAAAGTTTAAGTATAGGTAAATTAGATTAGCGTACGAATATATCCCTTACCTTAGCTAAGCGTTTCCATACTTGCAATATTGGATCCTTACTCCTCCTCGCCATTATTATAGTCCCCCTTGTATATAAATTGGATTATTCTCTTAACGGTGCCAGAATCGAACTCGTTAATATTTATAATGTTAGTTGCCGCCTCCTACCCGTTAGTTAGTTAGGGTTAATTTTATTAAATGTTTGGTTGGCTTTTACCTAAAAGCCTCTATTATAGGCAGCTGTAAGTACAGAAGATTGGGTGCATATGATTGCTTTATAGACTTTAAACTTTAGCCCCTGGTATATAAGTTTTAAGTTGCTATATTTCTCGCTGTTTATAAGCTGCGCTAAGCTAAACGGAATACTCTTGGATGGTATATTTCTTTAGTTTTGACTACGCCTCGAGCAATGTTTAAGGGAGTGATTTAGTGTTAAATAGGATAATTAAGAATAAGAACTCTACTTTATTAAACGTGGCTCTAGAGCCTCTATATATACATTAAGAAGTTGTTATTAGCTTCGTCTAATCTGTAACGGATTTAGCTGGTTAGTTTAAGCTTTAAACGTCAGTCGCTTAACTAAGGACTGGTGTGACTTCTAAAGTTCTAGGAAGGGTAAGTGGCGGGGTATGCGGCCGCAGCGCCTAGAAGCAGTTAGTGGTTATATAATAGAGGCTTAGTTAAAGGACGTGTTCCCATAGCTTAGGTTAAGGCTCTATACTCCTCTAAGCCACATTAAGTAAAGTTAAATAGTATTATGTTCCTACATACCGGCCTACCAATTACACTATTCCACTTTTTCCTTAACTATGTGCTAATACAACCCGCACGATTACTTAGCTCGTAAGATTAGCTATGCTTATATAGTTTACAAAATTAAGCATTAGGTTTTAAAAGACCACTTCTATATAGCCTTTTCTATCTTTATTACGAAAGAAGTACATTTACACTAGGTATTTTGGCAAGGCTGGGAGAAGAGAGCGTAGAGAGGGGGGTTTAATTTTAGTAGGGGTTGTAAGCATGGGCGAACGTAAAGGTATAAGGCGGGAAGGGCTTTGGGCTTAGTTATAGAATAATAGTAAATCGCTAGACTATTATATGAGCTATATAAGACCTTATATTCTCCAAACGAAATTAAGCAATTTAAGCAGCGTAGTTCCTCTACCTAAACTTAAATTATTTCCCCTGTGGAAGTACTATAGCTGCCGTAAGTATTAGCAGAGCCTAGGACACTAATTAAATTATAAGGGAGGGCCTAGTAGCCCAGTTGGCTTTATTAAGTTCCTTAACCTCTTTATTTAATTGCTCTAAAGCTTCCTTTCTACCTTCTATGAACTGTATATTGCCGGAAAGGCAATTAGACATTATCGCTTCTCTATTATAATTAAGTGCCATTATAGCTAATATGCCACCACAGTAGCCCAGTACGGCTAAAGATATTTTAATAATTATATTATATATAGGAATTGTAGCCTAGTGAACATTGGGTGGAATATATAGAATGCTAATAATTTTATAAAGCTTTAAGATTTTAGGGACCTGCTCGCTTATAATATAGGCAATTACTTACCTTTACTTTACGTAATTTGCCTTTATTCTATCCAATAAAGGTAATAACTTATTTTCTATCCTCCTTAAAAATCTTTTTCTCTAACTTTGGAACCTAATAGGCCGACCCTCGGCCTATACTAGATATATCTATTACGACAATAGGTACTTAAAAGTAGCGATTAGATTACTAAAGATATAAAAGGGGCGGGTTACGTACTACCTACTTTAGTAGGTGAGTTATTGCCGGTCTTTAGAGGAGGTCTTTAAAGGTCTTAGAGGTTTATTTATATATTAATTAGTAAAACCCTAGTAGAGGCAGTATATGCGTATTAGTAAGGTTAAACTGCGTAGCAGTTCTTACTGGAGTAATAAGGAAGTGCGTAGATTTAAGTTGGGCTATAAATAGTATGGAATGTATAAAGGCAGGCCTAAATGCGACTTACTAGACGGCATAAATACGAGAAGACACCTATTTTAGCCTTACTATGGGTATAGAAAGATTGGTAAAGGGTAAGATTAAATATGCTTGTAGAATATAGAAGGCTAACCTATTATAAGTAGAGAAGCCTAGCTTAGCTGGCCGCGGGTATAATTGCGTAGCATAGGGGGAGGTGTAAATTGGTACGCCACAATTATATATAGAAATGCGAAAACGTTATATAATAGCCTTTACTATGCTATTTGCGGAAGAAACAGCTCTTGCTAGCGGAGAGACGCATTCTTCTTTAAATTAATCCCCAAAGCCTTAATCCTAGTGACTATATCCTCCCTATATACGTCCTTATACGTATCCCTATTTTTATCCCCGTCCTCTTTTATACTATACCTTATATTGCGATTTCTATCATCCTATATCTTACGCTCTATCTATTATAGGATTTCTTTTTTACTATTTATCTTCTTAACTGTACCCGAGAATGTAAAAACTTTATAATAATTCCCTTGGTAAATAAATTCCCTAAAGACGGTTTTCTAGCTGTGGTATTAGTAATAGGCTAAAGTATAGCGGACAGCCATTATGTTAAGAATCTGTAAAGCTATTAGGTTATATAAAAAAATTTATTCCTTAGCTTTTACCTTAATTTTCTTAAGTTTATAACTATTGTAGTAGGTAAATGGAGCCTAGTTTATATCCTAAGCGCGGATATAGGTATATCCATCTCTCTAAAACCAGGGGTCCTTTTGAGCCATCTCTATAGTAATACTGAGACCAGTTGTTCTTATAAGGTTGCTTAAATATAAAGATAATTATAGGTAGATAATAGTAAGGAAAGTTTAGGTTAATAGGAGGATAGGAGTGGGTCTTTATATAGAAATGGAAAAGATATCTTAATCTACGGCCTATAGCATAACCTCCTTACCGATAAATATTAAAGTAAGTAATAGTTGACTTTTATATATCGCCTAACCTCTCGGACTAAGGCATGTTAGATATTTAGGCTTTGTCGTTAACATATTATATAGGTCCTACTAACCGGAAATCAGCCCTATTAAGATTTTAGCCCCACTAAAAATCTAGCCCTAAATCGCCTTTATTATCTTTTACTAATAAAGTCCCCTAATTATAACTTCCCTCTTAAACTTAATTATGTCTATACTATAGATAGCCCCTAGTATTAATAGTAAAGATGTAGATGATTTAAAAGCCTATCTAGCAATATAGAGCTAAGGGTATTCTTTATAGACGTTTAATACACCCTTCTTTACTTTACCCGCTACTACTATAATAGATAAATACATTACTCTATACTTGGAGGTAAGTGCTAAATACTAGAATAGATATAATGCTTTACTAATAATTGTAACTAGATAGCTAGAGCTATTACTACTATAATCCTAAATATAACCCCCGACGCAGTATCTCTTAAATAGTTATATCTAATACTATATAATAACCTACGAAGCCCCCTTCCGTATATGCCCGCAGAGAGTTTGGGAAAGGCTATAGTAATATTAGCTATTAGATTATTAGACTTAGGTAATAGATTACCGAAGTTTAAAGTGTTAAAGAACTACTAATCCTTTTAACTCCAAAGTAGTAAGACGCTAGGTGCCCTATACCATACACCTTAAATCTTTAAAGGGAGTGGAGGTGGACTTGCTTATGTATCTATATGGGCTAAAACAGCTACTGCCCCGTAGCAGCCGTGATAGCGTTAGATTGACATATAAAAGATGCTATATTAAGAACGTTGGAGTATAATAAGCCTTATAGGCTGTAATAACTAGTACACTATATATAAGGAGCCGTAGTGTAGTAATTAAGCCTATTGTTTATTATTGTAGTACTAGCAGGAGTAATATAGAAACTAGAAGACTCGCCCTTATTTAGTGTGGTAATTAGTAGAGGCCCCTAATAGATATTAGGATGGCCGTTAAATAGCTTAGAGGGTATTAGTAGAGGGCCCTAATATATATTGGAATTGCTATAAAAGTGCTCTAGGGGAATTTGTGGAGGACCCTAATATATATTAGGATAGGCCCTATAGAGCTCTATAGGAATTAGTAGAGGGTCTTAATACTAATTGGAATTATAACTAAAGATCTTAATAAGTGTACTCTTTACCTCCGTAACAGACTATAATGCAGCTATATTATTTATTAAGGCTATTATTAGTAGTTAAGGAGGGTGCGATGTTGTTAGATCTGCGTATTAGTGATTACGCGCTAATATAGGATCCTTAGGTTTAGTAACTTCTATACGGGGACGTTTGCTAATTGGTAGATAAGGGGAGGAAATTCGCTTTTTCGGGATCGGCTGGGACGGGTTAGTAGTGCTAAGATGTGGTAGTTTTAGAGAAAGCATTTAACTAGAATAGAGCTCTTAATACTTCCCTATCCAAATTAAGCATCTTTACACAATTTCGAATATTATAAAATAATTTAGGTGCTGTAAAGCCATAAGAAAGTTGTTAATATTAGGTAAATTTAATCTTTAGTAGGCGTTATAGGTAAAGGCTAAGGGAACTAATAGCCCTGTTACTCTAAGTCTTTGTATAATATAAAGCTTAATTCTATATCTAATAGCTAAAGCCGCTTTAGTGACGTTGTGATATCCTATACTTCTTATAAATAATTTAATATAGCTGACTCCCTTTATAGAAGCGGCTCGACTTTTAACTAAATATTTAATCCTTAATGCACCTATAGACTTTAATTACCATTTCTTAAAGGAATCTGCGAGCGTCTATTAGCTAAGAAGTTTTTAAAAAATAGCGTTATCTAATAAATTACTATTAGTAGTAATAAGATCCTTAACAAGGGGATGTTCGTTTAACTACTTTAGTTTATTAATAACAACCTTTAGATCTTTCTCTATAGATGCGTTAACAAATTTCTTAATTTTAGGGAGGTTCGTCAATAATGCGTTAAGTAGGCTTATATATCTAGATGAAAGAGGAGGTAAAGAAGCAGCCTTATTCCCTAAAGGCTGGACACTCCCTAGAGAAAGTTAGACATCCTCACTCTCTAAAGAAGGCTAGACGATATCCTTATTCCCTAGAGAAGGCTAAACACTCTTTAGAGAAGGTTAGACAATATTATCCTTATTCCTTAGAAAAAGCTAGGTATCCTTACTCCCTAAAAAAGCCTAAACGGCATCCTTATTCCCTAAAGAAGGCTGGATATCCTTACTCCCTAAAAGGGCGTAGAGCAAATTATAGTGGCCGCGTTTATTCTCTAAGAGAGGCGGAGAATATTAAAAGGTGTTAATAGGAAGCTTCTGGAGCCTTTAAATAGTATATATAATATTAGGGAGATAAGGTTAAAGCTACTTATTAGAGGTATTGCGGATAAGATCTAGGGCTGTTATAATGCTAAAGTCTATAATAGTGGGTTATAAGTTATATAATTTGTGTTAAGATAAAAGAGTAGTTGGGTGCCCTCCGCTTTTAATTCCCTAGTAGATCGCTAGCGTACCTCCAGCCCCTAAGACTTAGAAGAGTTTTGTGCCAATATATTACTTTAATTAAGTGCGCAACATTTAATTAAGGCGATGTAATTGGCGTAAGGCCCTTATTGGAGCTGCACTAATATAGTAACGATTATTAACCTCTAAACTATATCGCTTTAATTAGGTGCGCAACATTTAATTAAAGCGATATAATTAGCGTAAGGCCGGAACTGCGCTAATGTAGTGGCGATTATTAACCTCTAAACTGCATTACTTTTACTTATAATGCGCAGTTAAAAATTGGATCTCTCTTCTAACTAATACAGGAGGCGATATAAGTCGCAAACTTAATTAGGTGATGTGAAATATTTAGTAATGCAGCTCGTTCCGTTGCAGAAGGCTGTAAGCCTTAGTGCTATTGGAGGATTCCTTTTCTAACTAACGCGTAGGATGTACGATTTGTGATGATTTCTTCCTTAAGGAACTAAAGAGTAAGACGCCTTAATAGATCTAAGGACGCTATCTAAAGGAAAGGATATGGAAATACCTAATATATAGAGTTGATTTCCGCCCCGTTACGCTAGGGATATATAATTACCTTTATTGTCCGCTCTGCTGGTTGCCTTAACGCGTCTTTTATACCTTTTATTTATTACTACCCTACTTTACTATTTTTACTGCTCCTTTTAAACCATTCCCTAGTTTATCCTATTTCCGCTAACTATTTACGGCCGCTTTTTACTCTTTAATATGGATGCTTATTTAACTATTAGCTTGCTCGTTAAAGCTATAACTTACTAAATTACGCCGACCATTAGTTTCTTAATACGTTGTACTTAGCTGCCTTTTATATCAATTATTGGTACTTTAATAGCCGCTTACGGTTAGGATTGAGATTTTAGATACGGTGTATTAATTACTAAGCTTTATTAATGACCGAGTACCCCGTAATCTGTCGAGCTGGATCCGGAAAAGGTGTCTCCTATTATTAGTATTAGTTGGTTTACAGAGAGCTTGTAAAGCTGGGAAATGGCATTTTTAAAGTCGGACAATTTTAAGCGTCCTGGCACCGGTTTATTGTCTAATTAAATCACTACGGGCCTAAATGGCCAGTAAAGGGGTCCGGTAGATCCTATATGTATATACCGATAAGTCCCCTAAACAGTTAATAATATAATGCTGAGTGAAATTCTTAGCACTTGCTTAGATGAGAGGATTGTAAAGTTACTCTCTTATAGTATAATTTAATCGTTCCCTAAGTCTCTATAGGATTTCCTTAGTCTTCTTTATAGAAGAACTAGAGGGCGAAAATTATAGGATATTATCTATATATCTGCTTTCTCTAAGGTAATATATAATCGCTTTAACGCATTACTAGTCTAAGTATATTTAATATCTCCTATACGGTATTTATTCTAATTAAATTGTAGATTATAATTTAGGCGAATCTCTAAGACTTGCAGGACTATATTAAAGAGAAAGGCGTATAGAATGCTCTCTTATAGAAGCTATATTAACCCGTTAATATTATAGGCCTTTAATAGTAGTTATTTGTATCTAGTTTGGAGTTGAGATTTTAGTATATAATTAAAATTAATCCTCTAGTCTTTAAATAAATCCGCTTATATTATAATGTGAATTTACGTACATGCGTCTGAAATTCTTAAAATTGTAGCGCTTATGCATTAAGGGGGAGTTATGCTGGTGGCGTTATTGCATTTATTAGCCGCCTAGTACTCTATTAAATGGATGTATTCCGCTAAATATTCTCTTAGTTACTGCTAACGCTTTTGCTATACCTCTTGCAGTTTTAATATAAGATGCACTTTAATTAATTACTTCGGCAATGCGATTTATTACTATTATTTTTAACATTAACGAAATCTATTAATCTAGATAACAAAGTTTACTTTATAGATATTTCTAATAAGTTAAGAGCAACCAGTCCAGCGTCTAGCGAGGGTTTTACCTATAATAGTTAATCCAGAGCTACTAGTGCCGATTACCTACTTAATATTAATTAACTTAGCTCTCTGAAAACTACCCAAACTATTAGTTTATACTATTAGCCTTTCCCTAGTAAGACTCTATTAACACTTTACGAAGTATAACTTAACTAGCCCTTACACGAATAATAAGCCCTTAGCATCCGTATATAAGTCTTAGTTAGTTAAGGAATAATTTAAGTTAATAAATACGACCTTTAAGGATGGTGATGGTTGGGGTAGTATTTTGTCTAAGCTTAACAAATTAATATTAGGTTGTTAGCAGAAATATTATAGCCTTTTTCTTAATATTAGAGTAAGTAGTAAATGGACAAATAAAGAGAAAGCTATTATATACTTTTTAAGGTAGGATAGGTTTCTGTTTATAAATATTGCTAGATAGGTGCCGCATTTACTAGCTTAAATTTCGGAGATATACCTAATCCTATACGTCTTATACCTTATCCTACTAAGGCTATATATTACTTATATTTGCTAGGTTAAGTAATATATAGGATCTCTTATAACCCTATAACCTAGATATAGAGTTTTAGCGTATATCGCTAGTTAGTTTCTTTTCTTAGATGCAACTTCTAATAGCTTTGCTAATATTTTTAAAGATTGTTATTGCAAATAAAGCCTTGTGGGAGCCCTAGTCTTAAAATTAGATACCCTACGAAGATTAAATCTTTATGGAGCTAGGTTACTAGGTATTACTTATAGTTTTATTATAGGATAATGTTATAAAAGCCCTATTGGGGAGAACACTGGGTGTATATTAGCGCTATTATAGCTATATCCTTTGCGCCAAATAGCTAGTATAGATAGTTAAGGAAGTGAATCTCCTTATAGAATTGCGTAATAAGAAATTTCTGTTATAGGAAGTCATTAAGGGATATTTTCCGAATAGGCACCATCGATTAATTAAGGAATTCTATAAAAATAGCGAGCTAGGTAGTTGGGCGTAGCGTCCTCTAAACGTGTAGCTAGGATCTTAACGGATTTAGCGGCTGTGGCTTTAGTCTTATAAGCTAGGAGGTTGTAGAAACTAGGGGCTCGTAGGAGCTAGGGGATCCTATAAGCTAGGTAATTGTGCGAGTAGAGTGGTCTAACCTAGCGCCCTCTAATTAATGCCTAGCGTGTAAATAGGGTATTAATAGGTTTAATAACTTCGCGGCTTTGATCGTGCGAGCTAGGTGATCGTGCGAGCTGGATGCTCGTGGGAGCTGGGCGATCCTACGAGCTAGGTAATCGTGCGAGCCAGGTGATCGTGCGAGCATGGTGTTCCTGCGAGCTGGGCGATCGTGCGAGCATAGTGCTCCTGCGAGCTGGGCGATCGTGCGAGCATGGTGCTCCTGCGAGCTGGGCGATCGTGCGAGCTGGGCGATCGTGCGAACTAGGTGATCGTGCGAGCTGGGCGATCATGCGAGCTGGGCGATCGTGCGAACTAGGTAATCGTGCGAGCTGGGCGATCGTGCGAGTAGAGTGATCGTGCAAGCAGAGTGATTGTGTGAGTAGGGTGATCTAACCTAGCCCCCTCTATTAACGCCTAGTATGTAAATAGGAAGCAAATATTAAGAAAATACTAGAACTATAAAAAAAAGAAATATATAAGTTCTAGATCTAGAAATATTAAAGAAGTTCCTATATAAAGACCCCTTATATATACTTAGAGAAGTTCCTATATAAATAGCCCTATAAGCGTAGCTATAAGTCTAAGCTCTCTCGCGTAACCTAACTACCCCTCCCTACTACACTGAAATAGATAAATAACCGCTATATACTATAAGCAGAGAAATAATTTAAATAAAAAGAAAACACTATAAAAAAACATGTTTATATCCTTAAGATATAAATCTATAAGTACCGTAGTCTTAAATACAACTAATAGTTGCTAAGGTGGTATACGTCTTAGGTTTATAAGAAATTCAAAAAATCCTAGGTCGTTAGTATAGATTTACCTTTTATTATTACTTTTAAGGTAGTAAATAAATTTATCTAAGTAAAAGTATAGATTATTGTAAATGCTTTATAGCTCGCTATAAGTTAAGCGGGTAGAGACTCTGGTAGGAATAGTAAAATATTATTTTATTTCGTAATAGGCTAAACAAAAAGTAGCTAAAGTTTTAACCCTTTTACCAGCTTTTATTAGAAATCTTCTTTATATTTATATTTTATACTTATAGATTTAAAACTATAAAACTAAGGCCACCGTATCCAACCGTTGCCTATATAGCCTCGTCGCTTAATATCTCTTTATTACTATCTATCCCTATTTCTTAATCTTTAGTGCTAAAACTATTTTCTCCGTTATATAATGTCTCTACGTTCTATTCTTAATCCTTATTACTAAAGTTACTTTCCTAACCAGCTAACGCCTTTACGTTGCTGTTATCTCTAAAGTCGGTTTCTCTATTTATAAACGCCTATTTACTAGCTAATAATTTAGGGACGCTGCGCTTATAGGTACTTAGGGTTACGGATACTACTTAAGGAGAAATTGTGGTTAATGTTATTAGGATATAGAATATGTCTGTGGACCTCTAAGTACTAGCTGCTTAGCACCTTAAGTAAAAGATCTCCCCTAACGTAAGGCAGATTAATAGGAGTTAATTACTACCTGTATAAGGCGGAGCGCTTATAAAGGGCTTAGCCAGAATAGTAATTAAACTACCCTAGAGGCACTAATAGCTCCTTTACTATAGATAGGGGGTTAATATACGAGATTAACTGGCTAGGATAAGTCTACTACTTAAGTAGTGTCTTGCCCCGAGAAGGATAGGCGTTGGAAGTGGATTATATAATGCTATTCCTGCTAAGAGAGGCGTTATTAGGGGTTATTATTAACTTTTAATTTTAGTTTATAACTTTATGCGAACGCTTCTAAACCCTACTAAGGCATATAACGTCCGTTAGGGATTATTAGCTATTTAAGTTTAGTAGCAGCTTAGCTAATAGCTACCCCTAATAATGCCTTACTTATAGATCACTTTAGGCACCTATAGTTTTGGGCGTAGACGATATATAAGCTAAAAGTAATTATAGCCACTAAATATTGTACTATAGACACCACATAAAGTGGAAAGGGGCGGCTAGTGTGCTCTGCCTTTTCCTTCTACCTTCTATTCTAACTCCGCCTTGGAAGAGAAATAGAATATAAACATTATGCTCCTAGTTCTTATATGCCATTAATTTAACTTACCTTTAAATCTGACCTCTTAACTATATATCCCTTACTATCCTTATAAGAATACTAGATATTATATATATTACCTTAACTAAATTTAAATACGTTGCTAATATAGCCTATAGGCCCTTAATTAGTGCTTATAAAGACATTACCAGTGCTTATAAAGACATCACTATATGCTACCTCCCCGAAGATATTATACCTAATTGTTAACCTACTAGAAACCCTGGATTGTCTTAAGATTATATTAACGCTAAAGACGCGGCGTCCGATAGTAGGGAGGAGAAACAATTATAGCTTTCCGGTTATATATAGGAGTAAATATCTACCTAAACACCCAATAAGGCTAGTTCTTACGAAAAGGACAATAATATAAAGGACGATACATAAGAGGATACGGTTTAGGCGAGTGTATAAAAAATGTACCTTAGTTACCTTAGGGGTTTGGAAGGCTACGGTGAAACTAAGATAGACTTACCTAAGCTAATAGAGGACTATAGCGAGGTTAAGATAGACTTACCTTAACCAAAAGAGAACTACGTTAAAGGCTTATCCTAGTAGATAAATACAGTCGTGGGTTCTAAATACATTTCGCTAGTACCTAAAGGTATATTTACAAGACACCTATATTATTTAGTAACACTAATAATTAAGTAGAGAATGGTTTAGTCTATGTATATTTATCTAAAGTGTTAACAATTTTTAATGCTAAGATCTTAAGCGGATAAGTAAAGTATCTTATATCTTGGTTACCTACTTATTATATAATAAAGGATATAATATGTTTCCGAAACCCTGGTTATAGAGAAATTATATCTTTATACGGCGATATTGTAGTAATATGCTGGTATCTTACCTGGGTTTTAGCCGTGGATATACCGCAAGAGAGACTTGTAATGTACTATACTAAAAATCCTTATTTCCTCTATCGTTATGCTGAAATATATAAACTACTTTAAGATATTATAATAGAGATAGCTAAGAGGGCATTAAAGGGTTTATTAAAAGAGCTATTAGGGAGAAGGATACGCAAGAGAAAGGCGGTTTATACTAAAGATAAAGGTTTTAAAAAGCCTAAGGAATGATAAATTTCTTATAAGGATAGATTTTCGCAATCACGCTTATCTCTTTTAGTATTTATTAAGAATTAAGGCGTTAATTAGGATTTCCTTAGCTTGGTGTTTTGTTTCTATCTAGTTACTTCTATATTAAGAATATTTTGTTATTATTTGCATATAAAGGAATAAGTTTTTGCATATTAGACTGAAGTTAAGAGACTCGCTTATAGTAAGGAGGTACGTTTTAAAAAGTCTTTACTACTAAGAAATTAACTGCCTTAGCTTACCGCCTTTTAAATCTAGATGTCCTCCCATTCTAGGGTGCGAGTTAACTCTAAATTTTATATTAATGGGGTGGGAATATTAAGAATAAATATAGGATCTACCCCTTAATATTGGCCTAAGTTTTAACTAAAAATAGGATCTTGTTTTAAGAACTAGATCCGATTCTAAAGACTATATTTTAATTTTAAAGACTATATCCCGATTCTGGGTTCCGGCTTAAATTATAATCCTAAAAACTAGATCCGATTCTAGAGACTAGATCCTAATTCCTGTTTTAGATATAGGCCAATTAACCGCTGTAAAAAAGGGCGTAATTTTAAAAACTAGATCTAGTTCTGGGAACTGGAACCTGTTTTTAAGAAGGTTGACTGTATCTGTATTTGGTGTGTTAGGTTTAGCTTGTTTTAGGACTAGCCACGTAATCGTTCGTGGGCGCTTGTATAACCAACCCTATAGTTACGTCAGGAAAAAATTTAGCAGCATTTAGCCAGCATTTTTAGCATTTCGCAGCATTTCGCAGCATTTCGCAGCATTTAAAACAGACTATACGCATTAAGCAGCATCTAGGCAGCTATATATATATATTATATATAAAAATTTTATTTTTAGATAGATAATTGGATATGGTATATTATGTAATAATTTTTTTTATAAATTACTTATAAATTACATAAGTTATTCTACTTCTAAAAAAAAAGTTGGAATTTTTTGGAATTTTTTTTAGAAGTAGAATAACTTATGTAATTTATAAGTAATTTATAAAAAAAATTATTACATAATATACCATATCTAATTATCTATCTAAAAATAAATTTTTTATATATAATATATATATATAGCTGCCTAGATGCTGCTTAATGCGTATAGTCTGTTTTAAATACTACGAAATGCTGCAAAATGCTAAAAATGCTGGCTAAATGCTGCTAAATTTTTTCCTGACGTAACCCGTTCTCCGGCCCCCCTTTAGCCTCGCTATATAAGAGCCCCGCTATATTAGAGCCTTACGCGTCACGGAATAAACTAAAACCGATAAGTATAATTAGTTATAGACTAGAAAACGCTGCCTACCCGCATTTAGGCTATTGTGGCTTAGTATTTAACTAAGCCCTGCGAAGCCTTAGTCTGAGCCATATCGGGTTAGCTTAACTTTTCCGCGCCCAATCTTTAATCCTTGCGTTCACTCGCACCTTACTTTTTTCCTTACACTTTTCCCCCTAGTCATTTCCTCATTATAAGACGTAACCGACGTGTTCTCGACCTCCCTATATTTATTTGCTATTATACCGTCCTTATATACTAGCCTCTTTAATCTCCCCTCCCTATTTACCTACCCGCCTACCACGCCGGCCCTCCTAACGTAGCTCTTGGCGCGTTCGCTTATAATGGCGAATCTCTTTAAATTAGAGATAATTAAAACAAATCCTATTAGGGAAGGGCTGAATAGCTTTCGCGATTTATTTAACTTAACTTATTAGGATCTAGGTATCCCTAGCTCTCTAAACTTGTTACGCCAGATAGGCTATAAAGGTAATTGTTAATTTATCTGTTATAGGTTCTCTTTAATATATATAGGGCTTAAAAATCTCATAGTTAACCTTATTCTGGTATTATAGAACCTTCTCGCTGCTTAACTACTCCCATCTAGCGCTGGCCGCGGCACTCTTTATAGTGACCTTTTTTAACTCCTCCCTTTAGTTAATTCTAACGACTTTAATATTAAACGGTTTACCCCTCTCCTAAAAATAGTTATTAATCGCGAATTAGATGAGGACGTTTAGAGTAATATTATTACCACTGTAATAGAGTCCACGCCTTCCCCCTAACTGCTGCTACTCTATATTTAATAAACCCCACATCTGCGCAATATAAGTAGCTTTACTAACTCGTCTAAATATAGGAAATACGTAGATTATATTCTAAAGGAGGAGCTAGGCTCTCTTTATATAGGGATTCCTAGCTTATATAAAGCATTCTTTAGGGAAGTAGAAGGTCTTAAAGAGGTAAGCGCCGCCGTTTTTAAGAAATGTAAGGAAGGGGATAATCCACTATACGCTAAGGGTGGCTAATATGACTGGCCTAAAAGCGCGGAGCAGATTGATGTCCTAGAGTGGTTTAATAACCTAATTAAATCATTTTTGGGCTTTGTAGAGGAGTATAGGTCTGCCCTAAAGATATAATAAACGCTTATTATATATATTAAGCAGCCCTTATAAGGGTCTACAGCAAAGCAAAAGTTAGATATTAGTTTTATAGATAATCTAATAGCTAGCGAAAGCTCTTAATGCTATTAGTCGTATATACTTATACCAAAAGAGCTAAAGAGTAATCTAAACACCGATATAGCCTCGCAGGTATAGTTTAATTTGGGAAAATATATAAGAGAAGTCTTCGCCGCTTAGGACACTCGTCGCTTTATCCTAGGCTTTACCCTTTATAGATCTATTATACGGCTATAAAAGTATAACCGGGTAGGAGGTATCGTATTATTACTATTTAATATTAATAAAGACGGACTACAATTTACCTTAGCGATATTGGGATTTCTCTAAATAAATGAGGAGTAGCTTAGATTTAACCCTACTATTCTAATATTAGACGGTAAGTAATATATTAAGGTCGTGCGCAATAATTAGACCGAGCGTCTTATCCTTGACAAACCTATAAAGTGGGTACGCTATATCACTGGTTAAGCGACTACTTACTAGAAAGTATACCGTAAGGGGGACACCTCTAAGATACCCCTCGTTATTAAAGACTCGTGGCAGTACCCATAGCGCGAGAAAGAAGGTAAACTGCTGCGTAAGGTAATAGAGAAAGAAGTAGTTAATATGGCTAGGTATTATTACCACAAGACAGTTTATATAGGCGGTAAAGAAGATAATATTTATAACAACGTCTATAAGGGGCTAAATATTATAAGAGCAATAAACTATAAGCTAGAAGACTTAATAATGCCTTTAAAACCGGCTAAAGTAAAAATTAGTATAAGGAAAGGCCGAAGTTTTAATAGAAAGAGGTCGTCTAGCTATACTAACGCCCTATTACCGCCTAGCAAGTGTATATATTTGGGCTCTCCGCCTAAAGGCGGAAGGCGCCTTATAACCCTAAATTAAGTATATTAACGCATTATTACTAAAGACTACGGAAAGCCTCTTTATAAGGCAAGCTCTTAGGCTGCAATGCTTACTATATTAGAGGGTAGCATTAAAGGATACGAGTCTTTATATACGTGGGCCGGCATTATCTAATATAATATTTTAATAGGCAACCTTATAATAAACAAGAAAGATAATAATCCTTCTTAGCTAGTATTCTTAATTAACTTTAATTTTGCGATTAAGGAGCAGCGGGAAGAGCCTTTAGGAGTATAGGGTAAGACTAGTATAAGAGCGTTTATAGCGATTAGAGTACTCCTAGGCGAGATATATTCAGCTTAGTATAATTTTAAGTTGTTCTTTTAGGTGTTATTTTAGATATATATTTACTATAATAGACCTAATAAGAAAGGTAATATTGTTAATAGGTTTAATAAGTGGAATTCTATAGATATAGAAGAGCTAGCTAAGATAAAGAAAGGAGAAGTAAATAATAAAGGGGATTTTCTTAAGGGTGTAGGTAATAACTTTTCACCATACTATTAGCCACTAATCCCTTAGGTTAATAGATTGCGAAAGGTGGTATTTCCAGGCAATAGAAGGCGAAAGGGAAATAATAAAAAACTTCCTTTTTAAATAAAGGAGGTGCTTTAGGAAGCAAGGAAGGATCTAAAGGTACTAGTAGAGTAGATAAAATAATATTTTATTGCTCTTCTACTATATAAGTAAAGTTTTACGGAGATTTGGGCGGCTAAGGCTAGGTAGCAGCCTTGGTTAAAATGTATGTAAAATAGCGTAGGGCGAGTCGCTTAAGCTAAATAAACCTAGGAAAGCGGATAACCTAATCTTCCGCCGGATTATTAGGTCCCTATACCCTACTATTCTATATAGGCTTTATATTTCCATAAAACACATAATCCACTCCCTAGCCTATTAGAAGCCGCCTTATGCCGCCTAAATAGAGGCTATAGGAGAGCTAATCCCCTACTTTAACCAATCCTCTACTTAAATAAGTCCCCTACTTAAATAAATCCCCTATAGGAGCCAATGCCTACGTGTTTCGCCGCCCTATAGGAACTAGTCCCCTACTCTAAAAAATCCCCTACGCTAATAAATCCCCTACGCTAACGAATCCCCTACTTTAATAAATCCCCTACGCTAATAAATCCTCTACACTAACGAATCCCCTACTCTAATAAATCCCCTACTCTAATAAATCCCTTACTTTAGCAAATCCCCTATAGGCGCTAATGCCTACATATTCTACCGCCCTATGGGAACCAATCCCCTACGGCTTACATTCCCCTACGGCTTATATTCCCCTACGGCTTGCATTCCTATACAGCTTACATTCTTATACGGCTTTTACTCCCCTATAAAAACTATTAGCTATATCTTCTACTATAGAATAAATCCCTTATAAATTCCGTTCCTGTATACAGTAACCATATCTTCTACTGCCCTATAAGAACCATACCCTATAGCTCCTACTCCTATATAGCTTTTACTCCCCTATAGGAACTAATAGCGATTTCTTCCACTCCCTTACGGAAACTAATCTCCTATAGCTTGCGGTTTTTTATAGGGGTTAATACCCGCTTTCTTTATCGCCTTATAGCTTTTAATTCTTTACAAAAACTAACGCTTATATCTTTCACTCCCCTATGGGAATTAATGCCCTATAGCTTCCGTTCTTCTATTCCTAGATCTATAAGTAATTCGCCCGCGTCACTGCCTACTATATAGGTCTTATTGCCACAAGGGTAAGCAAGTAATTTTAAAAAAGTAATAAGTAATAATGCCACTAGCTATAAGATCTATAAGATATATTTAATGCTGTATATACTATATATAAGCAAATTAGTATATATAAGCTTAACCCCCTTAACTAATCTAATACCCTTAAAGTTAGTCTTAAAGTCTCTAAATCGCTACCGCTAGGAAAAGGAAGAGGAATATAACACGAGTCCTAAAAGGTGGAAATATTTAGTAGTAAACGCTTTAGTTACTAACTTGACCTAGACTACCGAGGTTATTATTAAACTTATTACCTAGTTACAGAACTGTGTCTAAATACCAAATAAATAACGGTTTTTTTTCCTTATATGCTAAGGCAAGGGCTACTCCTATAGCGTTTTTGATCTACAAAATATAAATAATTTAGCATAAAACTTCTTTGCTAGGGCTTGTATATGCCTACCTGTCGGCCATTAAGCTCCCGTTACGCTAATTCCTTAAGCTTATTAGAACTGAATCTCGCCCTACTAGTGGTAATTGCTTTCCCCAGGAAACTGGCCTAAAGGGTTCGTCTCGTATTAACACCCAATAGAAGGTATTTTATGGCCACACATATTCTGCTTAGCATTGCGTCGTTAAAGTCTTTTATATAATTAGTAGTGAGGATTATAATTCCTTCATAGTATTTAAGTTTCCGCAAGAAAATCGTAATTAGGTTGTTGTCCGTATAACGTAATAATTATTACTTTATAAATACGTTGGCTTTATTTAATAGAAGTATAGTATTTTAATAGTTGGCCTGCCGGAAAGCGCGAGAAAGCTTAAATTTAACCTACTTTAGGTCGGTGGCTAAATCTCCACTAGATAACTAGAAGAGTTAGGCAAATAGTAGCAGTTTAAATAAGTAGGGCGTACCGTATAAAGCGGCCTTTATAGCTCTTTTAAAAGTCCTTTAGTGGTTAAGGTCTTACCAACTCTAGTAGGACCACTGATATTCTATATTAGTTTTCTCTAAGGATAAAATAGAACGGAGCTCGTACTATAGTAGCATAATTAGGCCACGTCCTTTACCTAGCATAAAATCATTAAACTGAATCCTCTTTATATAAGAAGCTGTAAAAGCCCGAATAAGCTTCTTCTAGTCCTCCGGGATGGCAAGGTTCTAAAAGGGGAGAGGGTTCCACTTAATATCGCTGATATTATTAACAGCAAACTCCACTTCGAGATATTAAATTAGCTCTGCAGTCTTCTCAGCTCGCGAATCTAGGAACTTACCCTAGAACTTATTATTAAGACTAAACCCTAATATAGTCGGACTGCAAATAAGTAAGTTATTAATTTTTAACTCCACAGGCTCCTTGCTATTACTTTTAACTTTATTAAGTTTTTTCTCTCCCGGTTTACTAAAATCAAATGCATATATATTGCTGTTTGTGTGCTTTTACAGTTTATTAATGCTAGGTTTAGTATAGTTCGGATTATACTCTCGGAAAAGTACCGGGTTAACTATAATCCGACCATTAACGGACACCTTAGTGGGCTTTCCTTTCTCTATATAAAAGGCTTTGCCTTTATGCTGTTGGTGGTGCGTCCCTATTAATAAAATAAATTTATAACCTCTGTTAGCAAGTTCTCGCTTCTTCTCCTCTACGTTAGGGTGGTCTTTAAGTGGAAAGCATCTAAGGCTATATATCGGCTTCGACCCTTAAAACGTCTAAATAGCAGCTGCGGTTACAGCCTTACTAAAATTTTTGCTATCGAAATCTAAATACTAGCCTTTAACGCGGAAGTATTTATCTCCTTTATCGTTCTCTTTTACCTCGCCTAAGTTAAATCTTATATATCTGCGCTTATTAGTGCTATAGCATTTCCTATACACTAATTCATTCGGCTTAAAGAAAGCCTAGAAAAGATTAAATGTAATTTCTTTGCTATCTAGTAGCGATACAAGGCGCTGTTTTGTTAAGGTATATATATCCCTAATATAGTTCACCAAGAGGTCGAGGTAGGTGCTGTTTTCTGGGGCTCCCTTATAAGCTTTTAGCTTAGGGAGGAAGTAGTATAATAGATTCCGCTTAACCTAGTCTTAAGTTAGCAGTTAATTTAGGGTATTAAAAAGTCTAATAAATTAGTTTTATACCGTAGGTTTATCTTTTTTAATAAAAGTTCCCTCTATACCTTGCAGAACGGACCTAAGTATATCCCGCAGGCCTTTAGACTTAACGTTAATAAAGTGCGTTATACATTCAGTCTTCCTATCTATTATTTCGCCGTTAGTAATATAAATCCGGTAGCTACCTTTGCGCTTACTAATACGTATACGAACAACAAATATATATTTATTATATGCATTTACTTCGGAAGGTACTGTGGAGAATTCAACTATTTTATACTTTAAGGTTGCCTTATCCTAGCTACATACAGCAAATTAGCTAGGGTTATACTTTTAGTCTTATACGGGATATATATTTTATTAACTATTTTATACTCTACCTTTAAAGCTTAGGCTTTTAGTTCTTAAGGTTAGGAACTATCTGTAGCTTAAGGCTTAGTAGCCTTAGGAGTGTTTATAGCGCTAGGTGTTGCTTTTACTGCCTTTAATACGTCCTTAAGTAGCTCCGCGAGGTAAATAATAGTAACTAGGTCTAAGGGCGGTATAACTAGGCTAGAAAGAGGCGCTTGTAGACTTTCATAGCTTAGAGTAGTATTTGGAGATATCTTGGGTTGCTTTATAACTTTAAGCTAGTTTAACATTATTGCTTTATAAAGCTTTAGTAACGAAGTAGTAATCTAAAGTATAAGGTTTGGAGTAAGGAGCTAAACGGATATTAATATTATTTTTAAACGGGATCCGCCCTTTCTTATACCTATTAGTACGGTATAAGCTATGCTATAGGTGTTTCTATACCCCTCTTCTGGTAATAGGCTACCTTCCCTAATTAATCCTAGTAGGCTTTAGTTAATACACATTAATATCGCCTTTATTATAGTAAATAAAGCTATAGTATATATACTTATTAGCTTATATACGGGATCTTAGCTCTAGCACTAGAGTAAGCTTAAAAAAAAGACATCGCCTAATCTAATTATAGAAGGCATGATTGATGTAAAGCGCCGTTATAAGGAGGCGGGTTTAAGTAGTTGCTTTAACTGCTAATGGCCTCTTATAGTATTATTCTAGTGGTTTTCTAATGGTTTTCTAATGATTTCTAAATGCTAAGGGTGAGGCGGAGCATAATAGATAATCGTATATATGCATATATAATGCAATTACTGCCTCTCTATACCTCTAGCTGGATCCCTACTAGAAAAGCATTAAATAAGCGGCCGATTTATCTCCCTCATTTTTGCTTATATATACGTATTTGAATTATACTCTCCCTTTTAATAGTGCCTGACTAATAGGCGAAGTCTTACGTGTTTAGAGGTGGCTTAGTAACCGTGCCTAGTTTAGGTAGGCAACTATCTAAGTTATATATGTATAAGCTAATGCCCTACTATACCGCAATCGGGCGGGCGTAAGGCAATCTTACTAGTTATTAGGCGCACTGCTATAATTTTTATAGGTTCTCTACTAACACAATATATATATCCCTTCGTAGGATAATACCGAGGGCTAGTAAATCTAGGCGCAGTCGCGGACGTAGCTATACACTATTTAGCGAATTTAGAGCATATCGGGGCTATAGAAGATTTGCGATATTTTATATACTTACATCTATAGAGCTCTTATTCTCGCGCAAGATCTAAACTCTTTAAATATCCTTACCTCCTGCATTTTGGATATTTGGCCACATTTCTAACTCCCGCGCTGTGATATCCCCAAAGGCACTTAATTACTTTCGGCTAACTAGGAAGCGTAGAGCGTATTACCAACTAGGATATAGTGCGTATAATTTAGGCATTAAAGTCTTTAACGGATGGCGAACTTATAGAAATATACAAGACCAAGGCAGGTTTCTCTTCGCAGTCTGGCTGGGAATAATTGTGTTATAGACTAATTTTTAAGTAGCTAAATTGCGACGAGTGCTAAATTAAGTCTGGCCCCTTTACCGAAACCATATATTAGACCTCCCCACCCAAAAACACTATAGCCATCGTTATCGATATCTTTAGCGTTGGTAGCTCTCTTAATATCTATTAGAAATCGGATAACAAATAGGGGAATATTTTTATTGGTATGGTTAGGATAAAAGATAGTAAGAATGGTAATAGATTGGTAATATTGCCGTAGGAAGCTAAATGGTATTACTATTCCCTTAGGGCTATTAAAATTAAATATGCCGTAAAGAAATAGGCTAATTTTATATTTATATATAGATACCTTATATAAAACGGTAACGTTATTTACTAAAGTAGTTATATATTACCTTTAAGATAGCTATCGTTATAAATAGGAACGAGTAGTTTTAGTATGGTTCCGTTAACTACACTTTACTCCAGACTTAGTTAGACATAATAATAGCTTAAATATCTTATAATGTTAGCTAGAAGACCCGCCCAGAAAATAAGTCTAAGGTAAATATTAGTTAGTAGCAAATATTTGCCCGATAAGGAATATCTTATATACTTAACTGCTCGCCCTAAAGCTGTTGTTCTTTATATTTTTCCTTAGATTTAATGACGCCTAATAGAGGTATAAAACTAGGGGCCTCTAAATGCTTAGTGTGAGGTTGCTTAGTATAGGGTTGCTTATATATCTCTAGAGGGCTTAGCTCTGGCGCGGCTAACTAATCCAATTTTATAGGCTGTGGTAGTGGAGTATTTACGGTCTGTTAAGGCGCTCGCAAGGCAATAGTTATTTAGTTCTCCGTAGTACCCTATATGCTTAATAGGACTAGCATAGTTAGCTGTTAGTTGTTATTATAGCGGGACTTTTTAACCTTTTGCAGTATATTCCTCCGCCAGCGTTTAGAGAATTGGGGATTTTAAGGCTTTTTTATTTTTTTTAATCTCTAAAGGGAGGCGGAGTTTATTATACTCTCTTATACTTACAACAGTTGATTACCTAAGCCTAACGGCACTAATTATAACCATTTAAGGACCGCAGTCATTATTGATCCTCTTTAGGAAATGCCAGTAGCTCTCCTACCTCTCGCCTATTTTTAAGCTAGGAGGCTTTACTAGCTTTATAAGTATATTAAAGGCTTCTTAGATACATTTATACTCGTAAGGCTTTACGCCTTCCCAGAGTTTAATCGTCTTGGCGGTTATAAGGAGTTTAGTTATAGCGCTATTAATTAGTAATAGTTAGTGCTAATTTCGTTACAATGCCTAAATTAATAACATAGTGTTAGGTTTATTAAGGAGAGGAGGTTATCCCGAAAAGATTCTATATTAGATGGTAGAGAGGGGATTTAAATAGAAATTAGTTAGAAATTAGTTGGAATTCTCTTAGGCTAAGAGGTATATTTTATTAGTCCTTAGTAGGGCCGCACTAGTGACGTGGAATAAGCGGAAGGTAGGATATAAAGCGATCTATATAAGCCGCTAGGGGAGATAAGCTAAGATACCAAAGTGTTCTTAATTAGAGCGGCATTAAGACTAAAATATAGAAATGTAGTATAATGTAACTAGCTAAGCGAGAATGTGGCTTACGCGGGCGGTAATTAAAGTTTTATTGCTGTATGTTATATAGAGTATATAAAGACTTTAAATCTATTAGACTGGAAATTATAAGATACTTCTGCTAAATACGCTAAGGATAAGAATACTAAACTAGAAATAGACCTTTAAGCTAAAAAGAGCACTACTATTTAAGAACGAGGATATCCTAAAGTATTACCACCGTCCCTTACGCACGCGTCTTTGGTAAGACTTAAGGGCATCTTTAGAATTTAAAAGCCCGCTTTTATAAACCTAGGTAGGCTTCTAAGCCACCTTATATTCACGCCCTAACTTAGTCATTCTTTCCCCTAGAATATTGTTGATCTCCCATTTATCATCTAAGTTCATTTCATTAAATTTGTCTTTTTTAGCCCGGGTACGGCGCTTCACAGCAGGCTCTAGGTTTGAAACGTTGCTTTAGTTATTAGCGACGCCATTGCTGTTACTATCCTCCTCATTATAAATATGACTGCTAGCCTCGTTATGCGGTGGTTTAATGTAGTAGAGAAGGGTAGGCTTCTAAAGCGAAGGGCTGGCGGGCTATGGAGTGGATACCGCTTACTGGTTAACTTGCGGGTATTAAGAGTTAAGGTTAAGGATAGGGCGGATAGGGGGGCTAGAAGATAAGTCTTTGTAATAGGCGGGTGGCCTTTATTGCTTCTAGGGATGTAGACTATTACCACCCTCGCTACTCTCTTTAGCAGGGTTGTTAGAATTATAATTGGTAATATTATCCTGCTTAAGCTTCCGCTTCCTTAACATAAAGGATAATTTACCTCCCGTATTCCCTTTTTTATAATTACCCTCCTCCCTAATAAGCGGATTGTCTGTGTTATGGTTATTAGGTTATAGTAATAATATTTTTAATATCTATAACTTACTAATATTATTGGCTATTAGGGAGTCTTGGTTAGTCACTATATAGGTCTCCAACTTTTATATAGCCTAGGGGACAGCCGTAATATTAATTCCCTTAGCTAAGCTATCTATTTCATTGACGTCTTTTGCTGTGGGTTTAAGATGGTTATATATAGATGCGCTAAAGAGATCTTCCAGCTTCTCTAAAGAAGGTAGCTCCTTATCCTCGTTATTCTTATCGCTACGGTTATTTCCGCCACCTAATAATTATTAAGTAAGGCCGTTATATAGGGGGGAAGTGTATATCTAACCTATAAGGTGCTAGTTAATCGCCAACTTTATTAGCTTTATTGCTAGTATTACTGGCTTTATTGTCTTTAGCTTTTAGTTTTAAGTCTAGGTTGGCTGTATTATCTTTAATAAATATTAGATTTGCTACTAACCGTTAGATATATTTATAGTTATTAGGAAAAAGAGGGGATAATTACTAAATTACCTTAATTGCTGCCTCTAGTATCTTGGCTGTTACTTATATTCTTATAAATATCTTTATACTCGCTAAAAGCCTTAGGATCTGCGGGTGCCTTATTAGGTAGAATATTTAAAAAGGTAATATAGAATAACTTGCCTGAGCGTAACTAGGCCAAATATTTTATAGGATTATCTCTTAGAGGGAAGCGAGGTACTCTCCCCTTTTTCGTCCTCTTTTTAGGTATATTACTTACATTTGCCTTAAAAGCCGTAATCATATAATGCTGAGAAGCCTTCGGTTTTTTAGGGGGTGCAGTATAGAAATTGATATTATTAAGTGAAATTTATAAATTAAAACGAAGGGGTTAAGAGGATGCTACTGTTGGTACCGCCATTGTTATTAGAATTATTATTACTTTGTGCCTTTTTAATAGCCCTAAAGGATGGGTTATGCTGGGCTTTTAAGTCTACGCCAGTCCCCTTTTTACCACTAGCTTATATCCGCAGCATCTACACTAAAATAGCCCTACTAGGTTAATAGCGAATTAAAATATATAATCTGCGCTCTGTTAGCAATTACCGTTTATAACGTATAAAGGTTTATATAGGCTTAAACTTTATTATAAGATTAACGCCTATTAGGAAACTGCGATTAAGACCCAACTAACTAAGCTAGTATATTTAGCCTTTAATAGGGGCATCATACCAAGCCTCCTTATTAAGGAGGTTAGTGGCGAAGTACCTCTACCCTTATTTCTTAGAGTTAGGGCTAGCGCTAATATATCCGTTTTTTAACCCGATTATACTAGCAAACTAAATCTTCTATACTAGATCCTCTACGAGACTATAGTTTCTAGGGTTAGATAGCTAGGGGGTATGCTATAATTCTGCTGTAAGTATTAAAAGATACTTTAGGTAATAAGGGCATTTTTAAATCTCTCTCCTAGATTTAAGGAACTTCCTTAGTTACACTCTACGGAGCTTATAGCCGCTGCTTAACCTCCTAAATATACGTAAAAGCCTTGCTTTTACCTTTACTTATAGCCGGATATCAAACAGTATAAGGGGGTAGATAGCGCGAGTAGATTAGGCGATTACGCCTATATCCATCTTACTGCGCCCTTTTAGCTAATGCAGCCACCGCATAAAGTCCGTCTCCGTTAGGAGATTAAATACGCGAATTTTTCTCTAGTATTTATTAGCTAAGGGCAAGATTATAATACTAGCTCTATTAGAAGCTAGGCTATACTACTAGACGGGCTGTTTACCCCTAGATTCTGCCTTATAAGTCTTAGGTCTATATAAAGGATATTTCTATATAATTTATACCTCCTTAACTAAATAGGGGGCTGGATTAGACTAAAGCCCGGCGGCTTCTCTAATCGCGATATAATCCTCTAATTATTAGGGAAGAGTAAGGTTTAGGTCTAGGTTAAGAAGGCGCTAAGGAGGGCGAGGGCTTCTAGCTTTTAGCGGCGCAGCTTCGGCTAAGCTAAGCAACTAGCATCAGCCTGTGGTTTCGCTAAGGACCCACTTCGGCGTCCGGCTTCGCCTTTATTATAACACTGTAATGCGATACTGCCTAACGCGTCCCGCAGCTTGCAGCAGCTATAACTTATATACTCTATTACTAGGCGGTTCTTAGCACAGCCTTATAGCTATTTATAGCTGTTCTAATAGGGATTAAGTCGCATATTATAGTTACGCCTAAAACACTACTAGAGGTGGAGGTAAAGAAGAGGATAAACGGAAATGTTATTCCGGTATACTAATCAGTAGGGGATATAGGTAGGAGAAAAGGAGAGAAAGAAGAAAGGAGGAATACAGTAGGGCTAAAGCATACGTTAATATTAGGAGAGAGTATAAATATATCCCATGGAAAGGGCCGAAGAGTTATAGCGTTAAGTAATTGTTAGTATAAAATATGCGGAGATTGGGAAAGGCGGGTAGAGCACCTACATAGACGCTAAGGGGATGGAAAATGCGTTACGGCTGACAGCTAGAGTCTAAGGTAGTACGGTAGCGGGAAAGAAAAGAGGAGATGGATCATAAGGGTAAAAGTAGCGAGGGAGAAGGCCTTTTATGGTCGAGGTTAAGGTTGGGTCTTAGCCAAACTAGGGTACAGAAGCGAGCGCGCCTTGCCCGTAAAGGAACCTCCATTTCCTAATACGTGGTCTCCATCTTATCTTTTACCTTTATATTAATAGATAAAGGTAATATAATATCCCCGGGCTCTATAAAATTAATTTCTATACCTCTATAAGATAGAGTCTAGAAACTTAGTAATACTATTAGCGTTTTATTAGGATTATACTAATAAACTACTAGAGTAAACTTAGAGACGTATATACGGCTATATAGTATTAGCGCTATAATATAGTAGTAGTATAAAGAGTTTTCTTACTAGGAGGGTAAGCCTTAGTAGTATTATGGCACTAGTAGAAAGCGGTAGTTATAGTAGATATTATAGTAGACGTAGAGCTTACGTAACTCTTACGTGACTAGGGGATTATATATAACTCCTTACGTTACTACTTATCTTTTCCTTTCCTTTTCTTTAGCTTTAGATCCTTATTTATAGATAATCTAATTATATAGGCTTATATGCGTCCTTCTTACTATACTTATACCTTAATTAACTAAGTCGCTTATAAGTAGAGGCCTATATATATAACTACTATGTCTTTATATACACGCCCAGTATACTTAAATTACGGTATCTACTTA
>Ga0307515_10002164_pt1 | contig 43127 bp, 26 predicted proteins | sample 17_EM_MG_FD_194513 | JGI IMG/M metagenome (GOLD analysis project Ga0307515, IMG submission 194513) | Populus trichocarpa ectomycorrhiza microbial communities from riparian zone in the Pacific Northwest, United States - 17_EM | ecosystem: Host-associated > Plants > Roots > Unclassified | place... | reverse complement strand
GACGCGATATACGGCGAGTCTGGCGACGACCACCTCGAAGGGGACGGCGGCGACGACCTGCTGTCCGGCATGGCCGGCGACGACCTCCTCCGCGGCGCCTGGGGAGCAGACAAGCTGTACGGACTGGACGGCGACGACCACCTGTACGGCAACGACGCCGAGGACACCCTGCAAGGCGGAGCCGGCGGTGACTACCTGGACGGCGGCTGGCGCCACGACGTCATCCTGGGGAACGGCGGGAACGACACCCTGATCGGCGATTCCGACTTCAGCGACGACCTGTACGGCGACGCCGGCAACGACCGGTTCGTGATGAGCGGCCTCGGCGACTACCGCGGCGGCGACGGCACCGACACCGCCGACTACGGGGCCTGGACCCACCGCGTCTGGGTCTCGCTCGACAACAACAGCAACGACGGTGGCGTCGACCCGGGCGACCCGTGCGACAGCGACCTGCCTTGGCCCTTCGACGGCTGCGCCGCGGCCGCAACGGCCAACGTCCGCTCCGACGTGGAGAACGTGATCGGCTCGGCCAAGGACGACACGATCATCGGCGACGCCTCCGACAACGCCTTGGACGGCGGCGCCGGCAACGATGTCCTCAAGGGCCTCGCCGGTGACGACTACCTGGACGCCCAGGCCGGAACAGGCCAGAAGGACTACGGCGGCGACGGCGAGGACACCTGTGTCGGCTTCGGCCTGACCGTGGCCGACCACTGCGAGCACTGAAGCGACGTCCCCGCCCGGTCAGCGGGCGTGCAGCGCCGAGGAAGGCAGCCGGGAAGTCGCCGCACCGCGCCCTGCCGCCCGGACGTAGGGCAGCGGAGAGCGCGGCGCGGCGACGGCGGTGCCTACGGGCCGGCGACCTTGGCCATCTCGGCGATGGCGACGGCCGCGCGGACGAACGTGTTGGCGGCGAGGTCGCCGATGGTCTTGATGCCGAACGCCTGCTCCAACCCGGCGGCCTCCTCCTCGGAGACGCCGGACAGCGCGAAGACCGGCGCGTCGACGAGATCGGTCAGCGGGCTCGATCGGAAGTCGGGGTCGAGGACCGCGTCGAGGTTCACGGTGACTGCCATGACAGTGTTCCTCCTCGTTGGCCAGGATCCCGGCCGGACACGGCCGGGCAGCACATCGATGCTGTCACCTCGGCCCAGGTTCCGGTCGACCTTGATGATAGGCGCCAGTCAGTAGACGGTCACGCCATACTGGCTCATCGCCCGGGTGACCTGGGAGAAGTATGTGACGCCGCCGGTGGTGCAGTTGCCGCTGCCGCCGACGGTCATGCCGATCCCGATGGAGCCGGAGAACAGCGGCCCGCCGCTGTCGCCGGGCTCGGCGCAGACGGTGGTGCGGATCAGGTTGGTGACCATGCCGCCGGCGAAGTAGACGGTGACGTTCAGCGCGGTGATCCGGCCGCTCCGCACACCTGTGACCGGGCCGGAGCGCTGCACGGCCTGGCCGACGGAGCCGCCGGACACCGACGTGATCGGCTGGAGGGTGCCGTTGTACAGGTTCACGGCGCTGGGCTTCGGGATGGTGGCGTCGGTGTAGCGGACCAGGGCATAGTCGTGCGTCTCGTCCCTGGCCGCGACCACCCCGATCGGCACGAGGCCGTTCGGATCGGCGAACACCGGTGTGCCGATGTCGCCGACGCAGTGCGCGGCCGTGAGGAAGAAGATGGTGAGCGCCTGGCGGGCATTGAAGCCGACCGTGCAGCGGAACCCGGCGTTGCCGAACACCACGTCACCGCCGGCGATCCGGCGGGTGCGCACACCCGGCTCGCGGACGAGGTGCCCGCCGAGCCGGTCGACCGTGCCGGTGAGCCGGGCCAGGGCGGCGCCGGTGACCGTGTCGTCGGCGGCGACCACGACTCGGCCGGTCACCGGGTCGGTCCACCAGGCGGTGCCGGGGACGGCGGCATCCCTGCCGGGCGGAGCGGCGACGGCTGCGGCGCCGCCGACCAGGACGGTCACCAGGGTCACGATGCCTGCCACTGTCCCTCGAAGACCGATGCGCATGTCGTGTCCTCCCTCCGTTCCGGCCGTCGGCCGGACGTCGCGGCCATGATAGGCGCGGCCGTGCGGGTGGCGCTGTCGGAAAATGTCGCGCTCGGGCTTCGCCCGCGAAGCCCGCTGCCGACGGCACCGAGTCAGACCCGCATGCCGCGATGAGACCTTGGCCTCGACGGTCCACCATGTGGGCACCACGTCCAGCCGATGAGCCCCGGTCCCACATATCGGGCGCGGTGACCACACCCTGAGCTTCCGGTCCCACAGCCCGGACTCAAACCTCACAAAGCAGCGTATATCGTTGCCGGCGGTCTGGACCTTGATGCGTGCGGGGGCCGAGCACACCGCAGGTCTCCAAGGTCTGTGAATGGCAGCCCGACGTCGGATGCGGCCAGTGGCCGACACGTGACCTGGCCGCCCCAGCTCAACGGGAAAGATCCGTTACGTCCGAAATATGATGCTCGGCGCCGCGCGGGCGACTTGACGGACAACAGCCTTCGACGCTGGTGAACACGCAGCCTGGGAGGGCCACTGGTTTCCAAGATCCGTCAAAGTGGGAGGTATCGCGGATCGACCGCGGGACAGCCGAGCAGAAGCCTCGAGGGGCCCCAAAATCCACCAAAAGATCCCCGAGGAACCAACGGCGTGCCACGAGGCGCTTCTAGTCCGGGGTTCGGTGTCGTCCCACGGTGGTTGGCCTGGGGGCGCTGGTCTCGGCCGGGTCATGCGGAACCGGCTCAGCGCCCGGCCGTTTGCTGGTCGGATTTTCGTCGTAGGGCTCGGCACCGATCCAGCCGGACGGGTCTTCGGTCACGTCTGTGCGCAGGTCCGACAGCCAGTGCTCCAGGTCGTCACGCGGTGCGGCCGCACCGGCGGTCGCGGTGCTGGGCGGCGGTGCGGGATCCTCGCTGGCGGTCATCGTGGGCGCGCTCCGATCGTTGGGGATGCGGTCCGATGGGTCGAGGATACCGGTGCGATGCGAGGCGCTGACGTGATCGAAGTCCTGGGCTCAGGGTACGTCGAGCTCCAGCAGCGAGTAGCTGTACTCGGACGAGCGCTTGGTGCCGTACATCCGCACGAACCGGGCGGGGACCTTGGCCACCTCGACGGTGACGTCGCCGCCCTTGCCGCTGGTGGTGCTGTGTACGGATCTCCACGTCGTGCCGTCGGTGGACAGCTCCACCCGGTATGCCGTGGCGTTGGCGGTCGCCTCCCAGTTCAGCCGGATCTCGCTGAGCCGCCACCGAGCGCCCAGGTCCACCCGCAGCCACTGGGGTCGAGCACCTCGGCGGTGCAGTACGGCGGCACCTGCCGGGCCCGGGCGACCTCGCTGCGGAACCGGCCGAGGAACTCCGGGTCGCGGGTGAGATCGCTCCGGACCACCTTGATCGCCACGGTGAGGTCAGGTCTCCAGGTCGGTGGGGGCGCCGATCGGCAGCCAGCGGATGCGATCCCGTACGTCGTCCGGCGCGTCCGCGAACTCGCGTTCGATGACGGTCCGGGGTTCCTGGAAGTGCTTCCAGCCCTCGTAGTGCACGGGTACGGCGGTGTGCGGGCGCACGGCGCCGAGCAACTCGACGGCGTCGCGGGCGGTCATGGTGTACCGCAGCGGCCCGGTGACCGGGAAACGGACGCCGCCGAGGTGCAGCAGCGCGACGCCGACCGGGAACCGCCCGGTGACCTGCCGGACGCCGTCGTAGAGGACGGTGTCGCCGGAAACCCACAGGGCGCCGTGCCGCTGGCCCTCCCAGCGCAGGGCGAAGCCGACCACGTCGCCCACGATCGGGCGGCTCAGCGGCGGCCCGTGCCGGCACGGGGTGGCGGTGACCTCGATGGTCGGCCGCCCTGCGCCGTCCAGCGTGGTCGACGCCCACGGCGCCAGGCCGCGGGCGCCGTCGCCGAGCCGGGCCGCCCCGGACACCGTGGTGATCACGGTGCCCGCCGTGGGCAGCAGCTTCCGGCCGGCGTCGTCGAGGTTGTCGCCGTGGTGGTCGTGGGTCAGCAGCACGGCGTCGATCGGCCCGAACGCGTCGGGGGTGACGGCGGGGCCGGCGAGCTTGCGGGACGAGGTGCCCCAGCCGAACGCGTACCGGCGCCCGGCCGGGTCGAACGTCGGATCGGTCAGCAGCCGCCAGCCCGCGAACTCGATGAGCGCCGTCGGCCCACCGATGTGGGTGATGCGGACGCTCGTCATGAGCGCGCGTGCCGCACAGCCCAGTCGAGCACGGAGTCCGCGATCTCCTCCCAGCCCTTCTGCGCCGGCAGCAGGTGGGCGTAGCCCTCGTACTCGCGGCGTTCGGTGATGGTGTTGGACTTGTAGTGCTTGGCGTTCGACTCCTGGATGGCCGGCGGCATGATGTGGTCCTCGCTGCCGGAGACGAAGAGCAGCGGCGCGCGGTTGTCGTTGTGGTAGTCGACCCAGGTGTCCTGGTGGCCGGGCTGGAAGTTGGCCAGCACCCCGCCCCAGAGGATCGCGCCGCTCGCCGGGATGTGGTAGCGCTCGTAGAGGGCGCGGGACTCGTCCTCGGTGAAGGTGTTGGTGAATGCGTACCGCCACTCGTCCAGCGACAAGCCGACCGCCTTGTGCCGGTTGGCGGGGCTCTTGAGCACCGGGAACGTGGACTTCACCTGGGACAGCGGCACGACCCGGACGCCCTCGGTGGGCGCCGAGTTGAGCGCCACGCCTGCGGCGCCGAGGCCGTGGTCGAGCAGGATCTGCGTGAAGGCGCCGCCGGCGGAGTGGCCCATGATGATCGGGGGACGGTCGAGGCCGCGGATGATCTCCTCGATCTTGGCGATGATCGCGGGCACGGTGACGTCGGCGATGATCTGCGGGTCGGCCCGCAGGGCTTCGACCTCCACCTCGAAGCCGGGGTATCCGGGGGCGATGACCCGGTATCCCTTGGCCTCGTAGTGCGTGATCCAGTGCTCCCAGCTGCGCGGCGTCACCCAGAAGCCGTGGACGAGAACGATCGTGTCGGGTGCGGTCATGGCGATCTCCTTCAGAACGAGCGGAGGAAGGCGAGCAGGTCGTCGGAGAGCTGTTGTTTGTGGGTGTCGGTGATGCCGTGCGGCGCGCCCGCGTACACGGTCAGGGTTGCGCCCTTGATCCGCGCGGCCGACGCCTTGCCGCCGACCTCGATGGGCACGACCTGGTCGTCGTCGCCGTGGACGACGAGCGTGGGTACGTCGAAGGCGTCCAGGTCGGCGCGGAAGTCGGTGGCCGAGAAGGCGGCGATCGACTCGTACGCGTTGCGATGCCCGGCCTGCAGGCCCTGACGCCAGAAGGCGTCCCGCGTGCCCTTGGACACGCTCGCCCCGGGGCGGTTGAGGCCGAAGAACGGGCCGTCGGCCAGGTCGCGGTAGAGCTGCGAGCGGTCGGCGGTCGAGCCGGCGCGGATCCCGTCGAATACCTCGACCGGCACGCCGCCGGGATTGTCGTCGGTGTGGAGCATGAACGGCGGTACGGCCGAGACGAGCACCGCCTGGGCGACCCGGGCGGTGCCGTGCCGGCCGATGTAGCGGGCCACCTCGCCGCCGCCGGTGGAGAACCCGACCAGCGTGACGTCGCGCAGGTCGAGGGCCTCGATCAGCGCGGCCAGGTCGTCGGCGTAGGTGTCCATCTCGTTGCCGTGCCACGTCTGCGTGGAACGGCCGTGTCCGCGGCGGTCGTGCGCGATAGCGCGGTAGCCGTGCTCGGCGAGGAAGAGCTGCTGCGCCTCCCAGCTGTCGGCGTTGAGCGGCCAGCCGTGGCTCAGCACGACGGGCCGACCCGCACCCCAGTCCTTGTAGTAGATCCGCGTGCCATCGGTAGTGGTGACGAACGGCATGGAAGCGCTCCCGTCTGCGAGGCTGCCGGTTCCGGCCGTTCGATCGTCGGCCGTGGCTACCTGTCGTCGAATCCCGTGGCGCGCGTAGTCCCGCTCGCGAGTGCTTTGGCCAGCCGTCGCCGGGACGTCACGGCGAGCTTCCGAAAGACCTTGCGCAGGTGGTAGTCGACGGTAGCCGCGCTGATGAAGAGCTGGGCGGCGATCTCGGCGTTGGTGGCGCCGGCGGCGGCGAGCCGGGCGATCGTGAGCTCCTGCGGGGTCAGGCCGGTGGTGGTCTCGGCGGAATGGTGGCGGGCGCGTTCGCCGGTGGCGGCGAGCTCCTGCGCGGCCCGCCCGGCGAACCCGGTCGCGCCCATCCGCTCGAACATCTCCAGCGCCGTGCCGAGTTGGTCGCGGGCGTCGCGGCGCCGGCGCTGGCGGCGCAGCCACTCGCCGTACAGCAGGTGGGCGCGGGCCAGGTCGGCGCGGGCCGCGCTGCCGGACAGCAGGGTGATCGCCTGGCGATAGAGCGGCTCGGCGGCGCCGGCCGGGGCGAGCTGGGCCCGGGCCCGCGCCAGCACGCCCAGCGCATAGCCGGTGCCGGCCGCCGTCGCCCGGGACTCCAGCGTGGCGAGGGCGCCGGTGGCCAGCACCCGGTCACCGCTGCGCACGGCGGCCTCCACGAGGTCGGGGAGCACCCGGGAGTGCAACCCCATGGTGTCGGACTCGACCACCAGGCGCGCGAACGTGCAGGCCTGCGCGTAGTCACCGCGCCCGAGGTACAGGACCACCAGGCCGAACCGGACGATCGCCTGCACCGACCCGCCGCCGAGCCAGGTCGCCGCCGCCAGCGACTCGTGCAGCCGTTCCTCGGTGTCGTCGCCCTCGGCGCGCCAGCCGAGCAGCTCGGGCTGCCGGTGGATCGCCCAGAGCTCGTCGGTGGCACCGATCGCCGCGCGCACCTGGTCGCACTGGGCCAGCAGTTCCTCGGCCGCGTCCAGCTCGCCGAGGTAGGTCTCCACCGTCGCCGAGCAGTACAGCGCGGTGACCAGCGTCCACAGGGCGCCGGTCTCCCGCGCCACCTCGACCGCCCGCCGCCACGCGGCCCGATGCAGCTCCTCGTCCCAGAGCAGGATGCTCATCGTGGTGCCGGCCAGATGCCGGCGGAGCACGAACTCCTTGGGGGTCGCCGGGTCCAGCAACGCCTCGACGGTGCGCCGGACATGCGGCAGGGCCTGCTCGTAGCCGCCGGAGATGACCACGGTGAACGCGTGCAGGATCAGCTCGGGCGCCGAGGTCCTGCCGCCGCCCGGCGGCAGGACCTCGGCGGCACCCCGGGCGATCTCCGCCGGCGTGGTGTCGCGGATGAGGTGTCCGCCCCGGATGAAGTGCTCGACGGCTTCCAGCACCGCCTCGCGGGCCAGCGCCGGGGACTGCTCGCGGAAGGCCGCCGAGGCGGTGAGGCAGAAGGCCGATCCCCGCGCGTACGCCCCCTCGCCGCCGAGGACCACCACGGCCATCGCGCGCACGAGCAGCGCCCGGCCCCGGCCGACGTCGTCGACGAGATCCGGGGCGACGGCGTCCAACTGCTGGACGGCCTGCACCGGCGCCCCGGCGGTCAGCGCGGCCTCCGCGGCCGCGAGCAGCCGCTGGGTGCGCGCCGGGCCGGCCGGCGTGAGCTCGGTGGCCCGGGACAGGAAGGAAGCGCGGGCCGCATACCCGCCGCGCGCGCCGGCCCGGTCGGCCGAGCGCTCCAGCTCGGCGGCGACGGCGGCGTCCGGGCCCACGCAGGCCGCGGCCAGGTGCCAGGCCCGTCGGTCGGCGTCCGCGGGCCGGGTCGTCACCTCGGCGAGCGCGGCGTGCGCCTGCCGGCGCCGCACGCTGGTCGCGCCGCCGTACACCGAGGAGCGCACCAGCGGGTGGCGGAACTGCGCGGTCCCGCGCAGCGTCAGCAGGCGTACGGCCTCCGCCGGCCCGGTAGCGTCCGGCCCGACCCCCAGCCGGGCGGCCGCGACGCGGATGTAGCGCAGGTCGCCGCTCGGCTCGGCCGCGGCCAGCAGCAGCCACGTCTGCGTCGGCTCGGGCAGCTCGTGCACCTGGCGCAGGTAATGCTCCTCCAGCCGGCTGCCGACCGGCAGCGGGTCGGGCAACGACGTGCCGCCGGCCAGCTGGTCGACGGAGAGCTCCTGCCCCAGGTCGGTGAGGGCGAGCGGGTTGCCGCCGGTCGCGTCCACGATGCGGGCCCCGACCCGGGCGTCCAGCGGCCCGGGTACGGCCGAGCGCAGCAGGTCCAGCGCGTCCGGGTGCTCGAGGCCGGTGATCTCCAGCAGCGGTAGCCCGGCCAGACCGTCGAAGCCACCCCGCGCGGCGAACACCAGGCCGACCCCGTCGGCGTACAGCCGCCGGGCGACGAAGGCCAGCGCGCCGATCGACTCGCCGTCGATCCACTGGGCGTCGTCGACGCAGCAGAGCACCGGACCCTCGGCGGCCACCCCAGCCAGCAGCGTCAGCGCGGCCAGCGCGACAAGGAACCGGTCCGGCGGCGGCCCGTCGCTCAGCCCGCACGCGATACGCAGGGCCCGATCCTGCGCCGGGGGCAGCGCCCGGCGCCGCTTCAGGTACGGCAGCAGCAGCCGGTGCAGGGCGGCGAACGGGAAGCCCGCCTCCGCCTCGACGCCGGCGACCCGGATGACCTGCAGCTCACCGGCCACGCCGGCGGCGTAGTCGAGCAGCGCCGTCTTGCCGATGCCGGCGTCGCCCTGGAGCACGAGCACGCCGCTGCGCCCGGCACGGATGCCGGCCACGAGATCGTCCAGGCGTTCGCGTTCCTTTGCCCGCCCCCTGAGCACGCTTGCCCCCCTCGTAACACTTCCGTGCGAACCTTAGAATTCGCGTGGCGTCGCCGGCGGGGCTGTCAGTGCACCGTCGTCGGCCCACCGTGCACGCAGGAGTGGCATACATGGGGCTTGTTCTGGACACGGCCGACATACCGCGGACGGAACGGATCGAGGCGGTCTACGCGGCGATGATGGCGGCGTCCGTTCCGTCCTATGTGATCCACGAGGACCCGGACGACGAGGTCCGCACCCGGCTGGAGGTCTGGGACCTCGGGAACGCCAACATCTTCACCGCCCGGTCCACCGGCCTGCGGCTGCTCCGTACGGCGAAGCAGGCCAGACAGGACGCCGCGCCGATCATCGCGCTCTCCGTCCAGTTGCTCGGCGACGGGCGCCACGAGCAGCTCGGCCACCGCCAGGTCGTGCGGCCGGGCTCGCTGATGCTGGCCGACCTCTCCTCGCCGTACGATTTCTCCTGGTCCGGAAACGGCGCGGCCGGCTGCATCCAGATTCCCATCGACCAGGTCGGCCTGCCCGTCGATGTCATCCGCCGCGCGGCGGCGAACCTGCACCGCAGCCCGCTCTACGAACTGGTCACCGACCACGTCGGCCACCTGGTGCGCGACGCCGAGCGGCTCAGCGCGGACCCGGCCGCCGCCGCGCTCGGCCGGGCCGGCATCGAGCTGGCCCGCGCCCTGCTGGCCTCCGCCGCGCACATCGAGCCGCACGCCGGCGCCGTGCTCGCCGAGACCCTGCTGACCCAGGTCCGCACCTACGTCCGCCGGCACCTGGCCGACCCCGGCCTGCGCCCGGCCACGATCGCGGCGGCCCACAACGTCTCGCTGCGCTACCTGTACAAGATCTGCGCCCAGGCCGACTTCAGCCTCGAGCAATGGATCATCGGGGAGCGGCTGCAGGGAGCGCGGGAAGAACTGCTCCTGCCGCAGAGCCGGGCACGCACGATCGCGATGGTCGCCCGCCGCTGGGGCTTCACCGACCCGACCCACTTCACCCGCCGCTTCCGCAGCGCCTACGGCCTCACCCCGGGCGAATGGCGCCGCACCGCGCAAGCGGTTGGTCACCGGGTCCGAGGACCTACGATACCCATCGAGCTCGGGTGACGTCGCTGAGAGGAGCGCGTGGTGGCGGAGAGCGCGCCCGTCCGGTACGAGAAACGTGACCACGTCGCGTACGTGACGCTTGACCGTCCGGCCGTGCTGAACGCGATGAACCTGGCCACCCATGAGGCGCTCGCCGGGATCTGGGACGACGTCGAGAACGACGACGACGTCCGGGTGGCGGTGCTGACCGGGGCCGGCGGCCGGGCCTTCTCGGTCGGCCAGGATCTGCACGAGCGGGTCCGGCTCGCCGCCGAGGGCGCTCCGCCGACCACCTTCGGCAGCCGGGGCCAGCCCGGCTACCCGCGGCTCACGGAGCGTTTCGAGCTGTCCAAGCCGGTGCTGGCCAGGGTGGACGGCTACGCCCTCGGCGGCGGTTTCGAGCTCGCCCTGGCCTGCGACCTGATCATCGCTTCCGATCGGTCGGTGTTCGGCCTGCCCGAGGCGACCCTGGGCCTGGTGCCGGGCGCCGGTGGGGCGTTCCGGCTGACCCGGCAGGCCCCGCTGAAGGTGGCGATGGGATACCTGCTCACCGGCCGGCGGATGAGCGCGCACACCGCCGCCGGGCTGGGCCTGGTCAACGAGGTGGCGCCGGCCGGCGAGCTGGATGCGTGCGTCAGCGGGTGGGTGCGCGACCTGCTGCGCAGCGCACCCCTGTCGGTGCGCGCGATCAAGGAGGCGGCGATGCGGTCGCTGGACCTGTCGCTGCCCGAGGCGTTCGCCACGCCGTTCGTCCACGAGCAGCGGCGGCGGCTGAGCCGCGACGCCGAGGAGGGCCCGCGCGCCTTCGCGGAGAAACGTGCACCCAGCTGGGAAGGACGATAAGCCGCCGGAACCATTATTGGAGCCTCGCCGTGCCATTCGGCGGGAAACCGCGGATGTATTCGTGATCCATTTCCGTCGGCGTCCAACTGACCAATTCGAGAAGTTCGCTATGCGAGCGTCGGCTCCGTGGTAGGACGGTTTCCCGATTTCTGATGGCGGCCGGCCGAGGCCGCCGGCGCCCGGTTCGGCGGAAAGGCGACGGTGATGGTCAGGCCCCCGCCGGGACGTGGCCTGGCGTCGACCTCGGCGTGGTGGGTCGAGGCGATGGTCTGCACGATGGACAGCCCCAGTCCGAAGCCCTCGCCGCTGCGCGTGCGTGCGGGCTCGAGCCGCTGGAAGGGACGGAACAGCAACTCGATGGCGGCGGGCGGCACGTCCGGGCCGGAGTTCGACACGGTCAGGACGGCGCCCCCGTCGCGGGTGCCGGTGGTGACCTCGACGTGGCCGTGCGGCACGTTGTGGCGGACGGCGTTGTCGACGAGGTTGGCCAGCAGGCGCTCGACCAGGTGCGGGTCGCCCTTGCCCGGCGCCGGGGCCAGGTGCGCGATGACCTCGAGGTTGCGGCTCCAGGCCTCGGCGGTGCGATAGTCGATCACCTGCTCGGCGATGTCCCGCAGGTCGAACGGCTGGTGGTTTTCGATGCCGGCCTGGCCGCGCGCGAGCGACATCAGCGCGTCGATCAGCTTGTTCTGCTGGGTGCCGGCCGTGAGGATGCGCTCGTGGGCGTCGCGCAGGCTGTCGGCGTCCGCGTCGCCGTCGGCGAGCGCCACCTCGCTGATCATGCGCTGCCGGGCGAGCGGTGTGCGCAGTTCGTGCGAGACGTTCGCGATGAACTGGCGCTGGGCGGCGAACGATGCCTCGAGCCGGTCGAGCAGCTGGTCGAAGGTGTCGCCGAGGTTCTTGAGCTCGTCGTCGGGGCCCACGAAGCCGAGGCGCCGGTGCAGGTTGGTCGCGGAGGCCTCGCGAGCCGCCATGGTGATCGTCTGCAGGCGGTGCAGCAGCCGGCCGGCCACCAGCCAGCCGAGCAGGATGGAGACGGCGGCCATGATGGCCAGCGCGATGCCGGACTTGGTGAGGAACTCGTGCAACTGGGCGGCGTGCTGCTGGGTGGCCATCTGGCGCAGCAGCTCGGTCTGCTCCTGACGCTGGGCCGGGGTGAGGTCCTGCGTCAGGGTAGGCCCCGACGACGCCTCGGTGGGGGAGTTGTTGTTGACCGTCTGGGTGGCCGAGGCGTCGCCGCCGGCGACCGTGACGGCGAGGCCCCCGGGGCCCTGCACGGTCACCTGGCTGTTGCCGACCAGCGCGTACGTGATGGCGACCAGGCCGATGCCGCAGATCAGGAAGAGCGCGCCGAGCAGCAGCGCGAGCCGGAACCGGATGGTGCGGCGGTGTCGTAGTGCAGACAAGGCGTTGGCGAACTTGTTGCGCATGACCATCCTCCGGATCCACCGACCGCCTTCAGAGTAGGCCGAACCGGTTTCGTGGGAGTCTCATCGACGGCTGTCAGATGCGGTAACCGGACCTGGCCACGGTGTGGATCACCGGCGGATCGCCGAGCTTGGTCCGCAGCCGGCTGATGGTGATCTTGACGGCGTTGGTGAACGGGTCGGCGGCCTCGTCCCAGACCCGCTCCAGCAACTCCTCGGCGGGAACCGGGCGGCCCTTGACCGCGAGCAGCAGCTCGAGGACGCCGAACTCCTTGTGGGTGAGGTTGAGCTGCCGGCCGTCGCGGTATGCGACCCGGCGGGCCGTGTCGACGACCAGGTCGCCCTCGCGCAGCAGCGGCGGGTGCGCCGGCTGGCTGCGCCGGGCCAGCGCGCCGATGCGGGCCAGCAGCACCGCGAAATCGAACGGCTTGGCCAGGTAGTCATCGGCGCCGAGCTGGAGGCCACCGACCACGTCCTCGTTGGTGCCGGCCGCGGTGACCATGAGGATCCGGGTGTGGCTCTGCGCGCCGACGAGCTGGGCGCAGAGATCGTCGCCGTGCAGCCTGGGCAGATCGCGGTCGAGCACGACCACGTCGTAGCTGTTCAGCAGCGCCCGCTCGAGGCCTTCCTCGCCGTCGTAGGCGATGTCGACGCTGATGTGCGCCTGCCGGAGACCGGTGGCGATCTCCTGAGCCATCTCGGCATCGTCCTCGACGACCAGCACCCGCACGCTGCGCCTCCACTTCGAAAATACCGAACGTCATTCTACGTAATTGGTGGAGGTGAATCCTCTCCGCTTGCCGCCAGCTTAGCCATGCCGGTGATCGGTGGGTATCCCGCGCCGGCGGATGGACCGTGACCGGGCGATTCGCAATGGGCCCCGGCAATCGAAGAAGCCGTCCACGGCGCGCAACCCTGGCGAAACCGTCGGTGGAGTAGAAACAAGTCGACCGTCGGCGGAGACACCGTGACGCGGGCCATTCCGCTTCCGTCCGCCGGGGATCCATTCACTGTTCTCATCAGCTTCTAGTCACAGGGATGACCCTCATGACCGAGATCTCGAACGAGGTGCGGCAGCCGCCGGCCACGAGTTCCGTGGAAGGCGCGCCGCCGACCCGCGGGAGGCGCCGCCGGAAGATCAAGCGGGCGGTGGCCGTCGTCGTGGTCGCCGTGACGATCGGCGGCACGGGCGCGGTTCTGGTCTACACCGATGTCATCGGCCGGGCCCCGAGCGCGGACGCGGCCTCGTTCAACAGCGACGCGCCGCTGGCGTTCGTCACCGTCGTCCGCGAGAAGCTCGTCGCCACGACCCAGATCAACGGGACACTGACCTATTCGGGCGGCTTCACGGTGATCAACTGGCTCGACGGCAAGGTCACGTCGGTGCCGGCGGTGGGCTCGGTCATCAAGCGTGGCCAGGTCCTCTACCGGGTCGACGGCAGCCCCGTCGTTCTGCTCCGTGGTTCCGTGCCGTCGTATCGTGCGCTGTCGCTGTCCATGAAGGGCAAGGACGTGCAGGAGCTCAACGCCGAGCTGGTGGCGTTCGGCTACGCCAAGAGGGCCTACCTCAACCCGAAGTCGACCAGGTTCGGGATGGCGACCTACTACGGCGTACGCCGCATGCAGAAGGCCCTCGGCATGAAGCAGACCGGCCAGGTCCAGCTCGGCCAGCTCGTCTTCCAGCGCACCGCCGAGCTGCGGGTGACCAAGGTCGACGCGACCTACGGCGCCGGCGTCTCGGCGGGGTCCACGGTCGTCACGGGCACCTCGACCGATCGGCACGTCATCGCCGACATCGACGTGGTGCAGTCCGCGTCGATCAAGAAGGGCGACAAGGTCACCGTCGCCCTGCCGGGCACGTCGAGGAAGGTCCCGGCGACGGTGGCGAGGGTCGGCACGGTGGCCGAGAAGGCGTCGTCGGGCAACAGCTACACGGTCGAGCTGGACATCAAGCTCACCAACCCGAAGGCGACCGGCAAACTCGATCAGGCGCCCGTCCAGGTGTCCATCGAGACCGCGAGCGTCGACGACGCGCTGGCCGTGCCGGTCACGGCGCTGCTCGCGCTCTCCGGTGGCGGGTTCGCGCTCGAGGTCGTGGGCGCCGGCAACTCGCGCACGCTGGTCCCGGTGGAGCTGGGCATGGCGGACGAGGCGGCCGGGATGGTCCAGGTCATCGGCGCCGGGGTCGCCGAGGGCCAGAAGATCGTGGTGCCGGCGACATGACCGACGTCGATCCTCGTCTCACCCTGCCGGAGGATCTCGGCCTGCCGCCGGAGACCTGGGAGGGCGCGCCGGTCCTGGAGCTGGACGACGTCGTCAAGACGTATCCCGGCTCCCCGCCGGTCGTCGCGCTCGACCGGGTGAGCTTCACCGTGCGGCGCGGCGAGCTGGTGGCGATCGTCGGCCCCTCGGGATCCGGCAAGTCGACACTGCTGCACATGATGGGCACCCTCGACCGGCCGACCGCGGGCAGCCTGCGCATCGCCGGCCTCAACGCGGCCCAGATGTCCGATCGTGACCTGGCCACCCTGCGAGCCACCCGGATCGGCTTCATCTTCCAGCAGTTCTTCCTCTCCGAATACACCACCGCGACGGAGAACGTGGCCGACGGCCTGCTCTACGCCGCGGTGCCGCGCGCGGAGCGGCGTCTCGCGGCGCTGACGGCACTGCGCCGGGTCGGGCTCGGCCATCGCGTCGGCCATCGCCCGCCGCAGTTGTCCGGCGGCGAGCAGCAGCGCGTCGCGATCGCCCGCGCGCTCGTCGGCAACCCCGACATCGTCCTGGCCGACGAGCCCACCGGAAACCTCGACAGCGTCGCGGCCAACGCGATCTTCCGGCTGCTCCAGGAGCTCAACGCCGACGGCGCCACGATCATCGTGATCACCCACGACCGTGATCTCGCGGCGCGGTTCCCCCGTCGCATCGAGATGCTCGACGGCCGCCTGGTCGGCGACATCCACGCGGCGGGGCCGGCCCGCACCTACGAGGCCGGGGAGGACGACCGGACATGACCACCGCAACGAGAACTGCGGGCCGCCGGCTCGGCGCCGGAGACCTGCTCCGGCTCGCGAGCATCGGGCTGCGCACCCGGCGGATGCGGGCCACGCTGTCCGCCCTGGGCATCGCCATCGGTGTCGCGGCCATGGTCGCGGTGCTGGGGCTGTCGGCCTCCTCGCAGGCCGGCCTCCTCGCCGAGATCGACCGGCTCGGCACGAACCTGCTCACCGTCACGACCGGCACCGCGGTCACCGGCAAGGCCGTGGACCTGCCGAAGACCGCTCCCGAGATGATCAGGCGGATCGGCCCGGTCCTCGAGGTGCAGTCGATCGGCCAGACCAAGGCCCAGGCCTATCGCAGCCAGCTGATCCCCTCGGTCAACTCGAACTCGCTGACCGTCAGCGCGACGAGTCTCAACCTGCCTGCCGCGGTGCGCACCGAACTGGCGCGGGGCAGCTTCCTCAACGAGGCGACGGCGCAGCAGGCGGTGGTGGTGCTCGGCTCGGCCGCGGCGCAGCGCCTCGGGATCGACCGGGTCACCGCGGACGAGCGGCTCTGGGTGGGAAACCGCTGGTTCTCCGTGGCGGGCATTCTCAAGCCGGCCGTGCTGGCTCCCGAGATCGACTCCGCGGTCCTGGTCGGCTATCCCGCGGCCGAGAAATACCTCAACTTCAACGGGCATCCGTCCACCATCTACGTGCTCACCGACCCGGAGCAGGTCGAATCGGTGTACAGCGTGCTGGCGGCCACGGCCAACCCGCTGAACCCCAGCGAGGTCGGTGTCAGCCAGCCGTCGGCGACCCTGGTCGCCCGCGCGGCCGCCCAGTCGGCGTTCAACGGGCTCTTCCTCGGTCTCGGCGCGGTGGCGCTGCTCGTCGGCGGCATCGGCGTCGCGAACATCATGGTCATCTCGGTGCTGGAGCGCCGGTCCGAGATCGGCCTGAGGCGGGCACTCGGCGCCACCAAGGGGCACATCCGCGCGCAGTTCCTCTCCGAGGCGATCCTGCTGGCCGCTATCGGAGGCGCGGTCGGTGTGGCGCTCGGTGCGCTGGCGACGGCGATCTACGCCCTCACGAAGGGCTGGGCCATCGTCATACCGACCCTGGCGTGGGCGGGCGGGCTGGGCGCGGCCGTCCTGATCGGGGTCATCGCGGGCCTGCTTCCGGCGATCCGCGCGGCTCGGATGGCGCCGACCGAGGCGCTGCGGACAGTGTGACTTCGGAGACATTCTCCGAAAGGGGATCACCCCGCTCAGTCTCCCCCTAGGGGTGATCCCCGCCCCGTCTTTGCCTCGACGAAAGCGGTTCCCGTGCTTTGGAATGTAGATCTTGTCGCCTCGGCCCGCGTCCGCGGGAATGTTGTCACAAGAGTGACAGCCGGTGTTGACTTCGGGTTTCTTAATATGGACCGGCAACGAAGGTCGTAAGGTGCAACCTTCAATGGTCGACAAAACGGAAATACACCCTGCGGCAAGCGCGAATCTCGTAAGTTTCCGGGTAGTGGAAGAAGCAGCGGTGATCGGTATTTCGAGTCTTTGCGGAGAGTGCATGACCCATCGGGGCGCTTCGATCATCGGCGGCCGGTCGCGTCGCACCGCGACAGTCCACCGTGGAGAGCGGAGGTCGGGCCCGATTTGTAGAAATTCGCAGGTCCGACCGTGTGTTCCAGGTCACTATCGCGGTTCCGACCAAAGGTATCGGCTCCGCATGACGCGGTTCGTGCCGGGTCTCCGCGAGGCCGTCGTGCCGAAATGTGGGACGCCAGGCTGTGAAAATTTTCGCTTCGGGTGGCGTGCCGGGTGTCTTCGCCCATCGTATTTCCGCAGTTCAGAACGGGCCTTTGTAGGGGGTCCCGGGGTGGCCTCCCGACCGTGGTGCGGCTCAGTCATAGGGGTTCCGGCAATCCGTATAGGGGTAGGGGTTTCTCAGGGGTGACAAAGGGGTTTCGTCGTCGTTAGAGTCCTGGATCAGGCCGGTCTGATAATGGGGATCACCCCCGTTGGCGTCGATGACCGGTTTGGATGTTTGGTTCTCTAACGGGGGAGAAATGAATGCTGCAGGAAACAAGTCTGTCACCTCAACCGAACCGCAGTCGGAATTGCGCGGTCATGGCCATCCGGGCGTGGACGTCCGGGCAGCCGGCGTGAGTTGGGAGGGGGAGTTCGACCGCGAGCCGGTCGTCCAGGTCGACATCGCCTCGCTGAGCGTCGCCGGTTCGCCCCGCAGCGGTGGTGAGAGCTCAGAGCACGTGGCCCTGCTGGCGGGGCAGGAGGACCTTCCGCCGATCGTCGTGCACCGGCCGACGATGATGGTCATCGACGGCTTGCACCGGCTGAAGGCGACGCAGCTGCGTGGGGAGCGCTCCATCGCGGTGCGCTTCTTCGACGGCGATCAGACGGAGGCCTTCGTCCTGGCCGTGCGGCTCAACGTGAAGCACGGGCTGCCGCTCACCCTGGCCGACCGCAAGCGCGCGGCCGAGAGGATCATGTCGGTCCGGCCCGAGTGGTCCGACCGGCGGGTGGCCTCCATCGCCGGGATCTCGCCCGCCACCGTCAGCGGTATTCGGCGGCGGGTGGTCGGCGATCGTGGCACCGAGAGCCGGGTCGGGCGCGACGGCCGGATTCGCCCGGTCGACGGAAGTCTGGGCCGCAAGCTCGCGGGCGATTTGCTGGCCCAGGACCCGACGCTGTCGCTGCGCCAGGTGGCCCGGCTGGCGTCGATATCGCCGGAGACGGTGCGCGACGTGCGCAACCGGTTGGGCCGTGGCGAGAGTCTGCAACCTCAGGGGCGCGGCGACACCGTGCGCCTGCCCGCGGACGCCGACGGCCGTTCGGCGGTCGAACGGCCGGGAGACCGGGTCGCGCGGGGGCAGTTGCGTGCCGTTCCGTCGATCGAGGGCGGGCGGCAGCGGCATCTCGCCGACCCGACCGTTGTCGTCAACGGCCTCAAGGCCGATCCGGCGCTGCGGTTCACCGACGCGGGGCGCAACCTGCTGCGTCTGCTCTCGCTTCATCTCGCCTGGACCGAGCAGTGGGAGTCGATCATCACGCACGTCCCGCCGCACTGCAGTGAGCTCGTCTCCGGCCTGGCGCGCCAGTTCGCGAGCCAATGGACGGAGCTGGCGGAGCAGACCCAGGACGGGATGGCGAATGCCGGTTGACATCGTCCCGCCCCGCCCCACCCGGGGGCGGGGCGGGACACCCCCTGGGACCGGCGCTGTGCGCCGCGCGACCAGGTCCGGATCGTACGGTGCGTGGCGGTATAGGCAGCCGTTGTTTCGTATTTGCGACCCGAAACAGCGACGATTCCGGTCAATGCCGCCAACCCGGACGGTGGGCCCTTTGCTTTCCATCCAGCACGCAAGCATTATGACCTACGCATTATGACCACAGTGCTGTAGGCGAAACCCCGGCCCGCCCGGTCGTTCCCGGCGAGGCGCCGGCGCCGCGGGTGCCCGGGACGGCATCGCGCGGAGGCACCGGACTCCGGGTGACACCGGGGGCCGATTTGACGCTACCAACTCGGGTATTCGGCTTGATTTTGAGAAGCGCCGGTAAGAGGTGGTGAACGTGAGACCACGCGACAGCGAGTTGCCGCGGCTTCAGCAGTGGTACTCGGAGTGTGCCCGTGGCCGCGGAGTGGTCACCCTGGTCGACGGCGCGGTAGGTGCCGGCAAGACGACCCTGCTGCGGTCGTTCGCCGCCTGGGCCGGCGAGCAGCGGGCGCTGGTGGTGTCGGCCTCGGCCTCGGCAATCGAGGCCGCTCACCCCTTCGGGTTGTTCAATCGGCTCATCGGCGAGCTACGCCTGGCCGGTGTGCCGGTCAATCCGCTGCCGGCCGGTCTCGGCGGCGTCGGCAGCGCCGTGCTCGAGCGGCTGTCCGAGCTCACCCAGACCGTGATCGCGCGGGCGCAGACGACCCGGCTGGTACTGATTCTCGACGACGTCCACTACGCCGACGACATGTCGATGCAGTGCCTCGGCTATCTCGTCCGGCGCATCGACGCGTCCGGCGTCATGGTCGTGCTGGGGCAGAGCTCGTGTTTCGAGCGGCGGCTGGCCGGGCTGCAGGCCGAGACGCTGCATCTGCCCTACTGCCACGAGCTGCGGCTGAACCCGCTCTCGCCCGACGAGATCACGACGATCCTGCGCGAGCGGTTGGGCGCGCCACCCGCGGACGCCCTGGTCCGGGAATGTGCCGAGCTCAGCGGCGGCAACTGGTTGCTGCTGGGCGCGCTCGCCGACGATTACGTGGCGTCCGGCGGCGCGGGCGAACTCGGCGGCGGCGATGCCGTCCGTCGCGCCTATCTGCGCTGCCTGCATCGCAGCGATCCGGAGATGCTCGCCGTCGCCCGCGCCATGTCGATTCTGGGCCGGGCATCCTCGCCGGAGCTCGTGGCGGACCTGCTCGAGATCGAGGTCGCCACCGTGCGGGGCAGCATGGCCGCGCTCACCGCCGCGGGCCTGCTCGGCGCCGAGTGGTTCCACCGGGAGGCGGCCGCGCTCATGGTCCTCGCCGACCTGCCCCCGGACGAGGCGGCCGCGATGCGCTCGCGGTCGGCGTCCATCCTGCACATGACCGGGGCGTCCGCGCTCGTGGTGGCCGACCAGCTCCTCGCCGCCCGCGCGTCGGACGGTTGTCCCTGGTGGACACCGATCCTGCGGGAGGCCGCACGCGAGGCATCGGAGCGCGGTGAGGTGGCGGCGGCCCTGGGCTATCTGCGCCGGGCCGCGACCGTCTGCGACGGCCCGGCGGGGCGGGCGTCGTTGGTCGCCGAGCTCGCCGACACGCTGTGGCAGGTGGATCCGGCCACGGCGGCGCGTCACCTGCCGTACCTCGTCCAGGAGGTGAAGGCCGGCCGGCTCACCGGCGCCGGCGCGCTGATCCCGGTGAAGCACCTGACCTGGCGGGGTGACGCCGCCGTCGCCGGCGATCTGCTCGGCCTCCTGGAGGCGCGACCGGGCGGCGCGGGGCAGCCGGACCTCGGCAGCGCCCGAGCCTGCTGGAGCCTCTGCTATCCCGACCGGGAGGCGACCTCGGCACGGTCCGGGCACGACGGCGGCCACGCCGGTCCGATGGACGTGGCGCTGCTGCGCGGCACGGCCGCTGCCGGCGCGGCGCGGCGCGCGGGGGACGACAGTTGGGCCGGCCCGGTTCGGCAGGGCGATCCGGTCGGGCGGCTCCGGGGATTCTTCGGTACGGCGCTGCTGTCCATGCTCTTCCTGAGCCATGGCGGCGGCTCCGAGGACATGGTGCGCTGGTCCGTGTCGCGCAATGACGGCGCCGCCGCCGTCCAACCGCCGATGCGGCAGGCGGTGGCCGAGACTCTCGCGGCCCTGGCGGCCTTCGAGAAGGGACTCGCCGCGACCGCGATGCGGCACGCGCGCACCGCGCTCGAGTTGGTCCCCGCCTCGTCGTGGGGGGTGGCGGTCGGCCTGCTGCTCTCGCTGGTGGTGCGTGCCGCGATCGAGCTGGGTGACGTCGGCACGGCCGCGTCGGTCCTGAGCCTGCCCGTGCCACCGATCATGATGAAGACGCCGTTCGCCCTGCCGTACCTGCGGGCGCTCGGCCGCTTCCGCCTGGCGACGGGCCGGCCCAAGGCCGCACTGAAGAGCTTCGAGACCTGTGGCGAGCTGCTCGCCCGGTGGTGGCCGGACCTGCCCGAGCTGGTGGACTGGCGCGGTGACGTCGTCATGGCGCACCTCGTGCTCGGTGACAACGTGCGGGCCAAGGAGGTGCTCGCCGCCGACGATCCGGGTCTGGTCGAGGTGCGGTTGCGCGCGCACGGGCGGGCGCTGCGCCGGCTCGCGGCCGCGGCCGACGTGCTCGCGCGGCCGCTGCTGCTGCGCGCCGCGGTGCAGGCCTTGGAGGACTGCGGCGGCGAGACGGCCGAGCTGTTCAAGGCGCGCGACGACCTGGCGGCGGCCATGCGCCGCATGGGCATGCGGCCGGCGGACGTGCGCGAGCCGGGCGAGACGTCGCCGCCGGCGGGGGAGCGCCTCGTGGCGGCGGAGCCGGGAACTCCCGCGGAGGAAGGGGAGCCCGCCGGCCGGTCGGGGCGGGCGGCGGCCGAGCTCACCGAGGCCGAGCACCGGGTCGCGTCGCTGGCCGCCTCGGGCCTCACGAACAGGCAGATCGCCGGGCGACTGACCATCACGGTCAGCACGGTCGAACAGCACCTGACGAAGATCTATCGCAAGCTCAACGTCCGGCGTCGTTCCGCGTTGCAGGCGGGGCTCGTCTCGGCGGACGCGCGGACCCGCAACGCGAGGACGATCAGAGCCGGCTGCCGCACCTGAGCGCAGCCGCTCGATCTCGCGTCGCCCCGGATCCGCTGATCGCCATCCGTCCAACCGGTCAACATTCCGGGTTGGACATCGCCGTCCAGAACCGCGGGTTTGATTTGATTCCGCGAGGTGGCGGAAAATGGCCTCACACAATCTTGTGGGGGGATCATGGTCATCTCGAGCGCCAGGCAAAGCGCCTTCCCGGAAATTGTCGGCGCCCCGGGGGAAGCGAGCCCTCGGGTCGTCTTGAAGCGGCGCGATCTACATCGGAGCCTCGCCGATCCGGTGCTCGACACGATGAACTTCCTCAACGAGGTCACGGCGCGTTTCCCGGACGCGGTTTCCTTCGCGCCGGGCCGGCCCTACGACGGATTCTTCGACAACGAGCAGGTATTCACCTATATTCGCCGCTATCTCGATCATCTGGTCGCCGGGGGCCGGTCGCCCGAGGAGATCCGCACCGCCCTTTTCCAGTACGGGCCGACGGGCGGACAGATCCGCGAGCTCATCGCCGACTCGCTGCGCGCCGACGAGGACATCGACGTGCCGCCCGAGTCCATCGTGGTCACGGTCGGGGCGCAGGAGGCGATATTCCTCACGCTGCGGGCGCTGTTCAGCGGGCCCGACGACGTGCTGATCGTCGCCAGCCCCTGCTACGTGGGCATCACCGGCGCGGCGCGGCTGCTGGACATCCAGCTCACCACGGTCGAGGAGCGGGCCGGCGGGCTCGCCGGCCCGGACGTCGAGGCCGCGATCCGGGCGGAACTGGCCCAGGGGCGCCGACCCCGGGCCCTCTACCTGGTGCCGGACCACTCGAATCCCTCCGGCGCGACGGTCGACGTGGCCACCCGGCACTCCTTGTTGCGCCTCGCCGCCCAACACGACCTGCTGATCCTCGAGGACAGTCCCTACCGCCGGGTGAGCCCCGGCCGGCCGCTGCCCACCCTGAAATCGCTCGACCGCAGCCGGTCGGTGGTGCACCTGGGCTCCTACTCGAAGACCGTCTTCCCCGGCGCGCGCGTCGGCTTCGCGGTCGCCGACCAGCCGGTGCTCGGCGACGACGGCAGCGAGGGCCTGCTCGCCGACGAGCTCGTGAAGATCAAGAGCATGGTCACGGTGAACACCTCCTCGCTCAGCCAGGCCGCGGTCGCGGGTGCTCTGCTCACGGCGCAAGGGCTGGTCTCCGAGCTCAACGTCCGCTCGGCGGCGTACTACGGCGACACGCTGCGCGCGACGATCCAGCGGCTGCACGAGGAGCTGCCGCCGGCGCGCCGTGCCGCCCTCGGCGTGCGCTGCAACGAGCCGGGCGGCGGCTTCTTCCTGAACGTTCATGTCGCGTTCCCGGTCGACAACGCGGCGCTCGCCCGTTCGGCCCGCGATTACGGCGTCATCTGGACGCCGATGAGCTATTTCCATCCGGACGGCGGCGGCCGATTCGGGATACGGCTTTCCACCAGCTATCTGAGCCCGTCCGAGATAACCGAGGGAGTGGCTCGCCTCGTGCGTTTCATCGAGGCCGAGACCACCGCATACCGCACGCCCGAATAAGCGGGGGAAAAACGAACCGAAAGGGCAGGACGATGAGCCGTACGACGGCACTCAGGAACACCCGGAGCAAGCTGCGCACATGGGGATGGATGTACCGATGACGCTGACCGCGGACCTCCTGGAACAATCGGCGCCGGAAGCGGTGGAGCGGGCCGGCGTCGTCGCGGTCGACGCCCTGCTGCCGTCGCTCTCGCAGCCGCGGATCCTCGGCGTCGGCACCGCGGTCAGCGGTGCCTCCATCACCCAGCGCGATCTGCTCGACACCTTCAAGATCACCGACCCGCGGGTGCGCTCGGTGTTTCTCAACAGCGCGATCGAGCGGCGTAACCTGCGGCTGCCGGCGATCGGCGCCGACGGCGTCCCGGTCGACGAGCCGCAGGGCGACCTGCTCGACAAGCACAAGGCGCTCGCCGTGCAGATGGGCGCCGAGGCGCTGCTCAGCTGCCTGCGCACCATCGGCGCGTCGCTGTCCGACGTGGCCCATCTCTGCTGCGTGACCTCCACCGGTCTGCTCACCCCGGGGCTGTCCGCCCTGCTGATCCGCGAGCTCGGCATCGACCGGCACTGCAGCCGTTCCGACATCGTCGGCATGGGCTGCAACGCCGGGCTCAACGCGCTCAACGTCGTCGCCGGCTGGGCCACGGCACACCCCGGCGAGCTGGCCGTCGTGCTCTGCTCCGAAGCCTGTTCCGCGGCGTACACAATGGACTCGACGATGCGTACGGCCGTGGTCAACAGCCTCTTCGGCGACGGCGCCGCGGCCGTGGCGCTCAAGGCCGGCCCGAACGCCGGCGGCGCCAGCGCTGCCGGCGACGAGCCGCGCATCCTCAAATTCGCGAGCTGCATCATTCCCGACGCCGTCGACGCGATGCGCTACGACTGGGACCGGGACCAGGGCCGGTTCAGCTTCTTCCTCGACCCGCAGATCCCGTACGTCGTGGGCGCCCACGCCGAGATCGTGGTCGACCGGCTGCTCGCCGGCACCGGCCTGCGCCGCAGCGACATCAACCACTGGCTGGTGCACTCGGGCGGCAAGAAGGTCATCGACGCCGTTGTGGTCAACCTCGGCCTGACCCGCTGGGACGTGCGGCACACGGTCAGCGTGCTGCGCGACCTCGGCAACCTGTCGAGCGGTTCGTTCCTCTTCTCCTACGAGCGCTTCGTCCGCGAAGGGCTCGCCCGGCCTGGCGACTACGGAGTCCTGATGACCATGGGTCCCGGTTCCACCCTCGAGACCGCCCTGGTGCGGTGGTGAGCCCGATGGCACAGCCGATCGGCGCGCTCAGCCTGCACATCGACGGCGCCCGCAAACTGTCCGCGGCCCTCGTGGCCGACCTTGAGCAGGCCTGCGACCAGGCTGAGGACGGTGCCGCCGCGGGCCCGCTGACCCTGCACGTGACCGGCGTTCCCGGCGAGGACTGGGCGCGTGGCCTCACCATCGGGCTCGTCACCAAGTGGGAGCGCACCCTGCGCCGCCTGGAGCGGCTGCCGGTCACCACGGTCGCGGCCGCCGCGGGCGACCTCGGCGGCGCGGCGCTCGACGCCTTCCTGGCGGCGGACGTGCGGCTGATCGCCCACGGCGCCCGGCTGCTGCTGTCCTCCGACGGCGGCGCCACCTGGCCCGGCATGGCCGGCTTCCGGCTGGTGCAACACGCCGGCGTCGCCGGGGCCCGCCGCGCGGTGCTCTTCGGCGCTCCCATCCTCGCCGACGAGGCGATCCGGCTCGGCATCGCCGACCGGTTCGTCGACGGCGAGCAGGAGGTGCCGGCCGCGGCGGCCGCCCTGGCCGGCGAAGTGGCCGGGCGGGAGGTCGCGATCCGCCGGCAGTTGATGTTCGAGGCGGTCACCACGAGCTTCGAGGAGGCACTCGGGTCACGTCTGGCCGCGTGCGATCGCGCGCTGCGCCGAGCCGAGGCGGAGGCCGCCGCATGACGGCCGTGGTCACGCCGCGCTCGGCCGTCACCCGTCGCTGGGCCGAAGCGGTTGCCGCCGCCGGCCCGGCGGCGGGTGCCGTCGCCGGGCTGCCCGAGCCCGCCGCCCGCACCGCGGCCCAGCGGGCCGAGGCGGCCGCCTCGGTCGACGCGATGCGCCGGCTGCGAGCACGGTTCCTCGCCGAGGAGGCCGACGCCGTCTACGACGACCTGACCGAGGGCCGCACGCTCTCGCTGCGCCTGGGCGACCTGCTGGCGGCCGCGGCCACGGCATACCCGGGACTGGCGCCGACGGCCGGCCAGCTCGCGGCCGACAGGTCCCGCCACCAGGCCGACAAGGAGGGGCACGAGATCGACCAGGCCATCGCCGTGCGGGCGTGGCTGCGGTCGCCGGTGGCCGGGGCGCATCTGCTCGACGCGATGCGGCGCCCGACGAGCCGTGCCGTGCGGCTGCTGCCCGAGTTCCAGCGCACCGGCAGCCTGCGCCTCGACGCGGTCCGGCTCGAGCGGCGTGACGGCGTCGCCCACCTGACCATGTGCCGCGAGGACTGCCTCAACGCCGAGGACGACACCCAGGTCGCCGACATGGAGACCGCCGTCGACCTGGCGCTGCTCGACCCGGCCGTCGAGGTGGGCGTGGTGCGCGGCGGCCCGATGACCCACCCGCGGTATGCGGGCCGGCGCGTGTTCAGCGCCGGCATCAACCTCAAGAGCCTGCACCGCGGGCAGATCTCACTGGTCGACTTCGTTCTCGGCCGGGAGATCGGCTATATCCGCAAGCTGCTTTGTGGACTGCTGGCCGGCGGCGACCGCCCGTGGCACTCCCCGGCGATCGAGAAGCCGTGGATCGCGGCGGTGGACACCTTCGCCATCGGCGGTGGCATGCAGATGCTCTTCGCCTTCGACCACGTGATCGCCGGCTCCGACGCCTACCTGAGCCTGCCGGCGGCCACCGAGGGCATCGTGCCGGGTGCCGCGAACTTCCGGCTCGCCCGCCATGCCGGCACCCGCCTGGCCCGGCAGGTCATCCTCGAGGGCCGGCGGCTGCGGGCCACCGAGCCGGCGGCGGGCCTGCTCATCGACGAGGTGCGCGAGCCCGCGGAGGTGGACGCGGCGGTCGACGCCGCGGCCGAGCGCTTCCGCGGCTCGGCGGTGCTGGCAAACCGGCACATGCTCAATTTCGCGGAGGAGCCGGAGGACGACTTCCGCCGCTACCTGGCGGAGTTCGCCGTCCAGCAGGCCCTGCGGATGTATGCGACCGACGTCGTCGACAAGGTCGGCCGCTTCTCCGCCCGAGGGGCCTCCTGATCGGACTGTACGAACGGGCCCGGTGCCGAGTGCACCGGGCCCGGTCGTCGTTGGTCAAGCGGCCGCGGCTTTGTCGTTGGTCAAGCGGGCGCGGCTTTGTCGTTGGTCAAGCGGGCGCGGCGGCGGAGCAGGCGAGGGTGTGGATCTGCTCGAGGCTGCGGGCCTCGAAGAGGTCGGCGACGTTGAGAACGCAGCCGGCCCGCCGTTCGAGCACGCCGACCAGCCAGAGCAGGTGCATGGAGTCCCAGCCGGCCACCTCGTGCAGGTCGCGGTGGGCGTCCGCGAGGGTCAGGGGCAGCAGCAGTTCCTCGCGCAGGAGCACGACGAACTCTTCCAGGGTGATCACAGCGGGCTCCCGTCCGTGCGCACGTCGAGGGTGATGTGGCCAGGCAGGTGAGCGAGATCGGTGAGGGTGTGACGGAAACTCACCACATCCTCGTCCCGGTCGGTCTCGTGGAAGCCGTGGCGGGGGTAGAAGTCGGCGACCCGGTGGTTGCGGCTGGTCTTGCGGTAGCCGGCCACCACGGCTGTCGCGCCGGCCTCGTGGGCCTGGCGCAGCACGGTCAGCAGCACGGCGTCCTCGATGGCGCGGGAGAAGACCCGGCAGCTGAGCACGAAGTTGTCGATGCGCAGCACGTCGCCGTCGCGGCGGGTCAGCACGGCGCCCACCAGACCCTGGTCGCCGAAGCGGTCGCCGGCGTGGACCGCGAGCGGCGCCGCGCCGGGCTCGGCGAGCAGCGCGAGCACCTCGGGGGTCTGCAACCGTGCCGCCGTGAGGTTGAACTGGTTGGTGCGCAGGGTCAGCTGCGCCACGCGGGGCGCCTCGGCCTCGGTGACCGGGGCGATGCGGACGCGGACGCCGAGCTCCCGCAGGTAGTCGCGGACGGAGTCGAACGTGTCGAGGAAGCTGGCGCGGGCGACGTCGTCCCGGTAGCTCGCCAGCCGGGCGAGGTCCTGCTCGGTCACCTCGCGCGTGTCGAACCAGCCGTCGCGCAACAGCGCCGTCACGTGCAGGGCCGGGTCGTCGCCGATGTCGACGACCGCGACACCGGGAACCTCGCGCCGGACGAGCTCGCGCTCGAACGGGCTGTCGTCGGCGAAGACGAAGCTGTCGGTGGAGAGGCCCAGCTCGGCCGCGAGCCGGTCGAGGCCCTCCTGCTTGGGCCCCCAGCCGGCGATGACCCGCACGAAGTCGGACTCGCGCAGCACCATCCGCGGGTGGTCGCGCAGCGCCTGCCGCACCAGGTCGGGCTCGTTCTTGCTGAGCGCCGCGATCAGGACGCCCTGCGAGCCGAGTTGCTTGACGACGCGCTGGAAGCCGAGGAACGCCTCGCCCCGGTGGCTGTGGCCGACCTCGATGCCCTCGACACCGTCCTCGCCGAGCACCCCGCCCCACAGGGTGTTGTCGAGGTCGAGCACGAGGCACTTCTTCGTGCGGCCGGCGACGTTGCGGGCCACGTGCCCGACCTCGGCGGCATAGGCGGCCAGCAGGTCGTCGCTGAGGTGGCCCTTCGCGTACACGCTGAGGCGCTCGTCGCGGACCGGCGTCCCGGCGGCGGCGACCAGCGGGTCGAGGTCCAGCACGATGACCGAGGGAAACGCCTCGGCGAGGCGCAGCAGCCGGGCGTTGACGTCGCGCCACACCGCGCCGAGCCGTGCCCGCGAGCGATGGTCGACGAGCTGGGCGCTGTGGCCGCGCAACAGGGTCATCGTGTTGAGCACCAGGGTGCCGCGCCGGGCGGCGTCGAACCGCCCGGCCGCGTTCGTGATGAGGTCGAGCTTGGCCGCGGCGACGCGCTCCACATCGTCGGGCCGCCATGGAACGGGCACCTCGTCGAAGATGACCTGCGGATCGAGCACGCAGACCGTGATGTCGGGCCGGGCCGGGCCGAGGTGGTCGTCGGCGTCGAAGAGCACCTGCACGTAGCTGTCGAATCCGGCGAGGACCGGCCGTACGATCATGCCGTGCCGGGCCAGCTCGGCCGTCAGCGCGGGCACCATGGCGCCGATGGTGCCGTGACCGGTGAGGCTGATCGTCACGGTCGGCAACCCGGGGTGGGCCTCGTGCAGCTTCTCGGGGTCGAGGCGGCTCAGCAGCCGCCCGGCGCGGGCCAGTTCCGGCCCGGCCAGGCGGGCGACGATGCCGCAGACCGTGGGGAAGTCGCTGACGAGACGGTTGGCCTCCGCCAGCCGCCGCAGGGCCGCCGACGGAGTTTCTGCCGATGCGTTCACCCGTCCATCCGTCTCAAGTCGATCGGACATTCGCCGGGGGCCGTGGCCCACCGGTCACCTGCTGCGCTCGTACTGCTCCATCTCCTCGACGAGGCTCCGCGGCCGCATGTCGGTCCAGTTCTCCTCGATGAACTCGAGGCAGGCCTTGCGGTTGTCTTCTCCGAAAACGACCTTCCAGCCACCGGGCACCTGGGCGAACGCCGGCCACAGCGAATACTGTCCCTCATCGTTGATGAGCGCGAAAAAGGAACCGTCTTCGTCATCGAACGGATTTCCCACGTTCACTCCCTGGGTCGAATGATTCGATTCGGTAAAGGGCCCTGAAGCGCCTTTTCCGTCTCGTGGATGCTAACGGCGGCCGCGCCCGCCGGACAACCGGCGGAATAGGGCGTCCAACCGACCGGAGCGCGCACCTGGACGGATATTCACCGGCTCACCGCGCGAAGAAGTCGATCATTGCGGCGTTGACCGCGGCGGGCTTCTCCACAAATCCGAAGTGTCCGCATTCGGCGATAGCCCGGAATTGCCCGCCGGGGATCGCCTCCGCCACCTCCCGGCCGAGGTGGGCCGGCGCGAGCATGTCGTCGGCGAAGGCGAGCACGAGAACCGGCGTGGTGATGGCGCGGTAGGCGACCAGCCGGTCGGTGAACTGGTCGAGCATCACCTGCGCGCGGCTCGGCGCCCCCGCCTCGATGGACATCTCGAACAGATCCAGCCAGTTGAGCACCGCCTTCTCGTCGGCGAGCGTGCGCGGCGAGAAGCTCTGGTAGACGCGCATCGCGGCGGCGTACCGCGGCGACAGCTTGGTGCCTTGGTCGATCAGGTCCAGCTCGCCCGCGGTGTGTGCGCGGCTCAGCGGATCGGTGCGCCCACGGGTGGCCATGAGCACCGCCCGGCTCACCAGATCCGGCCGGGCCAGCATCAGCTCCTGCGCCACGAGCGAGCCCATCGAGAAGCCCACCACCCGGCACGGGCCGCAGCCCAGCTCCTCGATCAGCGCGGCCGCGTCGGTGACCACATCCGCCAGCGTGAAGCCCTCCTCGCAGAGGTCCGACGGCGCCATGCCGCGGTTGTCCACCGTGACCGCCCGGTAGCCCGCGCCGAGCAGGGCCGGCACCTGGTGCGCCCGGAAGATCGTGCCCCGCGCGGCGGTGCCGGGGATCAGCAGGACCGGCTCACCCCGACCGTATGACTCGAAACTCAGATTGATGCCATTGATCCTGCGAATCGGCATTACCCGCCGCCCTCCTGGTGTGCTGTCCGATGTTTCGCCCGGCCGCGAATGTACGCCCGATCCGCCCGCATTCGGATAATGCTCGGCAAGGACCGCCGGGACCGTATTCGTCAAGCCGTCCAAAGTGTTTTCCACAACGTTGGACGCCCCGGTCCGCGGGAGCACCTTTTGCTAGATTGCCGTGAGTAATCCGGTCGGCGAAACGCGGCACACCTTTGCCTGCAGCGTCCCCTGAGTATCAACGGGAAGGAGGTCCTGTGCCATGACAGCCGGCCCGGGCCCCATGATCACGATGCGCGGTATCGGCACGGATACCGAGTTGACCAAGCAGAAGGTCACTCCCGGCACCAGCCGGCGCATATTGCCCTATCTCAAGCCGTATCGCGCGACCATCGCGATCCTGTTGTTCGTCACGGTGCTGACCTCGCTGACGGCGGTGGCCGTACCGATCCTCTTCAAGGTCCTGATCGACGACGGCATCATGAAGCGCGACGACGCCGTGGTGTGGGGCGTCGCGGCCGCCGTGGCCGGCCTCGCGGTGTTCGAAGCCGTCGCCTCGTGGGCCGAGAGTGTCTTCTCCGGCCGCATCAGCGAGGGCCTCATCTACGATCTGCGCACCCGGGTCTTCGAGCACATCCAGCGCCAGCCCATCGGGTTCTTCACCCGCGCGCAGACCGGCGCGCTGATCAGCCGGCTCAACAACGATGTGATGGCCGCGCAGTCCGCGCTCACCATGCTGCTCACCTCGGTCGTCTCCGGCGCGCTCGGGCTCACCCTGGTGCTGGCCACGATGTTCACGCTCTCCTGGCAGATCACCCTGCTGGCGCTCGTGGTGCTGCCGCTCTTCGTGCTGCCGGGCCGCATCGTCGGCCGCCGCATGCAGCGCCTCATGCGCGAGTCCATGCACCTCAACGCCGAGATGGGCTCGCTCATGCAGGAGCGCTTCAACGTCTCCGGCGCGCTGCTGGCCAAGCTGTACGGCCGCCCCCGGGAGGAGAGCAGCCTGTTCCGGGTCCGGGCCGGGCGCGTCCGGGACCTCGGCGTCGTCGTCAACGTCTACACCCGGATGCTGCTCATCGCGATGTCCCTGGTCGCGTCGGTGGCCACCGCGGTGGTGTACGGGGTCGGCGGTCACCTCGTCGTCACGGGCGCCTTCGAGATCGGCACCCTGGTGGCCCTCGCCACCCTGCTCACCCGCCTCTTCGGCCCGATCAACCAGCTGTCCACCGTGCAGGCCAACGTGATGACCGCGCTGGTGAGCTTCGACCGGCTCTTCGAGCTGCTCGACCTCAAGCCGCTGATCACCGAGCGGCCGGGCGCCGCCGATCTTCCCTACGCGACACCAGGCGCCGCGCGAGCCACCCCGGCAACCAGCGCGCCGGAGATCCGCTTCGACAACGTGTCGTTCCGCTACCCCGCCGCAGCCGAGGTCTCGCTGGCCTCACTGGAGTCGCTCGCCCTGCCCGCGCCCGAACGGCCGCACGACTCCCCGGTGCTGCGGGAGCTCAGCTTCACCGCGCCGGCCGGCAAGCTGACGGCCCTGGTGGGCCCGTCCGGCGCCGGCAAAACCACGATCACCTACCTGGTGCCCCGCCTCTACGACGCCGGTTCCGGCACGGTCAGCATCGGCGGGACCGACGTACGCGACCTCACGCTCGACTCGCTGCGCAACAACGTCGGCATGGTGACCCAGGACGCCCACCTCTTTCACGAGACGATCGGCGACAACCTGCGGTACGCCCGTCCCGACGTGTCCGAGCGGGAGATCGTCGAGGCGTGCAAGGCCGCGCAGATCTGGAACGTGATCGCGTCGCTGCCGGACGGGCTCAACACGGTGGTAGGCGACCGCGGATACCGGCTTTCCGGCGGCGAGAAGCAGCGCATCGCGCTGGCCCGGCTGCTGATCAAGGCACCGTCGATCGTGGTGCTCGACGAGGCCACCGCCCACCTGGACTCCGAGTCGGAGGCGGCCGTCCAGCTCGCGCTCAAGACGGCGCTGCAGGGGCGTACGTCTCTGGTGATCGCTCACCGGCTCTCCACGATCCGCGAAGCCGATCAGATCCTCGTGGTCGAGGACGGCCGGATCAGGGAACGCGGCGTACACGAGGAACTGCTCGAAGCCGGCGGCCTCTACGCCGAGCTGTACCGCACCCAATTCTCCAACGGCAACGCCCGCCGCGCGCCGGCGCCCGTGCCGCACCTGGTCGGCCCGGGCGGTCCGCAGGACGGCGAATTCGCCCCCGGCGACATCCCGTTCGACTTCCTGACGCCTCCCCCCGGCGGCGGCGCCGTCTTCGGACCGGGCCCGCGTCGCATGGCCCCCGGCGGACCGGGCGGCCCCGGCGGCCGCCGCCTCGGTCCCGGCGGTCCCGGCGGCCCGCCTCCGCACGAGGACCCGCCGGTGACCCGCCGCTGACCAGCCGCATCCCGTCCGGAGCGGCCCGTGTGCCGCTCCGGACAGCCCTCGTGCCCCTGTCCTGTGCCGGTGGTCGGCCACGCCCGTCGTGAGTGAGGAACACGTCCATGAGCCAGCAGCGTCACCGTCTTCCCCTGACCACCGCACAGCTTCAGATCTGGCTCGCGCAGCGCATCGGCGAGCCGAGCGCCACCTACAACTCCGGCGAGTGCGTCGAGATCACCGGCCCGCTCGACCCGGATCGCTTCGAGGCCGCGCTGCGCCGGGCCATCGCCGAAACCGCGACTCTCAACGTCCGGATCGTCGAGGACGATGACGGTGTCGCCTGGCAGGAGCCCGGCCCGCTCGACTGGGCGCTGCACCGCATCGACCTGAGCCACCGGTACGACCCGGACACCGCGGCCCGCGCCTGGATGGACGCCGACCTGGCCGAGCCGGCCGACCCCACTGCCGTACCCCCGTTCCGGCAGGCGCTGCTCACCGCCGGACCCGACCGGCACCTCTGGTACCAGCGCTACAACCACATCGTCGCCGACGCCTACGCGATCTCGTTGCTCAACCGCCGGGTCGCCCAGCTCTACACGGCCGCGACCAACGGCGCCGTCCCCGCGCCGCCGGGCGCCGACACCGTGGCGGACGTGCTCGCCGACGAACGGCGCTACCAGGCCTCCGGCGACCGGGATGCCGACCGCGCCTACTGGACCGGCCGGTACGCCGACCGGCCCGAGCCCGTCGCCTCGTTCGCCGCCACGCCCACCGACGGTCGCCACCGGCGTGACACCGCCCGTCCCGAGCCATCCGTCGCCCACGCCCTGCGGGAGCTGGCCCGAGCCCGGGGCTACCAGTGGCCCACCCTGGTTCTCGCCGGTGCGGCGGCCTACTTCGGCCGCGTGTCGGGCGCCCGCGACGTCGTCTTCGGCGTCGTCACCACCGGCCGCGTCACCCCGATCGCCGCCCGCACCGGCGGCACCATGGCCAACATCCTGCCGATGCGGGTGCGTGTCGAGCCCGGCGCGAGCATCGACGACCTCCTCCGCCAGGTGAACGACGAGCTACGCGACATGCTGCGCCATCAGCGCTACCGGGGCGAGGACCTGAGCCGCGACCTGAGCTGGCCCGGTGACGGCCGGCGCTACTTCGGCCCGGCCGTGAACGTGGTGACGTTCGCCCGCGACCTCGACTTCGCCGGTTCGCCCGGCGTCTGCCACGACCTGTCGATCCCGCCGGCCGACGACCTCATGATCACGGTACGGGGCGGATCGGCGGGCGGCGACCTCCAGATCGACTTCGACTGGACGGCATTCTCCGAGGGCCGCACCGAAACGGCGCCGTACCAGCGCGCGCTGCTGCACGTGCTCGACCAGATCGCCGCCGACCCGTCGGTTCGGGTGGCGGATCTGGATCTGCTGACCGTGGATGAGCGGCGGTCGGTGGTCTCGGAGTGGAACGACACGGCGGCGGTGGTTCCGGCGGGTCTGTTGCCGGACTTGCTGGTGGCGCGTGCCGCAGTTTCGGGTGACGCGATCGCGGTGGTCAGCGATGACGCCGAGGTGTCGTATGCGGAGTTCGGTCGCCGTTCGGATCAGATTGCCCGGTGGTTGATCAGCCAGGGTGTCGGCCCGGACCGTCGGGTGGCGGTGGTGTTGCCACGGTCGATCGACCTGCTTGCGGTGATTCACGGCATCGTGAAGGCCGGTGGTGCCTTTGTGCCGGTGGATCCGGACTATCCCGCCGACCGGATCCAGTTCATGTTGCAGGACGCCGCACCTACGTTGGTGATCACCGAGGTTCCGGATGTGTCCGCGTTCGCGTCCACCCCGGTGACCGACGTCGACCGGCTACGCCCGCTGCGGCCGTCGGATGCGGCGTATGTGATTTATACGTCGGGGTCGACGGGTCGGCCTAAGGGTGTGGTGGTGTCGCACAGGTCGATCCTGAACCGGTTGTGGTGGGCGCGGGAACGCCTTGGTTTGGCTGCTGATGAGCGGTTGTTGTGGAAGACCCCGGTGACCTTCGACGTGTCGGTGGGTGAGTTGTTCACCGCGTTGATGGTCGGGGCGACGCTGGTGGTGGCCCGCGCAGACGGGCATCGGGACGCGGCGTACCTGTGTGAGCTGATTGGCCGGCAGCGGGTGACGTCGGCGAACTTTGTGCCGTCGATGGCCGCGGTGTTCCTGCAGCACCTGGCCGTGGTCGGCGGGTGTCGCAGTTTGCGGCGGGTGGTGTGCTCCGGTGAGGCGTTGCTGGGTGAGCAGGTCGCCGAGTTCGCTCGGTTGTTGCCCGACACGGTGGTGGAGAATTTCTACGGGCCTACTGAGGCGGCGGTGGAGGTTACCGCGTGGTCGTGTGCCCCGTCGGAGGGTGCGGCGCCGATCGGTGTGCCGATGCCGAACGTGCACACCTATGTGCTGGATGAGTTCCTGCGGCCGGTGCCGCCGGGGGTGACCGGTGAGTTGTATCTGGCGGGTGTGCAGTTGGCCTACGGCTATTTCCAGCGCCCGGGTCTCACTGCAGGCACGTTTGTGGCGTCGCCGTTCGGTGATGGGCGGATGTATCGCACCGGGGATCTGGGGTCGTGGACGTCGGATGGGGTGCTGCTGTACAGCGGGCGTGTTGATGATCAGGTGAAGATTCGTGGGTTCCGGGTGGAGCTTGGCGAGATCGAATCGGTGTTGGCCGCGGTGGGTCAGGTTGCGGTGATCGCCCGGGAGGATCAGCCGGGCGTGAAGCGGTTGGTCGCCTACGTGGTCGCTGATCGGCTGGATGGGTTGCGGGAGGTGGCTGCGGCGGCGTTGCCCGAGTACATGATCCCCACGTTCGTGCTGCTGGACAGTTTGCCGGTGACGGTCAACGGCAAACTCGATCGGGCGGCGCTGCCGGCGCCGGCCGTGGCGGCCGCTGGTGCGGGTCGGGAACCGTCGACCGCGGTCGAGGAACTGCTGTGTGGCCTGTTCGCCGAGGTGCTGGGATTGCCTCGGGTCGGTGTGGACGACTCGTTTTTCGTTCTGGGCGGCGATTCGCTTATCGCCATGCGGTTGATCGTGCGGATCCGGTCGGTGCTGCAGGCCGAGGTCGGGGTGCGGGAGTTCTTCGCCGCGCCCACGGTGGCGGGGCTCGCGCCGCTGGTGGCCGCCGGCTCGGGCGCGGTGCGGCGGGCGGTCACCGCGGTCCCGCGCCCGGAGGTGCTGCCCCTGTCGTACGGCCAGCAGCGCATGTGGTTCCTCAACCGCCTCGAACAGAGCGGTGCGGGCGCCGCCTACAACATCCCGCTCGCCCTCCGGCTGACCGGCGAACTCGACGTACCGGCCCTGGACGCGGCCCTGGCCGACGTGGCCGGGCGGCACGAGGTGCTGCGGACCGTCTTCCCGCAGTCGGAAGGCCAGGCCTGCCAACGGATCCTGCACGGCCTGGACGGCATTCCCGCGCTCCGCGTCGAACGGATCCACGACGCCGAGGTGGAGAGCCGGATCGCGGCGGAGTCGCGCCGCGGGTTCGACCTGACGCACGAGGTGCCGTGGCGCGTCACCCTCTTCGACATCACCGGCCAGGACGGGTGGGTGCTGCTGATCGTGGCGCACCACATCGCGGCCGACGGCTGGTCGATGGGCATCCTCGCCCGCGACCTCGGCACCGCGTACGCGGCCCGGTGGGTGGGCGCCCCGCCGGCCTGGCCGCCCCTGCCGGTGCAGTTCGCCGACTACGGGCTCTGGCAGCACGAAGTGCTCGGCGACCCGGGCGACCAGCTGGCGTACTGGCGGGAGACCCTGGCCGGCGCGCCCGCCGAGCTGACGCTGCCGGCGGACCGGTCGCGGTCGGCCGAGCCGACGTTCGAGGGCGCCGCCGTGCCGGTGGAGCTCGGCGCAGACCTGCACAAGCAGGTGCGGGACGTGGCTCGGCAGGGCTCGGCGACCGTCTTCATGGTGGTGCAGGCAGCGCTCGCGATCGTGCTCCGCCGCACCGGCGCCGGCGTCGACCTTCCGATCGGCACCGCGGTCGCCGGTCGCGACGACGACCTGCTTGAGGACCTGGCCGGTTTCTTCGTCAACACGCTCGTGCTCCGTACGGATCTGAGCGGTAATCCGAGCTTCCTGGAACTGCTGAGCCGGGTACGGGAGACGGACCTGGGCGCGTTCGCGCACCAGGACGTCCCGTTCGAGCGGCTCGTCGACGAGCTCAAGCCGGAGCGGTCGCTGTCCCGGAACCCGCTGTTCCAGGTGATGCTGACGCTTCAGGCCCGGTACCCGGCCGAGGAGTTCTGGCAGCTGCCCGATCTCGAAGCCGAGCAGGTCGCCGCCGGCGACAGCGCTGCTCGGGTCGACCTGCTGCTGGAGCTGTTCGAGCACCGCGACGGTGCGGGTGCGCCGGCCGGGTTGCGGGGTGACCTGCTCTACGCGACGGACCTGTTCGATCGGGAGACGGCCGAGGCGTTGACCGGCCGCCTGCACCGGGTGCTGTCCCAGGTCGCGGCGAACCCGGAGGTCCGCGTCGGCGACCTGGAACTACTCACCGACGAGGAGCACGGGGTGTTGCGGCGGTGGAACGACACCGCCCGGCCGTCGCCGCGGACCTTGCTACCGGACGCGTTGACCGCTCAGGCGTTGGCGTCGGGCGATGCCGTTGCGGTGGTCAGCGATGACGCCGAGGTGTCGTATGCGGAGTTCGGTCGCCGTTCGGATCAGATCGCCCGGTGGTTGATCAGCCAGGGTGTCGGCCCGGACCGTCGGGTGGCGGTGGTGTTGCCACGGTCGATCGAGTTGCTCGCGGTGATCCACGGCATCGTGAAAGCCGGTGGTGCCTTTGTGCCCGTAGACCCGGACTACCCCACCGACCGGATCCAGTTCATGCTCCAGGACGCCGCACCCACCATGGTGATCACCGAAGTCCCGGACGTGTCCGCCTTCGGATCCACCCCGGTCACCGATACGGACCGGCTACGCCCCCTGCGGCCGTCGGACGCGGCGTATGTGATTTACACGTCGGGGTCGACGGGTCGGCCCAAGGGTGTGGTGGTGTCGCACAGGTCGATCCTGAACCGGTTGTGGTGGGCGCGGGAACGCCTCGGTTTGGCTGCTGATGAGCGGTTGTTGTGGAAGACCCCGGTGACCTTCGACGTGTCGGTGGGTGAGTTGTTCACCGCGTTGACGGTCGGGGCGACCCTCGTGGTCGCCCGCGCGGACGGCCACCGGGATGCCGGGTATCTGTGTGAGTTGGTGGATCGGCAGCGGGTGACGTCGGCGAACTTTGTGCCGTCGATGGCCGCAGTGTTCCTGCAGCACCTGGCCGTGGTCGGCGGGTGTCGCAGTTTGCGGCGGGTGGTGTGCTCCGGTGAGGCGTTGCTGGGTGAGCAGGTCGCCGAGTTCGCCCGGTTGTTGCCCGACACGGTGGTGGAGAATTTCTACGGGCCTACTGAGGCGGCGGTGGAGGTTACCGCGTGGTCGTGTGCCCCGTCGGAGGGTGCGGCGCCGATCGGTGTGCCGATGCCGAACGTGCACACCTATGTGCTGGATGAGTTCCTGCGGCCGGTGCCGCCGGGGGTGACCGGTGAGTTGTATCTGGCGGGTGTGCAGTTGGCCTACGGCTATTTCCAGCGCCCGGGCCTGACCGCGGGCACCTTCGTCGCCTCACCCTTTGATGGTGGGCGGATGTACCGCACGGGCGATTTGGCGTCGTGGACATCGGATGGGGTGCTGCTCTATAGCGGGCGTGTTGATGATCAGGTGAAGATCCGTGGGTTCCGGGTCGAGCTTGGCGAGATCGAATCGGTGTTGGCCGCGGTGGCGCAGGTCGCGGTCGTCGTGCGGGAGGATCAGCCGGGCGTGAAACGGCTGGTCGCCTACGCCGTCGCCGACCGACTGGATGGGTTGCGGGAGGCGGCTGCGGCGGCGCTGCCGGACCACATGGTTCCTACCTTCGTGCTGCTCGACAGCCTGCCGGTCACGGTCAACGGCAAACTCGATCGGGCCGCGCTGCCGGCCCCGGATGTTGCGACCGCGGGTGTGGGCCGGGAACCGGCGACCGCGGTCGAGGAGCTGTTGTGTGGCCTGTTCGCCGAGGTCCTGGGATTGCCTCGAGTGGGTGTGGACGACTCGTTCTTCACCCTGGGCGGCGATTCGCTCACCGCCATGCGGTTGATCGTGCGGATCCGGTCGGTGCTGCAGGCCGAGGTGAGCATCCGCGAGTTGTTCACCGCACCGACCGTCGAGGCCCTGGGCCGCCTCGTGCAGCGCGGCACCGGCATCACCCGCCCGCTGGTCACCGCGGCCCAGCGCCCGGACCTGCTGCCCCTGTCATACGGCCAGCAGCGCATGTGGTTCCTCAACCGCCTCGAACAGGCCGGCGACGGCGCCGCGTACAACATCCCCCTGGCTTTCCGATTGACCGGAAACCTCGACGTGCCCGCCCTGGAGGCGGCTCTAGCCGACATTGCCGAGCGGCACGAGATTCTGCGCACCGTCTTTCCGCACGTCGACGGCGAGGCCTTCCAGCAGATCCGGCACGGCGCCGACGGTGTGCCGGCGCTGAGCCGGGTGGCTACCGGCGACGGCGACGTGACGGAGCAGGTCGTACGGGAGGGACTGCGCGGCTTCGACGTCACCAGCGACCTGCCATGGCGCGCGACCCTCTTCGACATCGACGGCGGCAACGCCCGGGTGCTGCTGATCGTCGCCCACCACATCGCGATCGACGGCTGGTCGATGGGCATCCTCGGGCGGGACCTGAGCACCGCCTACGCGGCCCGCACGGCCGGGGAAGCCCCGGACTGGGCGCCGCTGCCGGCGCAGTTCGCCGACTACACCCTCTGGCAGCGCGACGTGCTCGGCGATCCCGACGACACGGACAGCGTGCTCGGCGGCCAGCTCGCCTACTGGCGGGAGACGCTCGCCGGATCGCCCGCAGAGCTGGCGCTGCCGTTCGACCGGCCGCGCCCGGCGGTGTCGTCGTTCGCGGGTGCCGTCGTCCCGGTCGAGGTCGGCGCCGACCTGCACGAGCGGCTGCGGGCGGTGGCCCGGCAGGGGTCGGCGACGCTCTTCATGGTGCTGCAGGCGGCGCTCGCGGTGGTGCTGTCGCGCACCGGGGCGGGCGCCGACATCCCGATCGGCACGGCCGTGGCCGGGCGCACCGATCGGGCGGTCGAGGAGATCGCCGGGTTCTTCGTGAACACCCTCGTGCTGCGTACCGATGTGGCCGGCAGCCCGCGGTTCCTGGAGCTGCTGGATCGGGTGCGGGAGACCGACCTGGCCGCCCTCGCCCACCAGGACGTGCCGTTCGAGCGGCTCGTCGAGGAGCTGAACCCCGAGCGGTCCCTGTCCCGCAACCCGCTCTTCCAGGTGGTCCTCACCCTGGAGGATGAGCACGCCGGCGGGAACGGGTGGCGGCTGCCCGGCCTGCGGGCCGAACCCGTCCCGGCGGGCGACGGCATGGCCGCCCGGGTGGACCTGTCGTTCACGTTCTTCGAGCAGCGCGACGAGAGCGGCACCGCCGTGGGCCTGCGCGGCGCCCTGCAGTACGCCACCGACCTCTTCGACGAGAGCACGGCGGCCGTCCTGACCGAACGCCTCCTCGGCGTGCTGACCCAGGTCGGCGCCGACCCGCGGGCCCGGGTGGGCGACCTGGAGATCCTCACCGCGGGCGAGCAGGACGCGCTGCGCCGGTGGAACGACACCACCCAACCGGTGCCGGTCGCGTGCGCCGGCGAGCTCTTCGACGAGCAGGCGCTGCGCGACCCCGACGCCCCGGCGCTCGTGGGCGCCGCGGAGACCCGCAGCTACGGGCAGGTGCGCGACCGGTCGGACCGGATCGCGCGGTGGCTCATCTCCCGGGGCGTGGGCCCGGAGGACCGGGTGGGCCTGCTGTTGCCGCGGTCGCTGGACTTCATGTGTGTGGTGCTGGGCGTGCTCAAGGCCGGTGCGGCATACGTGCCGATCGACACCGGGTATCCGGCGGAGCGGATCGCGTACCTGCTGGCGGACTCCGCCCCGGCGCTGCTCATCACCACGGGCGGCACGGCCGTGCCACCCGAGGTGCGAACCGTCCGATGGGACGCGCCGGAGACCGTCGACGAGGTGGAGCGGCAGCCGGCGGCTCCGGTGAGCGACGCGGAACGCGTACGGCCGCTGCGCGTGACCCATCCCGCCTACGTCATCTACACCTCGGGTTCGACGGGCCGCCCGAAGGGCGTGGAAGTCAGCCATGCCGGCCTGGGCAACCTCAGCGCCTACCAACGGCGCCACTGGTTCGGCGCGGGTCCCGGCTCGCGGGTGCTGCAGCTCGTGGCGGTCGGCTTCGACGCGGCCGTGTGGGAGTGGTGTCAGGCGCTGCTGTCCGGCGCGGCGCTCGCCGTGGCGAGCCAGGATCGGATGCCACCCGCCGGCCGCATCGACGACCTGCTCGCGGACTTCCGCGCCACGCACGTGTCGATGCCGCCATCGCTGCTGGCGACCGTGGAACACCTGCCGGACTCGCTCCGGACGCTGGTCGTGGGCGGCGAGGCCATCCCTCGCACGCTCGTGTCCCGCTGGGGCGGCCAGGTGCACATGGGCAACACGTACGGGCCGACCGAGGCCACCATCTGCGTGACCATGACCGATCCCCTCACGGACGGCGCGGACATCCCGATCGGCCGTCCGATGTGGAACACGCGGGTGTGGGTGCTCGACGACGTGCTGCAGCCCGTGCCGCCCGGGGTCGTCGGCGAGCTGTACGTGTCCGGCATCGGCCTGGCCCGCGGCTACCTGGACCGCCCGGGGCTGACCGCGCAGGCGTTCGTGGCCAACCCGTTCGAGGGCGGCCGCATGTACCGCACCGGCGACCTGGTGGCCTGGACGCCGTCGGGCGAGCTGGTCTTCGGCGGGCGCGCCGACCACCAGGTGAAGATCCGCGGGTTCCGGGTCGAGCTCGGCGAGATCGAATCGGTGCTGGCCCTGCAGCCTCAGGTGGCGCAGGTCGCCGTGATCGCGCGCGAGGACCGGCCGGGCGTGAAACGGCTGGTCGCCTACGTCGTCGCGGATCGGCTCGACGGGCTGCGGGAAGCGGCCGAGGCGGCGTTGCCGGACTACATGGTGCCCAGCTTCGTGCGGCTGGACAGCCTGCCGGTGACGGCGAACGGCAAGCTCGACCGGAACGCGCTGCCCGATCCCGACCTCGCGGCCGGCGCCGGACGGCCACCGGCCACCGTGCTGGAGGAGGTGCTCTGCGGGCTGTTCGCCGAGGTGCTCGGCCTGCCGTGGATCGGCGCCGACGAGGCGTTCTTCGACCTGGGCGGCGACTCGCTGTCGGCGATGCGCCTCATCGTCCGGCTCCGTTCGGTGCTGCGGGCCGAGGTCGGCATCCGCGAGCTGTTCGCGACACCGACCGTGGAGGGCGTGGCGCGCCTGATCGACGCGGGCACCCCGGCCGTCCGCGAGCCGGTGGTCGCGGGCCCGCGACCCGAGGAACTGCCGCTCTCGTACGGCCAGCAGCGGATGTGGTTCCTCAGCCGGCTCGAGGAGGAGAGCAACCGGTACGCGTACAACATCCACTTCACGCTGCGGATCGCCGGGCGGCTCGACGTCTCCGCGCTGCGCGAAGCCCTCGCCGACGTGGCCGATCGGCACGAGACGCTGCGCACGGTCTTTCCGGACGCCCCGGGCGGCGCCGTGCAGCTGGTCCTGGACGGCCCGTCGGCGGTGCCCGCGCTCTCGATCGAACGGGTGACCGAGCCGGAGCTGCGGACCCGGCTGAACGCGGTGGTGGCGAAGGGCTTCGACCTGACCGGCGACCTGCCGTGGCGTACCACCCTCTTCGACCTCGGCGGCGACGTCCGGGTGCTGTCCATTGTGGCGCACCACATCGCGGTGGACGGCTGGTCGATCGGCATCCTCGGCCGCGACCTGCGGGTGGCGTATGCGGCCCGCGCGGCCGGTGCGGCACCCTCCTGGGAGCCCCTGCCCGTGCAATACGCCGACTACGCCCGCTGGCAGCGGCACATCCTCGGCGACCGGTTCGGCGTCGCCGCCGCTCAGCTGGCCTACTGGCGGTCGGCCCTGTCGGGCGCGCCGGCGGAGCTGGCGCTCCCCGCCGACCGGCCACGGCCGGCCGTCCCTTCGCTCACGGCAGGCGTCGTCGAGATGAGGGTCGATGCCGAGGTGTACGCCGGACTGCGCGCCGTGGCACGGCGGGGCTCGGCCACGATGTTCATGGTGCTGCAGGCGGCCCTGGCGGCGGTCCTCGCCCGCTCCGGGGCAGGTTCCGACATTCCCATCGGTACGGCCGTCGCGGGCCGCGGCGACCGGGCAGTAGAAGACCTGGTCGGGTACTTCGTCAACACGCTCGTGCTGCGCACCGACGTGAGCGGCAGCCCGACGTTCCTGGACCTGCTGGCCCGCGTACGGGAGACGGTGCTCGGCGCGTTCGCGCACCAGGACGTCCCGTTCGAGCGCCTCGTCGACGAGCTCAGCCCCGAGCGGTCGCTGTCCCGGAACCCGCTCTTCCAGGTCATGCTGACACTCCAGAACCTGCCGGACGCCGGCGACCCGTGGCAGCTGCCCGACCTCGACGTCGCGCCGGCGGGCACCGGGGACCTGCGCTCGGTCCACGTCGACCTGTCGCTGGAGCTGTTCGAGCGTACGGGCGGGGACGGTCTCGACGGGACGCTGCGGTATGCGCTCGACCTCTTCGACGCTTCCACCGCCGCGGCGCTCGTCGACCGGGTGCTGCGGGTGCTCGCGCAGGTGGCCGCCGATCCGGTAGTCCAGGTCGGCGACCTGGAGATCCTCACGATCGACGAGCAGGATTCGCTGCTGCGTTGGAACGACACCTCCTATCCGCTGCCGATGGAGCCCGTGGGTGCGCTGTTCGACGCCCAGGCCGCTCGTACGCCGTCCGCCCTGGCGGTGATCGACGGCATCCGCTCATGGTCGTATGCCGATTTGCGGGATAAATCCGACAGCATTGCCCGTTGGTTGATCGACCGTGGGGTCGGTCCCGAGGACCGTGTCGCGGTGATGCTGCCGCGTTCGGCGGATCTGGTGGCGGTGCTGCTGGGTGTCCTGAAGGCGGGCGCGGCCTATGTGCCGGTGGATGTAGATTATCCGGCGGATCGGGTTGAGCGGTTGTTGGCGGAGTCGTCGCCGGTGTTGGTGATTGATGGGCCGGTGGGGGAGGTCGTT
>Ga0307515_10002163_pt1 | contig 43142 bp, 22 predicted proteins | sample 17_EM_MG_FD_194513 | JGI IMG/M metagenome (GOLD analysis project Ga0307515, IMG submission 194513) | Populus trichocarpa ectomycorrhiza microbial communities from riparian zone in the Pacific Northwest, United States - 17_EM | ecosystem: Host-associated > Plants > Roots > Unclassified | place... | reverse complement strand
ATCTACCTAAGAATACCTTTAGTGAGCCCCTTAGGCCTAATAGAATATTTAATAAATTAGGGTTGCGTTTGTCCTTTATATTATTATTAGGTAGGTCCTTAAGCTCCCTTAAAATACTTATAGGCAGCGTCGCGCACTATGGTAGTTACTTATATATAGTTGCTACCGTACGTTATACCGTTTTATATAGTAGCCAATAAAGGGTGTCTTAAAGTACATCTTAAAATCTACTTTTATAAGCTATGGGTATCTAAAAATAAGGTTATAATCTATAAAGTTAGCCGCCTAAAAGGGTTGCGGGCCGACTACTTTAGTGCGGTTATATATATTAGCCACTAATACTATAAGCTTATAGACACTATATAGTTTAATCTAATACTTATTTAGGAAGCCTATAATAGTTTTCCGTTACCTTTACAATAGAATAAGTTTATACTCTTTTACTAAATTATATCGTATAAGATTAATTTTAGCGCCGCTATTATATAATGCTTAGAACTATTATACCTCCCCTATAGGGAGTACCGTTTCTAGCTTAATAGTAATATAAAAAGTCTCTCCTTCTATATCTTACCCTAGTTATAGTTAGGAAAGGTCTATAGCTAGGGCTTTTCTTTTTTTAATTATTAGTGCGGTTATTACCCTATTTATTTTTCTAATAACATCTACCTCTAAAGTTTTCTCTTAACTTTTTAGAATATTCTTATAAAGGTACTAGATAGGCATCGGGTTAGCCTTTAGAGTTTTTCCCGTTACTTAAGGCTCTTAACTTTAACCCTTCTAAAGTTCTTTTTAAAAACGGCTTCTTTAAAGGTTAGGTTTACCCTATATTACTATTAGAGTACCTATACTTTTAGTAACCCCCTAGCTTCCTATTGGAAGAGGTTAAGTTCTTTACTATATCTTTAGCGTTTAGAACTGCTCGTTTAAAATCCGTATATATAGTAATCCGCAATAAGGCTCCTATATACTTTATTTTATTATAAATTACTAGCTTAATTCTAGCCTAAATAAACCTAATCTTTTCCTTCTTATAAATACTACTGTTTTTATTTTTAAAGGGCTCTAAATCTATCTATTAAGTATAAGTTTCCATAAAGTTTATGAACTAGCGGAAGTTATAGTAGTTAAGCTATATCCTATTCTAGAATAGCTCTATATTATTATATTATACAATATATAGATCTTAAGTCTATTTCTTTAGGAAGGTTTATAGTTATAGCTATATAGTAATTTACTCTTTATTAAGCTAATTAAGTGTAATCTAGTTTAGTAATCGGTCTTTAATTTTCCTAATAATCTAGTATATATGCTCTTTGGTATTATCTTATATTATTAGCATCTTAAAGAAGTTATCTACCTTATAAACCTAATTGTCTAGCTGCTAGGCATTAGGTCTATAGCAGAATTTTAAACTACTAAAGGCCTTAGCTAGTCAGTCTATATTCTTTTTTTTATTTATAGCGTAGATGCCTCTCTAAGTCTTTTATACCTTTTTAGGTAGGTACTAAGTAGCTTTTAAGAAGCCCTTAGCCTTAGCTAGGTTATAAAAGATTTTATCTAGCCTAGATTAAGCTCTACTAGATTTAAACCTACCCCTAAAGGTTTTTAATATATTTATTAGTAACTCCTTTCTATATAGCTTTTAAGAGCCTTATAGTAGCTTTTTAATATCTATTTTAAAAATAATTAGTTTAGGGCTCCTAACTTTCTAACTTTAGCCTTAGGAAAGCTCCGGCTATAGAGGTAGTATTAGTACTAGTAGCTAGTATAGATTTCCTAATAAAGCTTAGGTCTTAAGTTAGTAGTTAGGTTAAATTATTTAAAGGGGTAGGCCCGCTTAGCTTATAAGCAGTTTATATACTACTACTATACTAATTATAGGCTGGTAGTCTTTTAGGAGGGTTTTAGTTAGTTTCCTAGTTAAACGTATTAGTATATTCCTCTAGCGTTTTTAGCTTAAGGGAAGATCTTAAAGTCGCCTTTAGCGCTTAATCTTTTAATTAGCCTAAGTAGGGCTAGAGGGGCTCTAGTTACTTTTTAGTAGCATTATAACTATTATAAAGGGTATCTACGTTTTCCTTAGTAGTAACTATAGGTATATAAGAGTCTTTAAGCTCCTAGAGCATTTAGGTATTAGGGCTTATTTAGCCGTCTTACCTAAAGGGTTATATTATCGCAATCTCTCGCTATTAGAGGGGCCTTTTTACCTTAGTATAACGGCTTTCTATAAGGTGCCCGTAGAGTTTCTATTTAGGTTATTATAAGATTTTAAAGGAGGATAGTAGTTATAAATAAAAAATATAAATAAATAATCTAGTCCTTAAAGCCGACTACCTTTTTAAAAAGGAGTAGGAAGAATTTAAATATAAGGGGACTTTATAAATAGGGGGCTATAAGAACACAATTATAGAATAGAATAAATTAGTAAGAGAGATAAATCCTTAAGGAGGTAAGGCCTTAGGGATTATAAAGACTATATACTATAGGTATATGCCTTTAGTATATAACCGGCGACTATTTAAGGGGCGTCCGGGGGTTGTCCTAAGGGTAACTTAAGGTGTCCGTAATAATATCCCTTATTTATCCTAAGGGCAACCTAAGGTATCCGCAATAATATCCCTTATACTACCTTAGAAGAATTTATATATATAACTATAGCGCTATAATATAGTAGTTATATATAGAGTATTATATATAGTATATATTAGGTAAAATATAAGTAGATAGTTATATAGCTATAAGGTATAGATAACTTAGGGGTAACCTAAAAATATAGAAATATAGGAACGCGTATAATATACTAATATACTAATATACTTAGTATTACGGACCTTATATTAGCAGTAGTACAACTACTAAGAAGAGATATAAATAGGTTGGTTAAGATAGTATAAAAGGCGCTAGAACTAATTAAGCTATAGGATAAGAGGTAACTAAGTTATATAGCTAGTTACGTTATAAGTTTAGAATATAGGATTTATAAAGTCCGTTGGAACGTTATATACTTAAATTATTTAATATACTAATATACTAAACCTTTACTATAGGGAGGAGTTATATATTTAAGGACTACAGTCCCTACCTAAATAGTTCTCTTCTTTGTAGTAAATCTTAGAATATAATTAGAGTTAATTTATTAGGCAACCACTTTACTGGTTATTATTACGTTATTAACTTCTTATTTACCTATCCTATGCGCTGTTGAGGTCCAGTAGCGAATGTGGCCCGAGCGCGAATACCAAAATTTTAAACGAACGTCTCTACCGTAGAATCTATAGCTTCTCACCCTAATTATATCACTATAACAGGTCGCAAACGTGCAGGAACACCTTGATTAAACCAACGGACCGTAAAGTCAAGTATAGATCAATTTTTAAGATTTATTATCACGAGTTGGTGTCGCGATTAATTAATTAAATCTTTAGCTTTATTTTGCTAAGACTACGTTAAATCTAGACGATCTGGTTGGTTCGCTTACTACTGGACCTTTGTTAACAACGTATGGGATACACCTAGCCTATTAATAAGTCTACCGTAGTTCTTACTCTAAGGCTTTGTTATATATTTACTACCTAGTTATAGTATTAACAAAGTTAAACAATATACTACTAAAAGCACTAGTCACGATACCGTTAATAGTAGTAACCACTTTAGGAATAAGTGGAGACACTAGCATACAGGACATCGATTCGCAGCTAGTTATGGTAAGTTAATTAATTAATAGATAATAATTAAATACTTAAAGACCGAATTAATAGCATTGGAGTAGTAAAGGTTAAGTTACCATCGGTTAAGCGATTCTTAGGCAAAAAGTTAAAGCTTAAAGGGTTTTTAGTATAAATGCGTTTTAAGGTAATATAGAAGGGTATAAAGCTTGCCATACTAATAGACTAAGTAGTCTATATAGTATTATTTCTAATAAGAAGAGTACTTAAGTAGTTTAAACTTTACCTTACTAAGATATAAAAGAATAGAAGCATAACTATAAATCTAGAGGTTAAGTTTATATTCTTAAGTTAGGGAGGATTCGCGGAATAACTTATATAGATATTTAGGGACCTAGAAGCAACTACTATAGTAAAAAGGAAGCTTTAAAACCTAGTATAACAGACCTTAATAATTAAGTACATAATATAGTTTTAAATACTAGCTATATAGGTTAAATAGAATAATAAGGCGCTTATAGCATAGTATAAACAGGGACTTAAAGTAAAAGTCTAGGATATAATTATCCTAATAGAAGATGCAGACATACTTAAGGAACTAATAGATTAAGTAATTAAGATTAATACTAGGATCTATTAACAAGAATAGGCTAAAAAGGGTTAAAATAGAGTTCTATAGTTATATAAGGCGTAGAGCATACATTAACTAAGTTAGAAACTATAGAATGGCGGACTAGAGCTAATAGACTTAAGCGGTACTAAAAAATCTAAAAAGTAAAATAAGAAACTATAGAAACCTAGAGGATAAAGATTAAGTAATTATAGGTCTAAGGAGTAGAGGCTAAATTAGGGATCTTAGTAAGAGAAGATATTTAGGCGGACTCTATAATAAGAAAAATGGTTTAAAGAAGGAGTTTATATAAATTACGGAAAATAGGGTTATTTTGCCAGAAACTATAAAGATAGTTAGAACAACTATTTGGTAAAGGGAACTAGACTAGTAGACAATATATATATATAGAGGGATAATAGTGTACTATAAGGAACCAAAGAGTATTTAATTAAGAGTTTTGCGTTTTATTATAACAATATATACTAAATTTATAAGGACGCTAAGTATAGCGTAAGCTATTAGCTATAGGAGCTAAAATTATTAAAGTTTAGAGGAACTAATAAACTATCTCGCAAATTGGATATTAAAGACGATAAATTTAATATAGGTAAAATATTTAGTAATAATAAGATAATAAAGGCAGCTTACTAGAGGTATATAGACCTTAGAGATATTATAATAAAAGTAGAGGTTAAATCTACTATAGAGGAAGGATTAGCAATGGGGATTAAGACTCTATTAGATATAATATCTATTACTTTATAAGACGTAAGGGAAGTAGGATAATAAACTACTTTAGTACTTAATAGAGGCCAAAGGCCAAAGGCTTAAGACTTTAAAGAAAGGATAAGAGTATAAGCTAGTTATTTATAAAGATAGATTAAAGCAGAAGACTAAAAAGATAAGACTCCTATAATAAAGAGAAAGAATCCTATAATAGGTAAATAAAGTATTTAGCCTTAGGGTTAAGCAGTTAGCACTAAAATTATAAAGTTTATAAATCTAGAGAATTTTATAGCTAGATATAAACTAGAAGAAGACTAAAAAGAATTTAAAATTTTAATCGAAATATAGTAAAAATAAAGAGGCTACTAAGGGTTAAGGATACTAGATAGATTTAGGGTTAAAGTACCTATATAAAAGATTACTAATAGGCTAAGAATAGGCACGCTAAGAGTAAAGTGGCTTAAAGAACTAAAATAAGAAAAGGACCTAGGGGTTCTAACTAAATTTAAAGAACAGCATACTAAAGGTTATAATAATGCAGTAATAACGAGATATTTCCTTATAAATAGATTATATACACTTATAGAGCTATATTAAAAGTAGTATAGGCAGCGATATAACAATAAGTAGGAAGACTTTTATATATAGCTAGATAAAAAAGTTATTTAAGACTAACCAATTACGGAAAAACGCATAAGTTATATTAAAGGAGCATTAATTACAACGTTAAGAAATTTAAAAGAAAGATTAGAGGATTAGAGAAGTAAGAGGTAAATTATAGTACCTATAAACGAGAGACTAGCGTTTAAATTAGCTAGATAGAGGTTTAAACTTATAAGTAAAAATAAGCTAAGAGTTAACCTAAAGCACCTAGCGTATTATATATTAGTATAGATTGTATATATAGATAATATATGCAATATATATAAGAACCCAAAGAAAAAGAATTAGAAATACCCTATAAGAATATATTAGGCACTAAATAAGTAATAGTATAGAAATACTAAGTATATATATAGCTAGTATCTAATAGAAGTTTAAGGGTTAGGAGACTTAATACTTTAACTAGAAAGATTCCTTATAGAAGAATACTTAGATAGATAATAGTAGTAGGAATACCTAGAGAATATATATCTATAGTATATTAAGGATAAAAAGCGAACTAGGTATTAGCTAAAGAGTAAGCCAAGTATAATAAAATTAAATAGCTAATAGTTAGGAAAAGTAGAGGCCTATAGAACTGGAGGGAGCTAGTAGTAGAGCCTTAAACCCTTAAAGGAATTTAAGGGCGATATCTAAATTTATAAGTTAATTAGTAAAATTAATAATTTAAAGTACTAATAGATAGTAGAGCGATAAGGAACTATATCTTATTAGTAGTAGTAAAGTAAATAGGACTACCTTACAGACAGAAGGAGCACCCTTATTTATTAGTAATAATTTTAGGAAATCCAATAGCCTATAAAGGAGGTATTATTAATCTTAAAACAGGACCTATTTAGATAACTATTAAAGGGAGACAAATTAAGATATCTTTTAATATCCTACTATTAGGACGGGATAAGGCGGTATTAGGAATACCTTAGTTATAAAAATATAACCTAAAGATTAATTAGATTATAGGCTAGGTTAATATTAGAGATACTTAATAATATAAGAGGTGTATAGCAACTAAGCTAATATAGTACTAAGTTAGAGCGATATATAAAAAGACTAAGAAGAGGTTATCCTATATACTAAAGAGATACTGTAAGTATAGTAAAAAGCTATTAGAGTATATAGTATAGGATTATAAGATAGAGTTAGAACCAGAAATAAGTTTAAAGTTCTTTTTAACCTATAAACTAACTAAAAAAGAGTTAAGAGTACTTAAAGAGTTTATCTAGGAAAACTTATAAAAGGGATATATTAGACTATTACAGTTATTAGTAGGATATTTAGTACTATTCATACTAGAGAAAAACGGAAAGCTTAGACTATATATTAATTATAAATAGTTAAATAGCATTACTAGGAAGGATAAATATCCTTTACCCTTAATTAGCGAAATTTAAAATTAGATAGGTAATACGCAAATCTTTATAAAGATAGATCTAAGATAGGCGTACTACTAAATTAGAATTAAGGAAGGCGACAAATAAAAGGCAGCCTTTAGGTTAAAGGAAGGACTATATAAACTATTAGTTATATAATTTAGGCTTATAAACGTATTAGCGACGTTTTAAAAGCAAATTAATAGTATATTAAGAGAACACTATAATAAGTTTGTTATAGTATACCTTAATAACATTATTATCTACTTAATAACTAAGGAAGAACATAGAGAACACGTTAAATAGGTTTTAAAGAGACTATAAGAAGAATAAATACTTATTAGGTAAAACCTGAGTAGATAGCTATATAGCTACGAGGTATAGGCGACCCGCAGGCAACTCGCCTGTAAGGTATATGCGCTATACATGCCTATAGAAACCCCTTACTTTGCACCTTAGACTCCTCCTTCTCCCTTAAGGATTTGTCTCTGTCTATATAATATACCTATTATTCTATTATTAGACTCCTGTCACGAACTCAGTCAATCGAGGCACAAGCACGGCATAACACGCATGCAACCTGTACAATTGGATTGTCCTACGACGAGGATATCAAGATAAGGAGCAGAAGAAGGTCGTGGAAAGGACACATCTATATACATGGAGCCAAGACATAAGCGAACCCCCCTGACTAGGCCCTATCCAGGTTACGCGCGTCAGTGCCGTAACAACTCCCTATCTATATTCTTACCTTATATTTAAATCCTTACTAATCCCCTTAGGAGGATAGCTAGTTCAATTTTCTATAATCTATAATACCTCCGAAGATAAGATTAACGCCTATACTTAACGGCAATACGTCCGCAACACGACTATAGAATGCCTTAGGATCTAGTGCTAGAAGCATACTAGTAGAATCTACGTAACCTTTTAAACCTTAAGACGATTAGATATCTATAAACGCTAGAGACTAGTTTAACTTATATACCTAGGCCTAATAGGAGCTTAGCAAGGTTACTAGCGTTTTACTAAATACTGCTAACCTAAAAGAGCTAGATAAGCTGGCTAATAAAATAGCTAACTTATGGAGTATTATCGATTTAATAAAGCCCTTTTATCGCCTCTCTAGTAACGAGCACGAGTCGCGTATTAAACGTATATAAAGAACAAATCTTAACGCCCTAGTTAAGAAGTTACTACCTAATATTAGTGGCACTACTCAATAGAAGTTTAACCGGTGGATTGCTGTAATTAAGAATCGATTTAAGATCTATAACGCTGACTATAACTGTAAGTAACGTACGCGCTAGGCTATTAAAGGTCTTATAAAAGAGAAGACAGTTACTTAACTAGTGCATCGCCGTTTAGGCGCTAAGGATAAAGGTCCTCTACTATGGGACGAACTTAAGACTATAGTCTAAGACTAGATTAAGAACCCTATAGTAAAACGCTTTAAAAATGCTACTATATACTATATAACTATAATAAAGGAGAACTAGAAGTTTAACACCTTTTTAGCCTATATATATAGCTTAGAGGACCTCTTCTTATATACCCCTTTTGTTAACCCTAATTAAGAGGTAGACTTTTAGTTCTTACGCCTCCCAACCTACCTATAAGCAGAGCTCTTCCGCCAGAACTTTGCTATATGGGTAAGAACCGCTAAAGACCTCTTTACAGAAATCCGCCGTGTAGGGTAACTGCTCTATACTATAAAGCTCGCGAAAGACCGCGTAGCCGGTAGCGGCAGATCCTTACGTTTAAAGCGCGGTTGTAGTATAGGCTCTATAGAGTTAGGTTTAGAGGACGGAACCCTAGGAAGGCGACGCTTTCCTAACTAAGCTCTAGGGGAGACTACTTAACAGCTAGATAGCTTAGAGGATCCTCTAGACGCTGGTAATACGCCTACGCATTATAAGACGAACGCAGGTAGTAACTGTAAAGAATACTAGCGGTAAACCGCTATAAATAATGCCTAACTGTTAGGTAGCAGGTCCGTCTGTAACTAAGGTCCTTTAACTAAGGTCCTTTAACCGGGGTCTATAATCTGCTAGTAACCCGCTAATAACCTACTAGTAGTAACCTGTACTAACAGCTTATATATTATTCTACGCAGAGTATCTAGTAAGTATGCTAGATACTATATAAGACTAGGATAACGTATACCCTAAATGCACGTTATACGCAGAATATTGCGACCCGACGTTAGATGCTAAGACTAGAATACTATATACCCTAAACGCATATCGTGCGTAGGATATCGCGACCCAACGTCAGATGCTAAGACTAGGATACCGCATACCCTGAACGCATATTGCGCGTAGGACATCGCGACCTAACGTTAGATTCGGATACCGCATACCCCTAAACGTATACCTTGCGCAGGCGCATCGCGACCCGACGCTATATGGGGAGAAAAGGAACGCATTATGGTATATGTTGCGATGGATACGCCCTAGGGTAAAGTCCGCCTACGTGCTTAATACGACAATAGGTGCTAAATTAACCCTTAACGCCATATAAAAGTTGCGGGTTATAGACCTTATAGGCGGTCCTAGTACTACTACACTAATAACCTGGCGCCGGCGGACTAGAGTGTCTTGCTATTCTTATTAAGACTTTAACTAACCTAATGGCGCTAGACCCTTAGCCCAGGCAATAGTCCCCCACGACAACCCTATAAGCTACTTTACTAGCACTAACTTTACGCAGAGTCTCGTGCTATAGTAATAGTAGTAGTAGTTACCTTAGCCAAAATGGCTTATAGAATACCCCTAAGTTACTAGTCCATCTATAGAGTATAAGGGACGCCTTTATACGCTCCATACGCGACTACCTAGGGGCGAGTTCCTGCTAGCAATACTTAAGGACTCCTAAGGTATAATAAGGTCTAGCCTTACTAAGGACCTCCGTAAATACCTAGGTACTATAATACCTACTAACGCTTAAATCGCACCGCTATACACCTTATAGTAAGCTGCAGCCCTTAAGGCCCCTATATAAGCCTAGCGGTATTACTTACTTAACTCTATTATAGATCTCCCTAAGTCTAAAATACCTCCTTATCCTTATAGACCGTTTTATAAAGCTAGTATGCTACTACTTAGCCTTATAGCTAAAGCGTAAGCAAAAGGTAAGCGCTGCTACTGTTAAGATATAGCCTATATTAAAGAATGGCAGAGGACGTTTTAAGGGATTAAGAAATAAGCTAATGCTTATAGTAAGAGTTGCGGTATATATATGGGGTAAAGCTTAATTTATTAATATTCTATATAAGCTATACCTTACCGCAACCCGGCGACTCGCAGGCGACTTATAGGCGAGGCTATAGCGCACTGCTAGTAACCCTAAAGCAATTAAAAAGTACTCTCTTAGGCCTAGACCTAGTCCGTCACTCTATACTACCTTTATAGACTATTTATATATTAGGTAATAGGTCCGTCTAAAACTGGGGTCCTTTAACTGGGGTCTCTGACCCGCTAGTAACCTACTAGTAGTGACCTATACCGATAACTTATACTAAATAGGTCCGTCCGTAACTAAGGTTCTTTAACTAGGGTCTTTAACTTACTAGTAACCTACTAGTAGTAACCTATACTAATAACTTATATTATCCTATACCCGTCTATAACCGGGGTCCTTTAACCGGGGTTTATAACCTGCTGGTGACCTACTAATAGTAACCTATATAGACAACTTATATACTATTTTACGTATATACTATACAGATAATGCGTAAGGCTAAAGTAAGGGTTAGTGGCGGATTTAATAGGTATATAGCCTTACCGTCCTAATCTAGCTGTATATAAGTAACCTATAACCTACCCGCGAAGTATATACGGCGCTACGCTGGTATAGCGTAAGGCTAAAGCAAGGGTTAGCGGCGGGTTTAACGGGTATATAGCCTTACCGTTTATAAATCTAGCTGCATATAAGTAACCTACGACTTACCTACGAGGTACTAGCGACCTGCCTACACAAGCGAGCTTTTAAAATATTTTGTGTTTACTAAATTCGGGCGATAATATTGAGCTACTAGCTCTACCTATTAAACGGACTAATTAGGATTTTCTATACCGGGCATGCAAAATCGCTATTAGCTTAGTAAAATGTAGGGAAGTCTTGGCAAGCCAAATCTGACTAATTAGACAACTTTAACTGGCGGTTAAAGTTCCTTAACATCTTCGCGCAAGTGTACTACCTATCTCTCTATACGCAAAATTAGGACGCTCTTTTCCTTCCAATTTTTTCCTTATTAAGGTTATTATAGGGTTTTATTAAGGCCTAAGTATATAAAGGATTGGGGACGACCCTTTTTAAAGGGGGGGGCATTGTTAGGTAAAACCTAAGTAGATAGCTATATAGCTGCGAGGTATAGGCAACCCGCAGGTGACTCGCCTGTAAGGCACGTGCGCTGCACATGCCTATGGAAACCCCTTACCTCGCACCTTAGACTCCTCCTTCTCCCTTAAGGATTCGTCTCTATCTATACAATATACCTATTATTCTATTATTAGACTCCCTATCTATATCCTCACCTTATAATACTAGTAGTAATTAAGAAATATAAGTTCTTTACTAGGAAGATAGATTTTGTTAGATTTATTATTAAACTAGGTTATATTAATATAAACCTAAAGAAGATTAAAGCTATAGTAAGTTAACAAAAACTAGAAAATATAATATAATTAAAGTTATTTTTAGGGTTTTATAACTACTATAGAAGGTTTATAGTATAATAGTTAAAGAATATTAAACTCTTTACTAGGCTTATAAAGAAAGAGGAACTATAGGTATAGGAAAATAAGTAAAAATATTATTTAAGGAACTTAAGGAGTTATTTACCTAGGAGCTAATTCTTAAAATCTATTAACTAGGACTAGAGATAGTTATAGAAATAGATATATTAGACTTTATATTAGGAGTATACTTATTATAAAAGTATAAAAACGCATAGTATCTAGTAGCATACTATAGTTAGAAAATAATACTACTAGAGTTAAACTATTATATCTATAATAAGGAGTTATTAGGTATAGTTATAGTACTTAAAGAATAAAGAGTATTCTTATAAGGTATAGAGAAACTATTTATAGTTAAAATAGATTATAAGAACCTAATAGGGTTCCTTATAATAAAAGAACTTAATTAGAAATAGATTAGATGGGCAGAAATACTTATAGAATACTATTTTAAGATTTAGTATATTAAGGGCACTAAGAATATAAAAGCAGATATATTAAGTAGAAAAGCTAAACTATAAAATAATAAGAAACTATTAGAAGTAATACTATAAAAGGATAGTAATAAATTAATTAGGTATAATTATCCTAAAATTATAGTAACTTAAGAGTATAAGTTACCGGAAAGTAATTAGACGAGAAGGATCTAAGAGGCGTAATTTAAAAACCTAGAAATAGACTAGTATAAGTAGAGAACGAATATATATATTCTAAGGGGTATAGCAGAAGAATTTATTAAAGATTTCTATAAGGGAATAATATAGGGACATAACGGAGCTATAGGCTTAGTATTAAGACTTTAAAAGGAATATATTATTTACAGAATCTAAGGCTTAGTAAGAAAGGTTATAAAAGAGTATCTAAATTGCTAAAGAAATAAGCTAATAAGGCATAAGCTGTATAGAAAGCTATAGCCTATTAAAGTACCAGAACGTCTATAGGAGACTATATTATAGAACTTTATTATAAAGTTACTAAAGTTAAAAAATCCTATTAGTAAATAAGAGTATAATATAATCCTTATAATAGTAGATAAGTTAACTAAATAGGGCTATTTTATAGCATATATAGAAGAAATTTTAGCGGAAGATATCGCTAGAATTTATATTAAAGAAGTGTTTATAAGATATAGAGTACTAAGTAAAATTATATTAGATAGAGATCTAAGATTTATAATAGCATTTTAGGAAGTATTCTTAGTGGAATAAAAAGTTAGAGTAGCAACTTCTACCGTATATTATTTATAGACGGATAGATAAATAAAAGGATTAAATTAGACGCTAGATATGAGGTAAGGATGTAAATAGGGAGTCCAATGATGGAATAATAGGTATATTGTATAGACAGAGACGAATCCTTAAGGGAAAAGGAGGAGTCTGTGTGCGAGGTAGGAAGGGTTTTCCCTAGGCACGTGCAGCGCACGTGCCTCACGGGCGAGTCACCCCTGGGTTGCCCCAGGGTCGCCCGTACCTTGCGGCTATATAACTATCTACTCAGGTTTCACCTGACACTTAATAAGGCTTATTAACTGCCTACTATAAACTACCTACTATATAAAGCCCTACTACCCGCAAGAAAGGTAAAGCCTTTAATTTTTTAAGCTTAATTAGAAGAGTTAAACTTGAAATTCTCTAGTGCGTATAAAGCGAAATTGCTGTGTGTATTGCGTGCGCACAGAGGGGGGGACACTGCAGGTGTAACAGACTGTACTGAAGCGTCGCTTTTAGTGTAACTCACTTTGTAGATATGCCTTTTCATTATATGATTTGGGGAGCTCGCTGAGCGACCGCGCTTCTGCCATGTGATCGTGCTTATGTCGTGTGAGAGGGAAATGAAAGCCACGCGCGCAATGATGCTGCCAAGCCTTGGAGCTTTGTGGCATTGTGTTGGCAGTGCTCCTGGAAATTCACTCAACACATGTTTATACCCGCTAGGCTCCTACAACACCCTTATAGGAAACCAAAAACTTCTTCATGCTAAAGTGGTTCTATTTCGTCTTTCAGTGCCATGTGCAAAGACAGGTACCGATTCAACCGCCACCTACCGATCTCCGCTAGCTCCGCATGAATGTTGCTTACTCCGCGATCATTTCAACTTGCCCAACTTCCCGACAAGGACTGCAAGAATCCAACTTCATCCTACTTCTTGTGTAAACCCTCTCGGCAAGAACAGATAGCCGCTGAAGAACAGGCCCGTAGAATGCTGCTTGTTCACCAGGTTGGTAATGTCAAGGTTGGGCAAGTTGTCCGGTAAGCGGTTATGCTATTATCAATGCCGTATGAAAGTTTGGGAAAACTAATACGTCGGTATTCGCAGCTACACTCTCACATATACGCCTTCGGTCGACCGCATCCTCCCTTCTCCTTCCCACCTCCATGTAAAAATAAAGAATACTTCTGCTATACCCCTCCGAGCAGCCTACCTCCACGGCCCATATAACATCCATGTCGCCGCATACCCCTCTACATTCAATCCGAATCGCAAAGTCGAGTCGCCAAAGAGAGAAGGCGTACCAGAATTCGAGCCTAACTTGAAAGCTGGGGGGTCTTGGAATGCGAGGCTGACTGTTCCGGAAGATATACGTCAGATAGGCGGAAAAGCAAACCTGAAGCGCACAGCAGATGGAGAGCTCAAAAGCACTACTTGGATCGTTGAGATCGCATCGCAAATTCTTTTCTCGCAGTCTGCATCTGTAAATTTTGAGCTTTTGGTGGCTCGAGATGAGAGGTCGCTGGACTTAGGCTTCGCGGCTATTACGGGGAACAACCAAGGCGTACCTGGTCAGGTACATGACCATCAGGAGGGCAGAGCTAGACACGAAGGGAACCATCAGGCGCAGCCAAAAGGTGTCTATTCCAAAGCGGTTAAGCTTGTGGTGGACGACACTGCAAGCTTATGGAATAAACCTGCTTTGCCGAAATGGGATCACGATGATGCACAAGGTCGAAAGTCAAGGGAGACATCCAATAAATGTCCAGGCGACCAAGAGGAACAGCCTAAAACCGGGAAGCAGAAGAACATTCACCTTGTCATGTTAACCCACGGTCTACATAGCAATCTAGGCGCAGATATGTTGTACCTAAAGGAAAGTATAGATGCAACTTCTAAACAAGCTAGTGAGGACAGAAGGAAAAGGAAAATGTCCGTTAAACATGACAAAACCTCAGGGTCCTGCCTGGATGAAGAAGATAACAGCAATCAGTCCACAAGCGAGGCTGAGGATGCGCGGGTGTCTACTACTCCTTCATCAGGAGGGCAGGGGGATATAATGGAAGATCAAGAGGACAGTGATGATGAGGTTGTAGTCAGAGGATTTGGTGGTAATGTGGTGCGGACAGAGAGAGGTATTCAATATCTTGGAAAACGGCTTGCAAAACATATTTTGGAGATAACCTATCCCGACCAACCTTTCTTACCCGTCAAGAAGTCCGTTGGGCGGAAGATCTCGAACTCGTTTTCGCCAACGAAAGATCGTCCTGACGACGGCATTCCCGCTCATGCTGGCAGCAGCATCCACCACCAAGACAGCACTAGCGAAAAACGAGCTTACAAATTCACTAGTATCAGTTTCGTTGGACATTCCCTGGGTGGTCTTGTACAGACATACGCGATCGCGTACATCTTTAAGCATTCGCCACATTTCTTCGAGAGCATCAAGCCTATTAATTTCATCACCATGGCCTCTCCATTCCTTGGGTTGAGCAATGAAAACCCAATGTATGTCAAGTTTGCTCTGGATTTTGGTTTAGTTGGCAGAACTGGACAAGATCTTGGACTGACATGGCGAGCTCCTACCCTTGCACGAAGTGGTTGGACTGCGATGGTTGGTGGATTGGGCAATTCCGGGCAGAAAGAGCACAAGCAAGAAGATCCAGGCTCCAAGCCGCTTCTGCGAATCCTTCCAACCGGACCGGCTCACCGCGTTTTGAGGATTTTCAGGAATAGGACTGTTTATTCAAATGTTGTCAACGATGGGATTGTACCACTGCGCACCAGTTGTCTGCTTTTCTTGGACTGGAGGGGTCTTGGAAGAGTGGAGAAAGCTAGGAGAGAGAACGGATTGATAGGAACTGTGGCAGGTTGGGGGTGGGACCAACTTACTGGGCAAAATACTTCCCCGAACCCTTCCCGGCTCGCTTTTTCGGGAGATAGAAATGACGGAGTTGAAACGCCGCCTTACAACGGTGATGATACAGCAGTACCTCAGCCTGAAGAGGATGTGACCAACGAAGACGATGAGGCGCAAGCTGCAGTCGATCCACAAACTCATCGCTTTATAGATGGCCAGAACAAACTTCCGGGCGGATATCCAGTAGTTCGCAAAACGAGCCAATCGAATACGCAAAATGCAAGCACTATCTCTAGTTTCTTCAATTTCCTCCGACCAGGAAGCCACACTAGCAAAGATAGAAGGATGTTCAAACGGAGCCAGACAGTTCAAGTTGAGCGGGCAGAATCCAGCAGTACCCAAACATCGGAGACAACATCTATATCGAACAACGAACAACCACAAAAAAGGCCGGTAGCAACTAGAGGCGATTCGCTGTTGGAAGATCCCTCGAACGATCTTGCTCCTCCGAAAACGACAATCTTTGAGTCGGCAGGTGACCTGCTTAGCCCGCCGGTTCCTCCCACCTCGTGGATTATTGATCCATCAACTCGTTCCAGAACAATATTCCACGATCGAATCTACCATCCAGAAGACATTCCACCACCACCCGCTAAACGCCCTGGCCGGTTTGGACGTTCATTCTCAAGCGAAGGAGGTAGCGTAAGCTCTCATGGTAGTGAGCATAGTGGAGACGACTCTGGGGGCATGAGAGTGGAGGAGAAAATCGCACGGGCTTACCACCAAGATCTCTCTTGGCGTAAAGTTCTCGTCCGCCTTGAGCCTGATGCGCACAACAATATTGTAGTGCGGCGCATGTTCGCTAATGCGTACGGCTGGCCAGTAGTCAAGCATTTATGTGACACTCATTTTGGAGACACTTATGCGGCAGTCACCCGCGATGAAAACGAGCCTGCAATTGATCGAGCTAAACGAGTGGACAAGCCAGTCAAGGGAGACAGCGAGGAGGTCAAGGGCCAAAGAAACCGGGATCCACCTCTCGAACGAACAACCAGCGAAATGCGGGAGGTTGCGGATGAGTTGTCACCATTAAAAAACCAGGCCAGTGGGCATATGCATACCAGTTCTACCACGAGCCAGAAGAGCAGAGATTCTACTCCCTGGGATGATTCTTATTTTGACGACACATCCGACGATGCTGATGACGATGATGCTGATGATCGCAACCCTATCCAAAGATTACTTCAAATACAACCCCCACAGAATAACAGGAGGAGAGCTTCTGGCCAACACTTACACAGAACTAATCAAGAGGATAACGGCGTTTCTGGAGCAAGTCAGGCAGAGATTACAGACTTCCTGTCCACATCACCTGCTCCAATTGAGGGCCATCGAGGCCTTGGACCTTTGTCTTTTAAAGTCCCCCCGCCGTCTTTTCCGCGAGATGCTGACTCCCTTGAATCCCTACATGGCAAAAGTAATCTTTCAAGTGCTCCAGAAAGCCCTCATACCTTGGGAAGTACATTCGAATTAGGTCTACGGCGGTCCCTAGAGCTTAACTCACCAACATCAGCACAACACGGCCGGCCCACGAGCGCAAGTGGAGGTGTTACGGAGCAGGTCGCGCGTTTGAGTGTCACAAAAGATCATAAAGACGAGGAACATCCATAGGTGTTTGACATTCTTGGGGTACTTTCATATTCGTTGGTACATTTCCCCAAGAAAGTCTTTATCATGATTTATGACTTTTGATTTAAGATTTTAGTCTATGGGAGGAGCTTATTCAATGACGCACTGCGATGGAGTCTCGGGTTAGAAGAGAAACCAATGCTGTCGCTGAATACCCTCAGGTTCTTGCGGCTTTTCCTTATATCACTTTTATCGCAATCAGTCTGGTGTACTCATTCAACGTGCAGAAGAGCCAATAAAGAGCCTTGGAGGAATGTTTCCTGGTTCAGCAGCATAGCGCACGAAGTTGACCTATGATAATTCCTATATTAAACAGTGCAATGAGATCTTGCATACCTTTACTGGGTCCTTGTTCTTCCACGTCATCCTTCTCCCATTCATTTACGCCTTCACAACCTCTCACTCACTGACTCACTTCACATCTTTCCCCCAACTCCACATTCTTTTTAAAATGTATTTGCGCACACATCTCGTACAGACGCATCTCACAGTTCAAGGATCCTTCCACCAACTCGCTCCTGCTTCTGCCAATTGTACCACCGCATCCATACCTACCATGCCTACCACCATATCTATCTCCTCCACGCTGACCATGCGGCCCATACAGCTCTGGTTCTGCTACCAGACCGCCGACCCCTTCACGCCCGAACCGCGGCCCTGGCCTACGTCTCATCCTCCCGTATTGTCCGGAAGCTGTGTTATAACCGGTGCGCAGGCTCCCGGTTTACCTACAATTCACGAGAGTGGGGTAGGGAATTGGAAGGTGCAGATCGCGCTTTCGCAGCTCGAATCTAAGCTCGTACAAGCCGGGAAGATAAAGGCGCATGGTTACATGAAGTTGGAGGGGCTGAATAGGAATATGAACATGCGGTTCGGAGGACAGTTGAGAGACTTTGGGAATAAAGCACTGGTTCGGAATACAGCGATGAGATCTATGGATGGTGCGTGGGAAGGCGAGGAGGCTTTGCTGGAGCACAATGGCGTGGGGCCGTTAGCCAAGAGAGGAGCAGGGCAAGGAGGACAGTGTGCGGCGAAGACAGCGCGCAGAGAGGCTAGGACGTCTTACACGAGGGTGGACGATCGAGATGAAAACAGCGGAAGTCCTGGCAAGCACGAGAATGCAAGCAATGGCGGTGACAGCAGAGCACGGAGTCCGCTATCCTCCCTCGAAAACCAATTCCTGGACTTGACAGAGGCAAGGGCAAGGGCGGAGGTGCGTCAAGCATACGCAAAGGCGCTGTTGGAAAGGGAGAGGAATCTCACACGGAATCAATCCGACTATTCCGAGCCGTCGGCGAATCAGAATGGCAGGCCGAATCGTAAACACCACTGCATCATCTCCGGCCATATTTTCCGCTCACTAAATCTTTCGTCCTTGCCTAGGGGTGCAGTTGTAAATGGTGTACCAGCTTGGCGGATTAATGCAAGGGGGTATGAAGAGGTCGTGCCTGTGCGGATTAAGTGTGACGCTTGTGGACTCGATATTGAGGGTACAATTTGGCAATGCGATATTCCAGTGTGTGGACAGGAGGTCTGTAGGGTGTGTGCGCAGAGGTTGGAGAAAGAGTGGATGAATAGGGCTGTGGGGAGTTGGGAAGGCTAAAGTGTTCACTTACAATTTTGCACAGGGTTGATGTACAAGAAATGCTGGCTCTGAACTTCGAAGTATACTAAGCTAGGACTAGCATTTTTATATATCCAGTATGGTATAAGGGTCCGGCTATTCCTAGGCATAGTGGTTTGAAGTCCCTTTGTTAATCTTCTCTTCGGTCATCCTTATTGACCAGTGAGCTACATGGATCCGAAATGAGCCGCTGACCAGGCAATATCCTACTCAATCTACACCGGACCATAAGACTCTGCAGAGCCGCTAGTCTCAGTATTGATAAAGTGGCAATGAGGTAACAGTTTCAAATTGACGTCGGTGTCGACGTCAGTCCTTGCTATCTACTTAGTGTATGTAATGAGGCTCTAGAGTCACTTGCAATGAGACAGAGTCATCAAGTTCATGGTTGTTGAATAATTGATTTTTGAAATTTTCAGTATTTTGGTGTCGAGTGTGCACGGTGCAGGACCGTGCACGATCTGGGCGGTCACTCTATCTATCTTAGAAAAAAATTCAAAATGTCACCAAATTCTCAAAAATCCTTAGAGATGCTTGCATAGATATAACTTTCTTTTTAACAAACAAAAAGATACCACATCCTACAATGATCGTGTAGATATGCCTGTACGCTTAAAAACAGGTATACCCTCCTCCCCCATCGCCCCCTCTTCAGCCGCCAAGTATTCAATACTAGCCAAATACTCAACACTCTTTTTAATCGCAGATACAATCTCCTCCTTCCGTAAGCGCGGCTCAAAAGCCATCGGCTCATCATCTCCCAAATTCCCATCGAGCGCCTCAAGCCAGTGCATGACAGGGAACATCGGATGATTCTGGCCTGTCTCCTCGACGCCCTTTCGCAGCGCATCGATCCACTTCAGCAGGCGCATCGGGCGTAGACTCATACCTAGACTTTCCAGCACTATCTTCCAGAACTCGCCGACCGTCAGGCCATCTAGTAACCGCGTCATGGGCGCGTCCTGGGGCCGAATGAGCAGGCACTTATCAGCAACGATAGCAGCGACTTGGTCTACGCCGGCGATGTTCATCCACATGGAGCGCCCATTGGAATTGTAACCGCCGCAGCGGACGGTGCCGGCGACGACACGCCAAAGGAAGTCGTCGGTATTAGAGACGCCCTCGGCGGCGGTGCCAACGATCCAGCCGGGTTTGACGATGGAGACAGCGCGGTTAGTAAACGGTTGGCGCTGTGCAAAGCTCTTGACTAACAGCTCCGAGACGAACTTAGTCTGGCTGTATCCGCTGGCCGTGCTGAGTTCCTCGGCATTCTCCTTGTCGTCTTGATCATCTGAAAGCATGTCACCACCAGAAACGAATGTGAATGCCAGGATGGACGGTGTCTGTGCTGTCAGAAATAGCAGCTGCGTGGTGCTAAGCACATTTGCCGCTCTTAGACTCTCATAGCTGCTGTCCCAGTGGACGACTGCGCCGTTATGGATGATGGCATCAACCCTTTGCTCGCGGTCACTAGCTGAGCCTTCCAAGCGCGCCCACTGATCTTGATTTAGGCCGAGCTTCGTCTTCGACAGGTCGCCCACCCACACCTCTAAGCATGACGCAAGCTTCGGAGACCACCACCGCGCAACCCTGGCTGAGCTAAGCATACGCTTTCTAGCATGTCTTTCGTCCTGAGCCCGCACCAGCGCGATGACTTTTTGAATGTGTGAGCGAGTTAGAAGATCCCTGACGATCTGAATGCCCAGGAATCCTGTGGCCCCGGTAACCAGCACGGTTCTGATATCATTTTCCGTTCGATCATGACCTTTTGAGATTGGCTGCTTGCGCAATTGGACATTGAGAGCAGTGTAATCGGACCAAAGATCCCGGTGCTCTTCTTCTAGGCCCTCATCCCCTTGCGCCTGCATGTCTTTAACAGCCCGCGCAATATCTCGAACCGTCACATTGTTGGCTGTATAACTCCCCACAGATATCTTTACACCGAACGTCTTCGTTACGAATGAAGCTAGTGAAATCGTTCGGATTGAATCTAGGCCCGTATGTGCCAGCACAACGTCTCTCCCTCGCAATTTTTCGGCGAATTGTGTATCACTCCCTGCAACTATCTCGACAAGTTTCTCATTAATTTGGCGAGCGATTTCCTCGCCCAGCTCAAGGGGGGACCAAAGCTGGTCCGGAGAGACACCATTGCTGAAGTCCATCAGCTCCTGCAACGTGAGGCTGGTACCATAGTGGCGCAGCTCCAGTCGATCCAACTTGCCGTTCACATTGATTGGGAACGGGTTGAATGGGATGAAGGTTTTCGGAACCATGAAATAAGGCAGTGAGTTCAGCAACTGACTTTGTAGTTGTCTAAGCAGGACTTTCGAAGGACTGCTGTCATCATTTCTTATCCCATTGGCACGTTCGTCGTATCCCGGCGGCAGACTGATGAAAGCGACTAACATGGGAGTAGCCCCTTCACCAGCAGGTGTAAGTACTTCGGCTGCAGCATCGGATAAGGCAGGCAGGTGACGCTTGATGTGATATTCCACTTCGCTAAGCTCCATTCTCTGACCGTGTATCTTGACCTGCAAATCGATCCTACCGAGCACTTGAATTGTCCCGTCGGAATTGAACCGGCCCATGTCGCCCGTCCTGTAGAGCTTATCGCCCTTGTTTGCCCCGGAGAGCCAGACTGGCGCGTCTATGAAAGCTTGGTTCGTCTTCGCGGGATCATCCAGGTATCCCACTGCCAGCGTCGGGCTCTGGAATACGATCTCTCCAGTCGCGCCGATAGGCACCGGCCGACGGTCTGTATCAAGAATCCAGACTTTCGTCCCGACACCGAATCCAGTGGCGCTCTTGCTCTGGCTACCATTACTGTAATTGCCAACAACCCAGCCTTGGGCCTCGGTGACACCGTAACAGTTCAGCAACACCAGTCTCTTGCTCCACTCCTCGATGTCATGGGCGCTTAGCGGCTCGCCTCCAAGCATAAGCGTCTTGAGAGTAGTAATTTCCTGCCCTTTTCCTTTGAGTAATCGTGCAAACGATGGCGTGAGCCATGCCCAATTGACGCCATGACGGTGAAGGCACTCAGCAACGCCGCCGCCAAGGCGCTCTTCATCTAACGGCACGCATACCACGCCGCCGTGCATCAGCGTGGCGAGGATTTCTGTGATGATGACATCGAACGTGTAAGCTGAGAATTGAATAACCCGAGAATCGCGGTTGATTCCTAGCACCGGAGCGTGCGCTATAATACTTGAGGATACCGACGTATGAGTATGTATAATACCCTTAGGCGTTCCTGTGCTGCCGGAAGTGAACACAATGTACGCCATGCTGCCTGGCTGTGCCTCCGTGCTTGGAAACGAGTCAGCGTCTCCGACAGTAGAAAACAGCTCTGAGTCTACCACAAGAAGCTGATATCGGGTGTTATCAAACAGATGGTGGTACTTCTTCGTCGTAAGTATTATGCTCGCATGGACTTTTCCTAAAACAACTTTCTGCCGTGCGGGCGGGTGTTTGGGATCCAAGAAGGCAAATGCACCTCCGGATTTGAGAACCCCGAGTAAGGCGACAACAGCCCACATTGACTTCTCGAAGCAAAGCGGGACAACAGTTTCCGGTTTGACTCCTCTCTCGATGAGGCAGCTTGCTAGACGAGATGATAGCTCATCCAATTTTGAGTAAGAGAGGTAACCATCCCACGACTCAACTGCGGGAGAATGCGGGTATTTTGCCATGCTAGGCTTGATGAGGTCGTGCAAACAGATCCGCTCAGCAGGAGGAACGTCCTTATTCCAATGCTCTAGTTCCTTCATGTCGGACTGGTTGATATGTCTCAACGACTCCACAGGTCTCTCCAGGCTGCTGGAACAAATCTCGTTGAGTAAATGCTCGAAATGCCTCACTAGCCTTTTGATCTGCTTTTCATCCAAGACAACATCATCGTAGCTTGCCACGACCTCTGCGCCTGTTGAGTTGAGCGTGATCGAGACCATCAACGCGTAGTCGTTGAAATAAGCGATGTCGCCCATATTTTCTTCGAGCTGAATGATCCCGTCTTCATCTGAATATATCTCGGGCGCTGACTGTATCACGATTAGATTCTGGAACTCGCAGGCATCTTGGCAAGCCTTTCCGTAGCTTTTAATCTTGCTCAGGCCTGTCTGCTCGTACGGGATCATATCTGTTGCCTGTCTCTGAATAGCTGCAAGCCAGTCCTGTAAGCTTTGGCCCCGCGGTAGCTGAATTCTCGTAGGAATGGTTGTAAGCGTTGATCCGACAATCTTCTCGATGGACTGGACGGGGGCATTGCGACCAGAGAGAGTAACGCCGAAGACAACATCATCATCGTTGGAATAGTGACCGACGAGCAGTCCCCAGGCCGCCCGAAGTACATTCGGCAAAGTAGTGTTTAGCGCAGGACTAGGCGAGAACGTGATGTTCGTCTGCAATGTCGATTTGGCTAATGGCTTATACGTTGACGAAGGCAATGCAGGGAATGTGGCTGGCGGCCGGTCAGAGAACTGGGTCTGCCAATACGTCTTCGTAGCAACCTCATCGACCGTCTGTAAGTGCTTGATGAAGCGATCAAACGGTGTGGTTATGGGGAAAGCCGCATCACTATGAAAAGCATTTATAGCGGCAAATATCATACGCAATGTGTAACTGTCATACAGGGCATGATGTACGGTCCACACCATCTTTTGCGGTTCGTTTCTAGAGCCCTGTTTGGCCATCGCATACCTGCAGAGTGGCTTCCCGTATCCCATGGGTTGTTCTCGATCGTGGTTCAAGTACTCTTCAAGATTGATAATGTTCTGCCAGGAAACCTCCTGATCAAGGATCACTTGAAATGATCCAGTGGTCTCAATCCTCATGATGCGCGTGCGTAGGATATCGTAAGATTGTGACACTTTCTCCCACAGGGCGCGGAATGCCTCCTTACCAACTTTAGGCGGAACTATAAACACCCACTGTGCCACATAGGCACCAAGCTTTTTCTGCGAAGATGCCATGAGACCCTCTTGTAAAGACGTGCAGGGATAAATATTCCGTATTCTACTATCATCCACTGCGCATTGGGCAGCAGCTTCTTTACGAAGTTGGGTTTCGAGCTCTAAGCTTTGAATTAGAGAAAATGGGCCAAATTTCTCTTCCGCTTGAACGGTAGCATTGGCAACTGAAGCCAGTTCCCGCAACTTATGGTTTCGGAAGACATCTGCCACAGTGAATGAGACACCTTGAGTTCGCGCATTTGCGACCAAAGCCATTGCAGTGATGGATGTACCACCGCTGCGAAAGAACTCGTCTTCCAGATTGACGCTCTCTTCCTCAAGCGAGAGCACCTGGGCCCAGACCTTCCTTATGGTCTTAGCAACGGTCAAGTCGAAATCAACTTTCCGCTCAGGAGATTGGCCGGGGGTGTCATAGCCCGTGGCAGACTTGAGCTCATCGGTCACTGGTACATCCACCTTTAAGAGAGATCCTACGGTGCGATTATCTTCTTCCAGAGCGAGAAGGTGCACGAAGGTTTCGAAATCATCGGCGATCTCCCGTACTTGCGCTGCACTGATCACCGCGCCGTCGAAGCATGCATGCACGTCTACACCACCCGGCTTCAGTGTACATTCCCACAGCAGCGCATGACTTGTAAACTTCCGGAGACTGGTTGATTCTTCCTTATAGGAGAAGACCTGTGTATAGGGCGCAGAGGGGTCGTCAACTTGAATAACAAGCAGATTCTGAAACTGGCATGCCAACTTGCACTCCGAGCTGATAGTCCCAATTTTCTGCATCCCAGTATGCTCGAAGGGGATCATCTCCGCGCTCTGAATCTGCACCCCGTTTAAGAACTGCAAAACACTTTGCGTGGACTGCATAATGATGCGATTAGGGAAGGTCGAGAAGGTCGGGCCAGCTACGCTCTCGATCAACGGCAGGTCGGCATTTCGCCCTGCCACAGTTGAGCCAAATAGAACATCTTGGTCACCCATTGCGTTGCACATCGTCAAAACCCAAGCGGCTTTCAAAATGGCAGGCGTAGTAATACGCGATTGAGGCTTGCGCACGAATCGCAGGTAGCGCTTATACGACAGGGAAGGATCTACTTTGTAATTTGGATGCGGGAGCTTGGGAAAGCCGGTATGAGGCAACCCAGCAAAATGTGAGCTCCAGAACTGAACGGCAGATGACTCATCCGATTTGCTAAGGTAAGCTATAAAATAGCTTAAAGGTATTACCCTCTTTGGATCGAGAGGGTTCGAATTGTATGCTGCGGCCACATGGTTGAGGAAGAGGGTTGTAGATTCACCGTCGTAAAGAGCGTGATGGGCAGTCCATACAAGTGAATGCGCAGCACCTCTAGCGCTCTCACTCTTCTTATTCGGCACAATAGCATACCTGACCAAAGGCTTCCCAAAGTCGATTTGGATACGTCGATCATCCTTCAGATAAGCGTCCAGGGAAGAAGATGTCTTCCACTCGATGCGATCCCTTACAACAACTTGAAAAGTCTGCCCGTTTGAATAAATGAATCGAGTGCGCAAAATGGAATGCATCTCTACGACGGTTTCCCAAGCAGCCCGAAGCTTTGCGATATCTACTAGTGGCGCCAAGTCGAGTATGTATTGGCCCATGTAGTCTCCATCTCTTGCTAATGATAGCGCCCATAAGCCCTGCTGCTGCGGAGCACACGGGTATACATCCTCAATAGCTCTTTCAAGCACTTGGCATTGAGATACTGCATCGGCAAGGACCGACGCCTTGATGCCCGCCGGTTGGATCAAAGAAAACGGAGAAGGTATAGGTAGGGATCGATCTGTGGAAGAAGACACAGAAAGGAAAGAAGGAGGAGTCTGAGAGTTACGTAAGGAAGATGGTGCTATAGGTCCATCGGCATGGGGTGTCTCGGGTTTCCCAGGACCCTGGATGCGAAGGTCGTTAAGAGTCAGCTCAGCGGCTTGATGCTTCAGCTGTTGACGATCCGTTTTCATAGACACCGTGTGTGGTATTGAAGACATGGGGATAAAGATATCCGGGACCATGTATATCGGCAACGACTTGTGCAGTTTGGCCTTGAGCTCGTTCTCGAGTCCTGTGGTCAACGGGCTTCCTCGTTTCCAGTCATCATGGCAAATAAAGGCAACTAAGATAGGCTGTGTGCTCAAGCCTGGCGCCTTCACGACATCGGCCACTGATTCCGCCGAGTCGGGAAGATGACGCCGAAGGTGAAACTCGACCTCTCCCAACTCCACCCGTTGTCCACGTAGTTTGACTTGGGTGTCTTTTCTACCCATGTATATCAAAGTGCCATCAGGTAGATAACGCACTAAATCACCCGTCTTGTACATCATGTAGAAATCCAATGGCCCTTTGATTTTCCGCCAAGACGGGGCTGGGATGAAGGCTTTTGCGCTTCTTTCTTTATCACCTAAATAGCCTCTTGCGAGGCCCGGGCTTTCGAGTAGTAACTCTCCAATCGCTCCAACGGGTACCAGCTGCTCATGATTTGATGGGTCTACAACCCATGAGCGCGTGTTTGGAGCTCGTCCAACCGAGATCGTCTTCAATTGACCCACTTTCAGTTCCTGCACAAACCACATCGACAGTTCTGACGGGCCATACGCATTCAGAAGCTGCGATTTAGGCGCCCATGCATTTACATCATCCATGCTGGGAGGCTCTCCACCAATGGTAACAGTTCTTAGGCTTGGAATGTCCTCGCCTTGTATGAAGCGAGCAAAGGAAGGAGTAAAGAACGTCCAGGTCACGCGCAGACTGTTCATTGCTTCTGCGACACGATTAAGGCGATCTTCGTCAGAAGGGATACAGACACATCCACCGTGGTATAATGTGCTATATATTTCTGTAATGCTGATGTCGAATGTATAGCTCGTGAATTGGAACACTCGGGACTCGTTGTTTAGATGTATGAGAGGACCGTTGGATACTATACCTGAGGCTACGGAGTTATGATCATGAACGAACCCTTTAGGCGAGCCTGTGCTGCCCGAGGTAAAAGCCACAACAGCAGCATTTTCAGGCCGCACATCCACCGACGAGCTCTTAACAGGAGCATAGCTGCCAGAAATTCGCCGTATTAGGTCTGCGTCGACCACAATAGTCTCATAGTCTGGAAAAAGGCTTCTCAGCTTTTTCGTCGTGATGACAATTTTTGCGTTCACGGAGCCGATAATGTATTTACGTCGATCGGCCGGGTGCGCAGGGTCTATGAAGGTGTATGCGCCACCCGCCTTTAAGACTGCCAGCATGGTTACTGGCGTCCATTTCGACTTCTCAAAGCAAAGCGGCACAATAACCTCCGGTGCAAGACCACACCGATCGACAAGATAACCGGCCAGTCGGGAAGCCATTTCGTCAAGTTCGGTATAAGTGAGCTGGCCATCCCAGGATTCAATTGCAATTTTCTGGCTATATTGCGGAATAGCCATTTCAATCAAATGGTGAATACATTTTTGGACTGGATTCAGTGGCGTAGCATTCCATTGATGGATCTGATTGCCGTCTTCCTTGGTAAAGAGATCCAGTTCTGCCAGATTGTTGTGCGGATAGGATATTATGCTCCATATTGCCGTTGATAAGGCTCTAGTAAGGAACACCGCCCCACCCTCCGACAAGAACCCGTCCTGGTATATCAGACGAGCGCTTAATGCAGCATCTCCATCGCAAACGGCTAGTACGATGTCGTACTGTGTATTAGTCAACACTATACTAACTTAGAAGAACATGGGAAGATAGCATTACATTGTCTTCTAGTACACACGAGGGGCATTCTTCTCCTGTCTTAAAGCAAACCACGCTCTTAGTCCGCGGGCCCACCTCGTCAAAGAGAACGGCGTTCGAGGAGTGCAGGACAGGCGGGCAGTCCTCCAACGCCGCTGATTTGTCCACAGAACATGCATGGAGTGCAGCGGAAACGCTACTCCGCTCAGCTAAGTCGACTTCATAAGAAATGGTGAAAGTCCTGTCGGTGGCCTGGTGGAAACGGAAGACTGTCACGTAGAAGAATCTCTGAAGCACCAGTGCCCACCCTACCTTGCACAGCGACGTCGCCGGGACTCCCTGCTCATCGCAGAACCGCTGTAGTACAGCTGTATCAGGTAAATCGAGAGCTGCAGAATGCATGCTGGACCGTCGAGAGAGGGAAGTAACGAGGCGAACACCCGTGGGGAGAAAGGGGAGAAAACGGTTGGAACGGAGGAACACTGGGGCACTCTGGACAAGAGAGACTCTTGAAGGAATATAGTTGCCCCACTTGGGGCCGCGCGGGGAGAGGATTCGCCCCCATACCAGGGGGAAAGTCGAGCAACCAGGTGGGGCACAAGCAGTCGTACTGGGGGCTCAGCCAGGATTCTCCAGTTCTGTTAGGTCTGAGAATCCTCCGGTCAGCGTGGCCAAGGCCCCACATCACGATAGGAATGAGATAGATCCTAACTGCGAGCTTCCTGGTTTGTGTAAGATATAATCTCACTGTAACGTTTCCGATCTACATGAAAGTTCTAATCGAGGCGGTGAGAGTCGAAGCGGGAGGAATAAACTACGAGAAATAACCGATAAACTGGAGGGGAGCATCTAGACTCCCTGGAAGAGTCTCCACAAAATCCTTAGTAAAATTAGAATGCATTATCACATCTTATATGCGTAGGCTAAACTGCCCCGTATGGTAATATCAACCTATAAAAGTTACTATTTATAACATATCGCCTTTACTAATGGTATTAGTTTAAAGAAAACTTTTATACCTGGGTATATAACCGCGTGCTTGGAGGCCGGGCGGCTCGGAATTAGAGTCCTTATATAATTATAATTACCAATTTTGGGCGATTATATTGATGAATTGTATAATCTGTCCAACATCAGTATGTAGCCTTCTAAACGTATCTCGTTAGGTTAGAAAGACGGGTGCACCGCTTGTATGGCACCTTACCTTACTCATCCACCCCATCAATTCTAGCGCGAACGCGAGCCTGTGCCCGTGTCTGTCGGATACCCATACAGGGTATATCTTATCCTGGTGATGTCCTACGAAAGTTGGACCGCGCGCAGCACACCAAAACGTTTCACAAAGTCCTGCGGTGCTAGACCGTAGCGTCAGATCTAACTTGCGCATTAATTACCTTTTCCGGTATGTTTATCTATCCCAGGCCAATATTCGACCGTCAGTAATCCGCCCCACGCACAAGCCCCCATCATTCAACGAAGCCTAGGTTAGCTAGCCCTCAGAGAGGAGCTGGTCATGCCTCGTTGTCAGCATTGTTGGTCTGATGGCTCACCAATCATCTTGCCAGCGAATGCCTGCCTTCAGCACGGTCGTATGCGCGGCCCAGGGAACGTTAAAGTAAGCTTTCTCAAGACTTGGAGGCGGCGCGCGTCCGCGTTGGCTGACGGCGCCCCGCCAGCCCCACCCGGTTCTAAAATCTCACCCTACATACACCACATTGGCGCATCCGGTTGAAAATGTGTTGATCTGGTATATCGAATTTATACCCAAAAATACGTTAAAATGCGTCAAAATGGTCGTACCTATCACTTTAAAGGCATAAAATTGTGTCGTTTTAATCGCCAAGATCAACACGCGCCTTCAACTAGATGCGCCAAGGTAGCGTAGATCCTACCCGCCCGCCAACGCGGCCCGGCACGCCAGCCGCTACTAAGAGACTAGTAAGCATAGGGTGAGGTCCTTGTAGAGGCTACCGTGTTGCCGCGGCATATTTAAAAAAACAGCGACAGGGCAACATAATTCGCTCATCTGCAAATCCGCCAGCAAAAGAGCTTCCCCCAAGTAATAATGTGACGTAAAAGCAGTGAACAGGAATCGCAAATGAGAATCACGTCATGCGTTGCTGACGACAGCCCTTGTTAACTTAGATAAAATAACGCTGCTGTGGCGATTCGCAAGAGCCTTCATGGTCTTGAAGGAGCTGATTTACCTGTTTTTGGCATAAACCCGTGTTAGTAGTGCGAAGGGCTAAATACAGATCAAGCTAGTTATACCGAACTGGTCGGTGTCCCAGGAAATGTGGTCGCAATCACAAGAATGTTATAGCACACCGCCTTATTAATCATTCTAAATACGCTTGTTGATCACACACGGCCGTTTCACGTATTTGTGGGCCTCAATGGTGTCGTACTCGGCGGAGCCGAAGGAGCGAACTTTGTTGTAATACAGAAACTATCGGGATATCTACGGTCACATGCAAAATTAATAAGTAATGAAGGCCTGACACATAGAATACATATTTTACGGTCTATACAAGTAGATTTTCTCTACGAATTCATAGTTGGAGATGTAGATTTTAGTGACAGTACCTTGCACCTGCCTTTATGAAGCCCCGAGAGGCTTAGTGAAATGACAATATATTCCAATGAAGTTTGATAAAGTTTCTAAAAGGCATATATACTATAATTAGCTTATTTTGAGGTGAAGACTGATACCGACTACGTTTGTTTTAGTGTCAATCGATAAAATACGTCCTATTTGGCTTCGCTAGAAGTACCGGTCTTTTTGGGCCAATTGAGCGATCGACATTTAGATGTAGTCTGAATCAAAACGGTATGGGTATTCGCCGCTTGATCATCATCCGGATCGTCAGGGCCGTTCAATGGGAGCAACAAGGTGGTATGCTCTCGTTTCTCCGCATCGTCTTAGGAAAAAGCTCCACTTTCTCATATCATCTACAGGGAGTGTAGCCACAAAGAAGGAAGCGGTCAGTTCCCTAGGCTAGTCCCCAAAATTTAGACGCTAACGATCACTAAGAGATCTCCTGTCAGGGGAGCCCCAGTGATCTTTTTGGACTGGGTTAAAGTTGGAGGGGAGTAGAGTGGAGTAGACTGCTAGAAGGTGACGGGCCAAAGAGGGGAAGAGTGATGCAAGCGGCATGTAGGCACCAAGAGAGGAAGTCCGGAGGTTCAATTATGGCCAGGATATAAACATTCGGAGACTCTAACAACAAAAGACCGGCGAAATCACATCAATACAGTATCCCCAGGAATCATTATGTCTCTACCCGTTCTCAACCTCTCTCTCTTCACCAACGGTTCTGCAGAGGATCGCGCCACATTCGCGGCACAGCTCCTGAAATCGCTTTCGGATCATGGGTTTGTGAAGTTGTGCAATCATGGCATGAGCGAAGAAATGGTGGAAGACCTCTTTGAATGGGTATGGAACTCTTCTGTTTGCTAGTCTCTTTAATACTAAATATCATCAATAATCCAGAACCGAAGATTCTTCCGGATTCCAGATTATGAGAAGGAGAGGATTGCTCACAAGCCAAGTCCAGACCCACAGCGTGGATGGAGCCATATTGGTGCGGAGAACACTGCCACCATCTACTCAAGGCAGTTTGCTCCAGATAAGATAGTCAGTAAGAGTGATGCCAAAGTAAAATATCCTTTCTCTTTAAGCATACGCACCTAGCTCAGAGCTCACTCTCGATGACAGGAACATTTCGACCAAGGCCCGCCAGGCGATGTTCAGTTCCCCAATCGCTGGCCAGCCGAGTCCACCCTCCCCGGCTTCCAGCCGTATATGGAGAACTGCTACCTAACATGCGAAGCGATTTCCGGGCAGATCCTGAGCGCGATGGAGCTCGGGCTAGGGCTGCCAGCGGGCGCGTTCACCAACATGTGCACGCATGAGGCCAATGCGAGCGAGTTCCGCCTCATGCACTACCCGCCCATCGACCTGGCCGAGATGCGGAAGGGCCAAAACCGCATCTCGCCGCACTTCGACCTCGGCGTCATCACGCTGCTTTTCCAGGACAACGTTGGCGGCCTTGAGATGGAGGACCGCGCGCGACCAGGCGAGTTCGTGCCCGTCTCGCCCAGCGCCCCCGCCGACATGGTCGTTAATATCAGCGAGACGCTCCAGCGTTGGACAAACGATGTCATCCGTGCGGGCATGCACCGTGTCACGCTGCCTCCTCAACTAAAGGAAGTTGAGGCAGCCACGATTCCAGAGCGTTACTCTATCACCTATTTCTGCAAGGCTGACCGCAATGTGTCCCTAGCCCCTCTGCCGCAGTTCGTGTCGAAGGAGCGCGCACCGGCATATGATAATGTGACAGCGCTGGAATATCAACAGCGCCGTCTGCTGGCAGCCTATTAGTTAGCGGGCTAAATGGAGCCGATATGCAAGTTGCGAATGCTTAGATAGAATTAAAAAAGAATAGTTCTATGTAACGTGGGGGCTGAAAATGAGTAATATGAGTATTAGGGCAATGAAAGACATGGTCAGCCTAGTCATAAGGAGATCAATCAATTGTCTTGGAGAGTATAATAGAACCGTCTCCAGGATGTTGTCGCACTTGCAGGAATTTTCTTGGGAGCATGAACAATGAATGTCTCATACTTGGAAACTTAACTCCGTAGTTGTATGGCCCTCGTCTTGCTCAAAGCCCTCAGCCATCATCATTGTGTGACAGGCTATGTAGTTCTAGAAGTTTAGCCAATACAGCGCATGCGAAGATTTGCAGGTAGCTGTCAGCGATAAGAATTATTTTTAAGATTATTACAGCTACGCTGCTGACGCTTTCAACGTCTTTATTTTCCCAACGATAGTCTTCAGTGCGTCTGAAAGGGTAGATCTCAACCCTTTGTCCTCCAGGACTTGTAAGCCAGCCATAGTTGCACCTCCGGGCGTAGCCACCTTTCGGCATATGCTGGCGGGCTCCTCACCCTGCAGCAGCAGCGCAGCCGCGCCCATCATCGCATAGGCTGTTATCTCGACAGCATTTGAGCGAGAGACGCCTTCCTGAACGGCTGCCTGGGCTAGCGAATCAACGGCAACTGCAAAGAGCGCTGGAGTCGAAGCGGCCAAGGCAGTGCAAGCTTCCATGAGAGCAGTAGGCACCCACTTGACCTGGCCGACACAGGAAAAAATAAAGGGGGCGAGCTCCGTGACAGGGGGTGGTAGAGGAGTCCCAGTGTCCTCAAGGATGGTGATGGACTGGCGTTGCACGCTTGCTACATTCGGGCTAGCCGAGACAACAGTACAAGACTGACCCCTATGCGAAGGATCTAGGAGAACCTTCTGTAGATCAGCGGTGCGAATACCGCCTAGGATGCTGATCAAAATCTTTCCCTGCAGCCCGCGTCGTACATCGTCCGAGTCTAGAACGTCTAAAAAGGCGGACGGCTCAGTTCCAAGAATGACAACATCAGCATCGTTAATGCCCCTCAGATTCTGACCGACCAGGATAGAGACAGGCGCGTCCGGCCAATTCGAGAGGCTCGACCGGATCCTCTCCGCGCTGTGGTGGTGCTGAACGCAGGCGACAAATCGCGCGAAGGAATAGCGGGTTTGATTATCACTCTCGCTGAGAGCGTCGATATTCTGTGATGGGTGTCCATATAGTGCGGGGCTAGCCTGTGACGACAGGATACCGTGTAGAATTGCGGTACCCAGCTTACCTACATAGAGGATTAGTATGTGTCATTAGTTAACAATAAGATTTATAGGGAGAGGGTAGTACCGCAACCTAGAAACGTAAGCACCAGATCCTTTCTTTTCATTGGGTTAGCAACTACAAGGTTCTAAGTAGGAACGATAAGGAGTCGAGTTTGTGGAGACGTGATTACGGCGTGCGGAGGGGCTTTGCCCTCAATTAAATACCCGTGCAGATGGATGGGGGCGAACAAAGCGCGGGATGCAGGGTGCGGAGCCAGAAAGCTGGTCAGCGTAGAACCAACTTTTCATTTTCTTACCCTCATTTCTGCTCTCATTCCCTCCACCTCCCGTCCTTTTACTGCCCTTTCCATCTGTGTTCCTTACCTTCCACCCTTACTAATGCTAGGTGGTTTGGAGAAGCCTTGGCGGTTGAAATCCTAAGGTTTGAAGCCTAGAAGCTTAAGCCCTGAGAGGAGTGTATAGCAACGGATTACCTATAGTTCTGGCTAACAGATCCTAAAGCGCCCTTACTATACACGTATCTGGTGCTGATGAAGAGTATTAGGGATATTTCATTCGCTTCATTTGAAAATCCCTTGCTTCAACGTCATGGCAACCAGCAAGCCGGGGAGCCCAATCGCAGAGGTCCTTGCAGACTCCAAACTTGGAGCCGGGGAGGCAACGCCACATCCACGGGAAGATCCGAAATCGTCTTCCGCAGATACTCAGCTTTCTAAGGAAAAGCCTTCTGAGGCAACTCCATCAGATGGGGAGGAGGAGGAAGAAGCAGTCGTCAAGCTCAACCGAAAGCAATTGGCCATTATGACTATCGCTATGGCTTTTGCTATCTTCCTCATCGCACTAGACGAAACCATCATCTCAACTGCCATCCCCCGTATAACTGATCAATTCCACTCTCTCAACGATGTTGGCTGGTACGGTTCAGCTTATATGCTCACGATGTGCTGTTTCCAGCTCCATTACGGGAAGCTGTACCAGCATTTCCCCACAAGGATCATCTTTATCACTTCAATCGCGCTTTTTGAGCTAGGATCGCTTATTTGCGCCGTCAGTCCCAACTCCCCTGCTCTGATAATTGGTCGCGCGGTTGCGGGAAGTGGAGCGTCAGGCGTGGTGAGCGGGGTTCTAATAATAATCGCGAAGGCAGTGCCATTGCGGGAAAGGTCAATGTATACCGCTGCTGTTGGATCAGTATATGGCATGGCATCGATTATTGGGCCGCTCCTTGGCGGAGTTATCACGGACAGCCGGTTGACGTGGAGATGGTACGTGTCAGGCTCTTAGGAACACGGCTATCCACTAACAAAAACCCAGGTGCTTCTATATAAATCTACCCATTGGAGGATTCGTTGTGGTTGTCATTGGGCTACTATACAGACCTCCCAAAACTAAAAGCTCCCAACAGGACATCACGATTACCCAGAAACTTAAAATGCTAGACCCAATTGGGTTATTCTTGTTTGTTCCGGCAATGGTCTGCCTCATACTTGCCTTGCAGCTGAGCGGGGGGAACAACTCCTGGAGTAGTCCGCAAGTGATAGCATTGCTTACATTATTTGGTGTCTTTATCATCTCTTTCATAGCCGTCCAGATCTGGCTACAGGAAGGCGCTACTTTGCCGCCACGCATTGCTAAGAAGCGGACTGTTGCATTTGCTGCGTTCTACGCCATGTGCCTGGACGGTTCCTACTACACTTTAACCTACTATGTACGTGCAGCCAGGCTTCACTTTCCTGCCCACAGCCTCACGTCCAGTGTTAGTTCCCCATCTGGTTCCAAGCCATCCAAGGCACCACCGCCGCCTCATCCGGAATTCACCTTCTCCCGCTCATCCTCGGTGCTTTCATAACAACAATCCTAGCTGGCGTCATCGTTTCAACATATGGCTTCCACATCCCTTTCATCGTCGCCGCAACTATCCTCACAACCATCGGCTGCGGCCTGCTTACGACCCTCGACGTCCATGCCGGGCCCGCAAAGTGGATCGGCTATCAGGCCCTTGCTGGCATCGGAGTCGGCCTCGGCATGCAGCAGGCTGTCATAGCCGTGCAAAACGTGCTGAGCCCAGAGGACATGCCAATCGGAACCGCCGTTATTGCCTTCTTCCAGACGCTCGGCCCCGCCATTATGGTTTCGGTCGCGCAGAACGTGTTCGACCAGAGGCTGACGGCGGGGCTGGGAGCCAACGCGCCGGGTGTCAGTACCAGCTCTATTCTTGTCTCGGGGGCTACGAATGTTACGAGGGTGGTAAAGCCGGCTGAGCTACCACTTGTTCTTGTCGATATCAATAATGCGCTGACGCAGACGTGGTACGTGGCTGTCGCTGTGGCTGCGCTGTCAGGTATCGGCGCGTGTGGGATGGAGTGGAAAGGGCTGCGGAAGACTTAGACGAGTAGTCTAGGCCCTAAATATGCCATGCCTTCTAAAACGCTACTTTACCGCGCAGGCCAACTTGATGGTGAATCGGCAATCTAGACGGCTTCAAGTAAGACAGAGCTCCATAGCAGCAGCTTGTTCAGCATGTCCTACGGAATCCAACTAGCAGCGACAGGGCCCCAATAAAGCATAACGGGGGATAGGTCCAGGGATTATCATGGGCTCGTTGCGTGTTCATTTCACCTGCGAATGATCAAGCTACGACTTTTCAAAGGGGTTGAATGGGTGGCTGGCTTATCGACATGCATCGACATGATCCACTTCTTGGTTTTTGCATAGTAGTCTTTGGCCTTTCAATTACACTTTCTGGAGAGATATCCGCATCCCCGTTTGTGTCGATGAAAAGGTTGTTAACAAACTCCCAATTCACGAAGTCTCGGGGTTTGTAGCATTCCACGAATTGAAATAGTCCGCCTGTGGTCAGATTCCCATTCACAACTGTTTCATTCTCTCCAACAGCCTCCTATTTGAACGGTGCTGGTGCCATGGGCTTGCATATGTCGACCAGTGTTTGGCACAGTGCAAGTCCCACCGGGATCAATGTCAAGGGCATTGCTGGCTGGGAAGCCACGGCTTCATTTTTGCTTTTATTCCTGAGGCTTTTATGGTCTCTAACTCTTCCTGATACTACAGAGAACTTCTTATAGTTTCATGCTTGATGATCCCTCGTTCTTACAGCACTGCCTTAGGAAGTCCCATAGGTGCGAAAAAAACTCTTTCACCCTTGTCTATGGGACCGCGCCTGTGGGTTAGTCGGTGTTCTGCATGCGTGCCTTGCGTTACCCCGCATAATGATATAGTGGGCCTATATGTTGCCACAAGGAATATAGTGCACCGTGCGTGTAAAGCCGAATTAGCAATACATTAGTTATCGCATACTCAATTGAATAGACACCCTGACAGACGCTCCACTGGCTGAGATACTGGGGTGAGAAATTTACTCGGGGCCTATCCTTGCTCCGAATAAAGACCTATGACGCTAGAGACTTAGTAGAGCTGAGCTATGTTCCGTGCACCTCAAATGTCCTAAAAACTTACTTAGATTAACTCGCCCTAGTATATATGGTGCAGAATGCATCTGCTTAAACTTCGATTGTACTAAGGTATTCTGAAGACACGAAACAGTTCGCACCTACCAATGCAATCCTGGCCCGCTCATTGGTATCTTTGTTGCCCGAAACCCAACAAGAACAGCGAAACGCCGATAGAGATTCATGTAAAACGCCAGAAATCCATGTAAATGCAATAATAAGATGCCAAGATATGCTACTCTTCGACTTCACCTTCCTCACTGACGTCATCTTCTTGCTGCGTGGTTCCGTTGACCGGAGGCGATAGCATTTTAGAGTCTCGATCAGCAGCACTATTCTGTTCGATTTTGATCCGTTTTGCCTCCCTATCATCATCTTCGACTTTTGCGGCCCTGGATACCTCGCCATTCTGAAATTTCTCATCTTTGACCTTTGGGTGCCCTGAGGATCCATTCGTAGCATTCCTATCGGCGCCGTCGTCTCTCCGTCTCTTGAGGCTCTGGTCGCTAATACTTCTCTCCATCCCCACAGAGCTAGTAGTAGGACTCAATGGGGTCTGTGATGTCCTTAGTCTCGTCTTCGCGTCTTGAGGATCTTCGTCCTCTGGTGTCCGAAGACCTACGTAGATGCTTTCACTCCCATCCTTATTAGGCACATTCTCGTAGACGGCAGCCATATGATTGCACGCCTTCCTAATGTCCTTCAGCGGTATGTGCTGAACTTCCCACCAAGGTTTGCCGTCTTCGTCGGGGAAGGCAATTTCGCACAGCTTTGCTGCACAGTAGAGTGACGCCGCTGCTATTGTGCGTGATGTGAAGAGAAGGCAGAGCTGTGTGATAGCAGTATCATTGAGGAAGGACCATGCAGCGTCGCGCAGCTTTTTGTTGTGTTCCACTCCCAGGTATTGGAGCATTGCGTACATGGTCTTGTAAGGAGGTTCAACTGTTAGATCGAAGCAGATTGTCTCGAGGAGGACGTCTTCGTTGTAAAGTATGGTGTCGCGCCACCGCCAGAAGTCCTTAGTTTGCTCGTCAACGAGCTTGTTTGGATCTTTTAATGCGACACGAACGCACGCAACGACTAGCTCCTTCATCTTCCGGCAGTTTTCTTCGACCTTGGTCGCTAGAAATAGGGATGTTGCAGCAATTTGCTAGATAGCGTCAGCTCATATATTCGATTGTAAGGAACTGCCATCACTCACATAGTGGTGCAGCGGCCTGTACCCGTCCTTAGCCACAAGGGAGCGGCGCATCAAGAATCTGTGGAAAAATACAGCTGCAGTCGAAAGTGTCATTTGTGGTAACTTCAGCATCATTCCAACCTGCAGAATGAAGTTGACGCCTTTTCTTCGCAATGTCCTCTCCTCCTCGGCGGGCATTCCATCCACAATGGAAGGTGTCTGCAGTAGTTCATCCTCGGAGAATATCCATTGCTGCTCCGCTTCCGCAACAACTGGATTCGGTGGTCGCGGCCGTTGCCGTATCGCAGGCTGGTAGCTGGAGGAGTTTGTTGCGGATGAAGGCATTACTCGGAGTATAACGGGGTTAGGCTGATTGCGACAGCTGTCGATAGGAAGGTCTTCGACGGTGTCTGGACATGGATATGGGACGAGAAGGGTTGCTAGAGGTAAGATATTAGATCCACGGATCAAAATGGCAAAATGACGGCATTTGATATTGACGCTGGCTGGACAATAAGTTCACGATCTCCACAGCAGAATAAGGTATTTGAGCCTCAACTCACTCCGCATTAACTCAATTCCTTAATAAGGAGCAGCAGCAAGTTAATTATCACGTGCATCCCGCAACCACTAGCCCGCACAGACCCTTCTTTCACCGCTTCACCCGATTCATCTTGACATCATATCTTCACCGATGTGCAGAGAAGCTCGTCGAGGGCAAGAATCCTTCTTGGCCTCCTTAGCCTCAATCACGATGAATAATTGACGCCTATTCTTCTACGTTATAGTTGGTCGGCTCGCCTATTAGCCATCTAGAGCTTCTCCACCCTACTCCTTTTGCCAGCATTCTTCCGCAACCAGCTTCCCAGAGGCTTGAAGGTTAATCCTGCGTCGCCTATTACACATCTTGTTCGGCTTTTTTCCTATTTAAGTGGCGATAATAATGCGGTCTCGGCTGTGCAACGTCCGACGCTTCAGCTTTGTTCTTCTCAGCCCAATTCATTGTGCTAGCCTTACGATTATTCTAAGCTAACTCCCAGATAGAGAACCAACCTTCAAGGCAGCGTCTTGCATCTAGACCTCTTTGAAAGCTGTTCGGAAGATACGGCAGGAAGCTTGATACTGCAATCGCCGTCATTCCTTTATGAATATTTCGGACACGTTGATCGACATACGCTGTCCTCGTCCAATAGGAGAGCCGTTGCCAATTCGCATTGTAGCACGCCTTTCTATTGCGTTTTTAGTCGTAGGAAGAATATATTTAAGGATGGATAAGCTTTCTTTGGCTTGGGATCTAATGTCATTTTCTCTATCTTCAGATAAATTCTGCTGGGTGGCTATACAAGGGGGTAACACGAACGGGTCAGACGGCCCTCCCTGCTAGTGTGCTAGCAGAATAATACAGCCCAACCATTTTGCAAAGGTTCGCTTATTTTGATAGCATACTAGCAGGGAGGGCCGTCTGACCCGTTCATGTTACCCTCTTGTAAGGGCGCATCAGTACCTCGCTTCTTACGTAAATCCCGAGGAAGTGCTTATACCTGTAGCTAAGCCACGCCAATCCGCCATCTTTCTAGGAATCCATCCTGGCATTGAGCCCTTCTGTTGGTTATTTGAGTGGTCTATATTAACACTGTTTCCCTTCGACCAATCTGTGGACGAGTCAAGTCTACGCTATCATCTCAACTCTCAAATATTCCAACCAAAATTGTAGTGGATCATTCCTCTACTATGCACTTTCGTCGGTGTTTCGGCTGCGCGCTGTTTTTTTCATCGGGTTTGTGTCTTCCTGCACATGACTTTCAAGACTCAAAAGCTGCCACTATATTGCAATCCAAGCTGCATCCTGGAGCCTCGATCTCCTACAAAAAGGTAAGCTGTGTTTATTAGGAGAGTGTCTCCAAGTCTAAACAAACTCTAACTATGATAAGACCGAGATATGCGAGACAACTCCCGGGGTGAATTCATACAGTGGATATGTCCATCTCCCCAGTAACATGACCCAAGATATTCAGGGTTCAGCACCATTCAATATCTCCACTTTCTTCTGGTATTTCGAGGCTAGAGGTGACCCGCTGAAAGCTCCTGTTGCCATATATCTTGCTGGCGGACCTGGAGTATCATCAATTTTTGCGGTCTTAGGAGAGAACGGACCTTGTTATGCCAATCGTGATTCGAATAGTACTCGGCCAAACCCGTGGTCCTTCAATAACTACGTCAATATGCTCTACATTGACCAGCCCAACCAAGTTGGCTTCTCTTACGATACGATTACAAATGGAACGCACGATGCCATCGAAGGGAATGTATATCCGACAACTTTCCCGCAGAACGAGACATTTATATCTGGAAAATTTCCAAGCCAAAACCCGGCGGCTACTTCTAATACCTCTGCATTGGCTGCACGTGCTTTGTGGCATTTTGCTCAAGTTTGGTTTACGGAGTAAGCTTACGCGACGATGCAACTAACATAATTACTGATTCGCATAGATTTCCGGAGTATAATACGTAGAATGACAAAATCAGTGTCTGGGGTAACTCGGTAAGCGATATTTTTGTGATAAAGAATACTCTTTAAAAACAGATATCTCCTTCATTGAGAGCGAAGTCTTTTCCAGTGCATTTCTGACTATTATTAGTATGGTGGAATCTCGGCCCCCGCAACTCTTGCATACTTCCAGGATCAGAATGAGAAAATCTCCAACGGGACCCTTGATCCTCAGTCTAATAAGCGGCTTCATCTCGATACTCTAGGCGTTACAAACGGATGCATAGACCTTCTTTACCAGGCACCTTCATACGCGATTTTGCCATTCAACAATACCTACGGCATACAGCTGTACAATGAGACCATGTTTAGCGATGTCATGAACAACTTCACCATGCCGGGAGGATGCAGTGACCAAATCTTACAATGCCGCACACTTCAGGCCGAAAGCGATCCTGGCGACGTTGGGACCAACTCTACCGTCAACGACGTGTGCGCCGTGGCACTTGAATGGTGTAATGATAACGTATTACAAACGTTTTCTACCTTTACCACAGTATTTTGTGCCCCCTTATTTAGTAGATATCGTAGAAGCATGCTCACAATCGCTAGCGAAACCCATTTGACATCTCTGTCATCGGGGTGAATCCCTATCCACCCAATTACCCCACGACGTTCTTGAACCAAAAATGGGTCCAAGACGCGCTTGGCGTACCCTTGAATTTTACATCCAACTTAAACCTTGTACCTCTAAATTTCTTTGAAACGGGGGACCCAATCCGTCGACGCGTAGCAGACATGGAAGCCCTGCTGAGCAGCGGTGTTAAGGTTGCCATGATCTATGGTGATTGGGATTTTCAGTGCAATTGTGAGTGTGGACCACTCTCCCCATATTATTATCTTGCCTCGGTGCTTATTTATTAGGGATCGGAGCCGAGAACCCCACGCTGCACACAAACTACCCTTCGTCGACAGCCTTCAGCGCGAGCGGATACGAGAACATCACGACGGACGCATCATATACGGGCGGCGTGGTCCGCCAATTCGAGGGCTTCTCCTTCTCGCGCGTCTTTGAAGGCAGCCACTCAGGTTCGACCCTTCCCCCTCCCCCCTTCATCTCTCTCCTGTGGCTATTGCAATCGTTTTGCCACCCTCTCTATGTCTGGAAGCACCTCTAGCTGATCTTCAAGCTAACCTCTTACACCCAACCTGAAACTACCTATCAGATTTTCACGCGCGCAACATTCAACTTGGATGTAGCAACTGGCAAAGCCCGCACCACGCCGAGCTCGGGCTACAGCTCTACAGGCCCTTCGTCCAGCTTCGGTATCGAGAACATACTCCCTCTACCTCCGGCACCTGAGTGCAGCATTTGGGATGTGGGGGGTAGCTGTTCGGCTGACCAGACTAAAGCGTTGATGAATAGGACCGCGGTGATTGGGGACTTTATTGTCGTGCAGCCGGCAACTTGAGGGGTGGTGACGAGGAGTAGTATCGGAAAAGTAGGTAAAGGAAGGGAGGCATTGAGCTAAGGGAACGGCAAAACTTGTGCTAGTGTTCTTTTGAACGTTATATTAATATGCTTTAGTTTGAGCTTGTTGTATGTATCAAATTTCCTTCCGAGACGTTTGAATCGTGCATATGAAGACATCTGGTGCGTGATGACGGGATAGAATTCTTTGGAGCGGTAGTTCAGGATATTCAGAAGGCCTACTCACAACACCCAAGAGAAGCAGCGGTGTTCCCGCCATATGCCAAAATAGTATCCCAGTCCCAGTCTAGCCAGAGTTTTAGAAAACCAGCTCACATCCGTCCAACTTTGCTACTCTACCAAAACTTTTGATCCCGCATACTCTCACCAAAAACGCTCCAGTAGAAATAAAGAAAAAAACCCGAATCCTCGCAGCTCTAAAGAAGAGTACTCCGTCTGAATATCCGTCTACCTTCACCCCCCCTCCAAAACTCTAAAACCACACCACCTTATTAATCGTGCCCAAACCCGTCACATACCCCACCCTAACCAGCCGCTGCTCCACCGACGCCCGGATATTCAACCGCACCACGCGCATCTCCTCCGGCACATCCTCCATCCGCCCAACCCTCCCCATCGGCAGTTCCACTCCGCATCGCACGTCCGCCGCGCCGCCATCGCCCACACCTCCTGCCGGAGAGCCCACGCTCGCACCAGACGACGGTCGGCCGCGCAACGGGCGAGGGAGAGGACCGCCGTAGCCGTCCAGCCCTTCCTCGATCCGCACGTATTCCGCCGCCACCGCCGCCGCGCCGTCGGAGTCCCACATGCCCTCGCGCCGCCGCGAGGTCCGTAGTAGGGCGATGGCGCGGCGGCGCACGAGCGGGTCGCGGCAGGTGGTCGCGACCATGAAGAGCGGGACGATGGGGGAGAGCTCGAAGGAGGGGATGAAGGAGGGTTGGGGCGGGGAGGGCGGCGGTGGCGCGAGG
>Ga0307515_10002162_pt1 | contig 43153 bp, 45 predicted proteins | sample 17_EM_MG_FD_194513 | JGI IMG/M metagenome (GOLD analysis project Ga0307515, IMG submission 194513) | Populus trichocarpa ectomycorrhiza microbial communities from riparian zone in the Pacific Northwest, United States - 17_EM | ecosystem: Host-associated > Plants > Roots > Unclassified | place... | reverse complement strand
CCCAGGACCTGCCTTACCCAATTCATAGCTATCTGATCCTTCTCCTCAAACATCGCGAAGTGGAACAATGAGCACAAGAACCACATGTTCCTGAACAAACCGACGAGTTCAGAAGATGCCTTCGACTGAGGATCGAAATCCTCATGGCTGAGAAGGGCTTCAATGGGCAACAAGAGAGAAGCAAGCTGCTCGATCATTTCCTCTGTCTAATCCATAGGTTAGTGAGGAGGCACAAACCAGCGAATTACCCTCCACACCTTTGCGGATTGAGCGGAGACGGCGACGTTCTGAACCGCCACGCCCTTGTCCACAAACAACGTCAGAAGCTCGGTGAGGTACACTTTATATAGACTAGGACGCCGGCTGAGCTGCTGCGCCAGCCTAGTCTGTGCAGCGAGAACCTAACGCCATGGAGTGAGTCCCCTATGTAATAAAGCGCTTCGGAACGCTGACGCACCATGTTGTTTGACAACCTCGGGTCGTCCGGATTCGCGGTCCTGTTGATGGCCGAGAATGCTCGTATAATATCAACGAACGTGTTCTCGGGAGCACAAAAAGCTAGATCGACAAGATTGAAGGCGATCACCGCTTCGACAGTCGGTTCCGCGGATCGTAGGTGTTGCAGCAACATCGAAACAGTCAACCGTGTCACCTGAAGAAAATCATCGTAGAATCGTGCCATTGATGACAAAACGGTCTAAGCGTACCTCGTCTTCTTCAAACTCCACCGCCAGTCGACTCACAACCGAGATCGTGCTCACAGCGATCAACCTCTTTTCTTCCTCCGTAAGCCCCCTCAAAGCGGACTCCACAGAGTGGAGGGTGGCATAATCAGTTTGTCCATCCGTCCCTTGAATGACTTCGTCCATATCGTCGACTCCAGAGAACCTGCTTGTGGCCGCGATGTAGTTCAAAAGCGAGTACGTGTGAGAGAGCATGGCATCATCGCCAGGCGCGAGCTGAAAATTGACACAAAGGATCAGTTACACGATGGTGTCGAAGAATATCCCACCCTCACTGACCTCGATGCACAAGACCAGGCACTTCGCCGCGGCGATGAGTGGGAGTGGGGTCTGAGTACCGAACGGGAACTCGGACTCGAAAATGGGTTGAGGAGAAGTGACAAATCTTCTGATATGCGTGGCCATGGAATAGGCGATCTTGGAGAAGCTTCGAAGGCGTGAGACCAGAATCTACGGATACGATAAACTTACTCTCACTTCCGGACTAAGATCGCGGTTGACTTCAACGCGGCTTCCTGGACGAGATTATCCGCCAGTGGAGTTTGTTCGCTCAACAACAACTTGAGGCGAGTGAAAAGGTTGTCGTCGAGAACACTCAATGCCGCAGAGCAGACTGCCGAGAGTTTCTACGAGATGATGATGTAAGTTAGTGTGAAGAGTTCCGTTCCGCATTCCGCAAACTCACGAGACTCTCGGACATGGTCTCAAAAGCGTAGGAATCCTGCGAGGGAACGGCATCCATTTCTTCTATCTGCACCAAGAGGTCGGTGAAACATTCCATAGACAGTTCCTTGGAAGCTTCCAAAGCAGCAGCGAAATTCCTATCCGTCTTGGCAACGGTAGCAACGGGCGAACGTAAAAGACTGGCCCAAGCATGGTTCGCAGCCGCGGGCTCGCCGAATTGAACCTCTTCAGCGTCCAGGTCGAGAGGAATCAATGCTTGAGTCAGAACGGTCCACTGGACCTCGATGACGCAACAAATGAGAAAGTACCCGCTCAGGGGGCGACCGCGAGAGACGTAACGAGCGAGCAAAGCCGTGACGAATTGTATTGCTTCTGGGTCTGTTTCTTCGAGTTGGACAATGTCAGTAACGAGACGGTTGAGCGCCTCGATTGAGTGTTGGTCGAACAGGGGGTTGAGGTTCTTAGAGAGTTGAGCCCAGTGTTGAGGTGTCCATCGGTAAGTGGTAGATATCAAAGCTCGATAGAAACCATGGAACGCGGGCGCAAATTGGGTTAAAATCTCGGCGGCTGGAAACATAAAACCATATTGCATGGGCATCCTCACAACCGGGGATAGGGAAACGGGATCGACATACAACCGAAAGATTGAATCTTCTCGACGATTGTTGCTGAGAATTCCAGGACCGCGTTGATGATAGACTGGCCAAATCGCGGGTAGTAGTTGGCGAGCTGGAGTAGGGAAGAGACGACAGAGTTGACAAGTTGATCTGGTAATGCCCAATCTGGACGTATTGCACTCGTGAGCACAAACCCCGAACAACGCGATGTCGACCAACAATTACCTTCCCAAGCCAAAGATGAATCGAAGTCAATGTGCGGTACGTCCTTCAGGATATCGATCAGGACGGGGATGGTGTTCGCGGAATGTTCGTCCGAGAGGTTGACAGCTAGTTCTGCGAATCCGATGTTGCACTGTATCGTGGCGGCAGACTATCATTGCGTTCGGTAAGTTCGTGCTGATGCTCGGGTATGAAGGGGTGGGGGTTGGCGTACCATAAATATTCTTTCCTCCTCTTCCTCTCCGTCCTCCTCATCTTGTGTAGATTGGTCGCGAGTTTGAACATGAGACGTCACTAGGTCAATAGAGGGTGTCAAATCGTGCTCGGACGCGTGGTCCTTGCACTCTCCGATATTCCGGGCGAGGTCCGTCAGGATGAGCTGACGGATGTTAAATTCCAAACTACAACTCCAGGTCAGTCCAGATCCCTCTCGAGTTCGTCAAAACGTGCAAAATACCAGTCCATAACCACAGATTGAGACTACAGCCGTTGCGTTGAAATTCTGTGCGGGGAGCTTGTTGGCGCCTTGACGAAAGAGAGGAAGCGATAACCACGTGGACTTGTCACCGATCAGACGCCCGAGCATGGTCCTTCTACTTTGTCAGTGCCATTGTTCCACGTTCGTGGCGAGATACGGCGGGCCATGGCCCACGACGACCAGCCTACATCCCTTTCTCTCCAACCACCACCTTCCCCGCCCCTTCACGACACCGGCATCCTAGATTCTGATTGAGAAAAACATGGAATCCTACCCAACCCCACAACCATCTCCGCAGAAACCCCGACCGGTAGGCTGGACCCGCTGCCAAGTCGAGGCGTATCCCACACCGTTTACTCTTGCAATCCAACAACAGAATCCAGGATTGGAACCGGCTTCAAAGTCGATTCCAAAACAAAAGTCTGCGGTCGAATCGGGGGCCCGGATCACCTCTCCGCCAGACCTCGTTGTGGTGAGATCTCTCGGTAAGCGTACAGTCCCACACATCCTCGCGTCGGCTCATCCGCACATACACTAACCCTTGTTCTCAGGCTCTGGAGCATTGGGCCAAGTAGTCATGGCACAAGTCTCCAACTCCAACTCGCTTGTCGCAGTAAAAGTGTTGCCCAAGAAGGAATGCGATCTAACCGATGAGGTTCGTATCCCCCAAGCACGAACCTTATTCGAAAGGTTGACACACATAACCGCACATTGCTGAACGTTCATGTGGTGAAACTAGGCTACTCAGTACGCAATAAATGCCGAAAAACAGCATTTGTCGCGTTTGCCTTGGTCTCCGTTCCTCGCTGGAGTAGTGACAGCGGTCTCAGACGCCACTAACCTCTCTCTCGTACTCGAACTGATGCCGCACGGGAACTTTCAGCACTTAATTGACCGATTCGGACCCCTTAACCAGATCGATGCTTGTTTCTACTATTGCAATATCGTTTGCGCGATAGGGTTCATTCACAGACACGGATTGGTCTCACGGGATATAAAACCTGCGAACTTCCTTGTTGGACACGACGGCTATCTTGTGATGACCGACCTCGGCATTACCGAAAGGGAGGGGGAAGGCGGATCTTGGCTGCTAACGGGAACTGCTGAGTATATGGCGCCCGAGTTGATCCAACAAGGCTATCCGGTTGGGAAAACCGTAGACTGGTGGGCAAGTGGCGTCGTGCTTTACGAGATGCTAACTCAAAGGGTGGTATGTCTCGCCATCCTCCACAATTTTCGTATCCATTTCGCTGTCTCTGAAAGGATTTTCTGACATGATGTACGTCTCTGTGTCTAGCCATTCCGGGCCCAGGGAGACGGCGATCACCCGGTATTCCACAATATCCTGATGCTGAATTACGAATGGCCGGAGGAGCCGGTCTGGGGGAACAGCCTCAAGCACATCATCTCGCGGCTGCTCACTTTCGACCCGCAACATCGGCTCGGATACTCCGGCACTAGCCAAGTCATGGAACACCCCTGGTTGTCTCACATTGACTGGATCTGGATGAGGAATAGGGTGTATGAGGTGCGTTCTAAACCCAAAGCCCTGTCCCCCTCTCGTCACGAGACAAGAGAAGCGCCTTGGGCGACTTTTTGGCAATCTCCTGGAGACTTATAGTGGATGATTATCAGGCACCTTGGGTCCCTGGTGGGACGGAACTTGCCGGCAAGTGGCACTCTCAAGCGATGCCTGGCTCCCGTTCAATGGGGGGCATGAAAATCAGGCGCCCACCCCGGTACCTTCGCCACGACCGCAGATACCCCACGAGAGAGTCTATTGTCAATGACCAGGACTCAGGATTGGAATAGAAAGATCTGCAGAGGTCATCGGAACCTGCCCTTTCCACAGTCACATACGACCCATGACGATCCCGTTCATTATACCCTGTCGATATTAGACGTCCCGAATTATCTCACATCTGATTTGCGGTCACCTGAAGTGTTCCTTGCTTTTCTCACGTTGTACGTTTTTTGTGTGCGGTGGATTCATGTTGTATTGGTTTTTACGTACAAGCCTCGTAACGGCGACTTGACTCTTTTTGTCTGAGAATGCAACATGGAATTTCGCAACTCTCCGTTGTTGCTTTGTCTTTGGCCCCGGTGGCTTCCGGGCAAAACGCCCGCTGGTCAACGAATAAGAGGGAATTTGGATTGGCTATGGGGTACAATATGGGAGGTGAGGTATTGCGAGGGCTTCACCGGCCCTTTGAAAGCTTCCGGTCGACTTCTGTGTGATCGACGGGATGTCAAGAGGTGAAGAATGAAGGGAAACACAATAAGAGCGGTCCCTCTCCGTTAGATCCCGAAAATCCACACAGAGATGAGTAATTTGACTAGTTCGTTCCCTTCGAGACCGCGCAGCCGGTGACTAGGATTATAGATGCCCCAGACAAAAACATCATCGATTCATCAACGGGCTCATTTTGCTTCCGCCGTTTGGTCCCGTACTCTGACGAAAATGCCTTTTGTGTGTATTGATATGAACGGATGCGTATTTGAAGCCGTCGAAACTGAGCGCTGATGGTACTATAGTAGTACGCAGGTCCAAGCGATGCAATGGGGGCCTGGAAATCCATACCATTAGTGAGTGCAATTCGCCCCCCCCCCTCGTTTGGTTTTCGTGTTTTGATTTCACGCTGTGAGGTCTGATCCTATCTCTGCGGAGAGAGGCTTTGACAATACGCTTTCGGCTTGCGGGCTCAAACGTTTACGATCGAGCGTTGCGTATCGGTGTCCCGGTGTCCTCGTAAGCGCGTCTACGGCGCTTTTCCTTATCGTTCTAGCGTTTGTTTTTTTTGTCGTTCGCCTATGCGTGGGCATGCACTTAGACGAATCGGTCTCATGAATCGCCGTGCCAATCCAGGTGTTGGCGTTCCGGTTCGGCGGAGTCCTAAGCACGGGACGAGAAGAGCTAAACGCCGTCTCCTGACGTCTGGTTTCTGATTAGCCTAAGGTCGCACAGGCGTACGTTGAGCACTAAAAGAGAAGAGGCGGGACAAGGTCTCTACCACTTCGAGCTTGGATTTTTGCTGTGGCTCGGGCCCTCCGGTGACCTTTCCACATCTTGATGCGAGTTACATAACCGACGGACTCTGATGACAGGGAAGCCCTCGCCATGCTGATGGACCCGTGGCGGCAGAAATGAAAATGGGGCCGGCAATCGAAAAAAAACTATTGTGACGGAACGAGTTACCGAAAATCTCCTACCTGGTGGTAAGGGCGTCATCCATTCATCTGTGCCTCGTTGCATCTTCGTGTTTGAGTTTGTTCCGAACGACGAGAGCCAACAACGCGTGCAACTCGTGTACAGTAGTACTCTGACGCTGATCCCACTCCCGGCTGAAGAAAAAAGGGTGTTTGACGCACTGACGCCCGTTTGTTTACCGTTTCTCTGAGTCCCGAGAAGAATATTCAGCTGAGCGCTGGGGCGTCAGCCTCACAGGATCGCCAGGATGGATGTTCCGAGCATTCTCTCTCGCCAAACTCGGGAACCCGCAACCTAGAGAATCCACACCGAACAATGGATCCGACACAACCTCAACCGCGGAGTTCACAATTCTACATCGGACCCCACTTTCAAGGTCGTGTTACACGTTGCGCGAAATGATTCTATGCTGATCCTCGGTGTCGCAAATTGGCAATCGAGGGTGTAGGGAGATACAGACGCAGGGAGATACGGACCCCCACCGCCTACACGTACAGCTGTAAACTTCTCCAGTGGATAAGCGGATAAGGGATATGTGACTGGCCATTGTGCACCAGTCCTACGACACCGTTCTCGCGCAGGTCGTTGGGGGTGGCAAGGTCTGGCACCGCGCACCGTTAGTGCGATAACCTAGTTAGAAGCTCAAACATGCGTGCATCATGGCCCTTTGCAATCAGATCCCCACGACGCACTTCGTTGTGCGACCCAAGGTCAGAGATTAGGGATATATCGGCCAGATATTTGGCAGTGCCTGCCTCCCCACACCAATCGAAGCCCACGAGCCCAAAACCGCCAGTTGTGATTAAGGTGTTTGGCTCTCGAAGGTCACCGTGCTCTTGCAGCGTCTTAGCCGCCACCCGTAGCTGCTCGACATGTTCCTTGTCCACAAGCGGTGCGTCCGTGTGCTTTCTCATCCTCATGACTAAGACGTATATTTCAACCGTCTTTACACGTTCATGAAATCGTAGAAACGGTGCTCGCCCCATCCCGGCAAGGACCCAGTGTGTCTTCACAATACGTAAGGGTAAATGGAAAAGATGGGGCAGTGTGGGGTTGATAGTCCGCCGTGTATTTTTCACCGTCTGAGGTGTGCTCTCGGAAGATGGGGGCACCAGACGCGAAACGATTGGATGCAAGGGGATCGGTGGACGGCGGGAGCTTCCACAGCGAATTGAACCGTGCGGTTTCGGCGTGGGAGAGGGGGTAAACCGAAGCCTTGAGTAGTACTCTATAACCCCGTCGGTGCCTTGCCTAGTACATGAAGAGCCTGGGCCATCTGACGGTTGGAATGGTCCAGGGCGGATGATTCCTGGAAGGTAGGGAGTGGTCCGAGGTAGACGTAGTCCGTGAATCGTTGCGAGACAAGTCTTTTTCACGAAGATGGCAGCAGAAACGGTGATATGTGGACCCGCGACCTCGGAGAGGAACATAGGACAACATGAGGTATTTTGAAACGGCTCGTACTGCAGAAGGGAAGAAGGGAAAGTTGAGTGTAAACCAGGGCAATCAGAAGGAAGAGGGCCACGTTGTTCGAAGAACGAAACCGCGCTCGGCTTGTACAATTGGATCAGAGCCGCCATCCCTATCTCGTTCTTCATCTCGACAATAACGAACGGCCACTTCCTGTTCACTGGTAGGGCAGGTGATAGTAGTTGTCCTACCGGAGATTATTACCCTGGCGTCGGTGTGGAGAAATGGCGCCCCAAGACTCCGCCGATCGGATTCATCAATGTAGAGGTTAAGGGAGATATCGATGGATTCCAGTGTCTTTTCCAATTCCTCGTCGGAAAATCCCAGGGCAGTGTGAGGGTGGGACATCTCGAATAAATGTTACGAACGTAAGGCCGTATATCCGCACTGGTGGACCGATAAAAATGTGGGGTCTGTGATTGCAAACTCCATCGTTGTGCTCTTCATACTGGATAACCAATAATGCTGAGTGTTTTGCCCCTGGAGATGGCGATCTGCATTTGCGAGCGAGCGCGGCGATGGTTGCCCGATCTTTTTTGGGGTTGGAACGACCGGAAAAAAAAGAGAACAACAACACTAACCCATAGTATGACCTCTTCGGCAATTGCTTCTAACGACCGTTAGAGGATCTCTATGGCTGTAGCCGGGTCATCAAACCTCGTTGGGGGTGAAATCACATCAGCACACCGAAAGCGACCACGAGAGACCGAAGGGCATAATCCAATTCTTTAACAGTTGCCCATCGCACGAGGTCATTGTCAAAGTTCCGTGCTGTGAGCTTTGGGTTCGCCGAGTCCGCATCTCGGCTACCGGACGTCAGCTATAAATCTCATAAACAGATACAAGTCTAGCACCTCGTATGCTTATGGAAAGATGGGCGTTCATTGTTCTTGCGTTCCAATTGTCCAGATTCTCGATGATGGAATCGCGGGTTTCTTCCTCCACAGCCTTCGAGGTCTGCCGAGATAACCCTCTCGCTGTTCCGGGTCCAACGAAGACACAGCATCGCCCCATCCCTCTCCTGAACAGATCACACTCGAACCGGATGTGTGCATCCATCTCTGTGACGATGTCAATGGCTATTGATAATAACAAAAAAACGGACCAAATGGCGTACTGGAGCTCGACGGAGAAGTACCACTTGCCGCTAGGAGCACCTCGTTTCACCTCAGCCACAGTGAGGGGTGTGACGAGGCGACGGAGCGAAGCGGCCGCACTCCACTCTCGGGTACTTGTCGTTTACGATCCCCCATAAGTTTATTCGAGATCCCTTCGTATTTCGTCCCCGGTAACATCAAGCGGCTGAGGGGGGTGCGAAAGGGTCGAAAAAAGCTCGAAACGGATCAGGAAACGCCGAATTCAACGATACCTGGTATAGTTCGATCTCAACATGTGTCGAATCCCAGCTGTGGTATTCAGAGGCGAGTTCTTGAATGGCCCGGGTTACAGTACCCACGATTGCATCACCTTCGACTTCAAGCACCTCGACGTAGGTGTAAGATGAGGAGCCTTTGCCCACCACGAAGCAGGAGAATGTCATGGTGACCGGCAACCCAACCAGATCCCCCCCATCAGCCAGGATCGGAGCGTTCCGTTGGTTCCGTTCTTCCAGATTTCCCCTGTCTGAACTTGAAGCTGATTCCCGGCCTGCAGGTGCCCTCAGTTTGTCGGGATTTTCAAAATGTCGGATCATTGGAATCCGAATGGTGATACATTTATTCTCGTCTGTGTCGCCAGAAATGATGTAATTATGAGTTACAGAGATGCGCGATAGCATGTGAAATAATGAATATTATATACTCGACGATTGGCTGACCCTGCACCAAGGCAGGGCTAAAATATCAGCAGAAATATTAAATGTGCAAGATAAAGAAACAAGAAATAGAAAGCAGGGCTCATGGGATGGCGACCCGGAGTGGCTTTGATTTGGCCAACAACCCCGGCACATCAATCCCGTTCGCTGCATGGAGTCGTCTCACAGCGGCTATCTTCTTCGAACTCCTCCTAGGAGCACACTTCTCATCCTCATCGTCAGAGTCATCCTCGTCCTCGACGTCTGCGTCCGTGTCGGGATCGAGGATTGGGCTCTCGACCGGTGAGAAGATTCCATCCTCTTCGGAATCGGAAGACTCAGACGAGTCGCTCTCGTCGCACAGAGACCGTCTGCGGGCGTACCAGTGACCAAGGAACTGACGCATGTCGTCGCGGATGTCGAGGTACTCGACGTTTCGGGCAAGACCTTCCCACGTGACGGTGCCGTCGTTGAGAGCAAACTCAATGTTTTTCATCGAACCGTGGTACATCCAATGAAGGATAAGGTGGAAGGAGGAGGGGTCGGGGAGAGGGAGGTAGACAACGGGGTGGGAGTTGGAGGGGGAGAGGAAATGAGGAGGTCGAGCGGGGAGGGTGGACTTGGATGTCGAGGTGAAAGTAGACCCGCCGAAGAAGCGTCTTAGAAGACGAGATTGTGAACAGAGATAATCGATGTGGGCCTGACGATCACTGTTAGATCCACGGAGATTGGAAAGAAATAAAAGGAAATGACCGACCTCGAATGACTTTCGAGAGATGGATGTTCGCTTTCCTTGGGTAGCGGACTGGGGCTTGGAAACGTCATGGATGACTGAATGACGATAAGATGAGCGCCGGGAAGGGATGAATGGGTATGGGAAGAGTGGGCTCACCTATGGTACAATCGGTCGTCTCGGGTTTGTTCCAGTAATGAGGTGCGAGATGATGGAGCCTATTGAGGATGTACTCGTTAGGCACACCGGCCAGGCTGGGTGGGGGGTAGGGCCTGGGGACGAAGGTGGAGGTGGAGGAGGACATGGCAGTCGTGGAGGAGTCAGCGGGGACGGGGAGAGACTGGACTGAGGGGGGCCGTGGTTATAAGGAGCGAAACGGGACAAGAGGAGAGGAGCCTATTGTCCGGTTGGGTTCGTTATGTGCGGATTTGGAAAGAAGGGGCCGGCGTGTCGCACATACAGCTTCACACAAAAAGGGGTCGCTCGTAGTCGCCTGGGTGCTCGAGGGGGAATCCACATTTGCCATCAATAACATTTACCAGCCACCCGATCACCCGATCGTTATTGTTTCGGCTCATCCGAACCTCTTCCACAGCCTAACCCCTCCTCACTAGCCGCTCGTGACGCTGTTAACGGAGATGGCAGGAAAAAAATATATGCTAGAAGCTCGGCCTGACCGCTGCCGGACAGCTCCAGGGTTCGGTGGGTTTCTTATTTTTATTTCACCATCTCTTGTTCGACGGAGCCTCCCGCCGCAGAACAAGACAGACGCCTCCACCCAAACGATGAGATGTACACAGGAGACAGCGCCTCGTTGAATGCGTTTATCCTTTTCTTATTGTCTCTCTACCACTTAATTTCTGCGAGGCGTGGAGGCAGACCACCCCATCATCGATGCGCGAATGAAAACTGCAGACACCTCACGTGACCCAAATACATCTCACCAACCGCCAACGACGAGAATGTCCACTCAAATTTTCGAAGTGAATCCATACGAGAACCATCCAGAACTCACTCAGACGGAGGCTGAGGTCCTCTGGGAATATGCCAAGCTGAACCAGCGACTCAAGATCGTAAGCCTCTCTGATATTCCCCCCTTCTTTCGTCCTTTCCCTCTAAATCGGTTTCTTTCGTAAGATGGTAACGGAGACCAAGCGACTCAGCCAATTGCCTGAGGAGCATCTCTTGAAGGACCTGAGAAACCTCGAGACTAAGATGGGATTTGTTTTGACACTCGTGAGTCCATCAACGTTCCCGTCGGTCCTTTGCTCCGGATTGTGTTGATCCACTCGCGTTCGGCTGCAGTTCCAAGCCTCCGTTTGGGGTTTCATCAACGAACAAGCCGCCGCTGCAGACGCCATCGATGATGAGGATCTCGATACCATTGCCGACAAGACGGTTGTGCGATAGTCACTGGAAATCGACTCGAATTCAAGAGGTCAGACAGGCGTATGGTTTGGAACCAGAGGATCATTTCGTTGGAACTTGGAACTTGGATGGCTCCGCAGACCTCGGAGCTGAGCCGAACATTCGCGCCAACCGTTCCAAGGTTCGGATATGCCGTGCATGTGGATGTGGGGGACACCGGATCTCGATCGTCCCTTCCGTACCTTGTCTTTGTGGAAACCTCGGGCGGCGGTTGACCAGTTCTCAAGAACTTTCTTTTTTCTTTTTGCTTCGGGTGTTTTCAAATTTCGTTGACCTTTACTCTTTTGGTTCGCACATGACCACCTGGTATGACGGAGACAGAGTTCGTCATACTGTTCTCTATCTATCCTCACTTGTCGAAACTACATCCGATTTGTTTTGATTAGAGAAGCCAAGTTCGGCTCCTCCGATCTCCTCACCCATCAAACGGCAACAAACGTTACGCTGCAGACAGTTTCATCCATCCCTCGATACGTTTTCGCTGTGACCATCTTTTCCAAAGTCTAATTCAGTGTTTTCTTTGGTACCGCCAACACTATACGCTTCTGTTCTTGTGATGGCGCGCTCGACATTGAGTAACAGAAAAGCGCTCGGTAACAGATCAACACACACCAACAAATGTGTATTGTTATCTACTCGCCAAAAGACAAAAGGCCGGAAGTCAAACTCGTTTGTATTCCATCATATTTGTGTGTGTGTGTGCCTTCTGTAACAATGCCGACCACCTGATGGCCCACCGGGTTTTTGTCTTTGTGGCTGGACGAGCAACCGTGTGAATTTTTTCCTGATTCCGATCACCTCCGGGTTATATGTCACACATCACGCTCTGACCCAACACCTTCGATCCCAACGATCTGCCGCAGTAGTCGACTGCTAGTCCTCTGCGATTATTATGGCCGCTCCCGAAGTTTACTCTCTCGCTCAAGGTCCCATTACGGCTCATGCTTTCAATCAAGATAGATCCCGTGAGTGTCGGTTTTTGTTTTTCTGCACCTGGAGTCGGTTTGCTCAAGTTGCGGTGGGACCAGAGGTTGCGGTCAGCTTGAACTCGAAAGACGTACAGATATTCTCCAAGGCCGGGAATGATTGGAAGGCTTCGGAGACTCTATCCGAGGTTCGTATCTTCCGACCCTGTGGCGCTCTTATCAAGGATCGCGGTCACTGACCACGGGATAGCACGACAAACTGATCACGTCCATCGATTGGGCACCGAATTCGAACAGGATTGTCACCGCGTCTCAAGATCGGAACGCCTATGTGTGGTCTCAAACTCCTGACCCCCAGACCGGTCGGTTTGAATGGAAGCCGACGTTGGTGTTGCTGAATATCAACCGCGCCGCTACTTTCGTCCGCTGGAGTCCGTTTGAGAATAAATTTGCAGTTGCTAGTGGGGCTAGGTGTGACTCGCAGCTTTGTTCGGTGGTGTTATCCGAACGGGCGCTGACCAGTCGTTATCAGAGCTATCGCGATCTGCTCTTTTGATGAAGAGAGTAACTGGTGGGTTTCGAAGCTCCTCAAGAAACCCATCAGATCTACCGTCCTTTCCATCGATTGGCATCCGAACAACGTCTTGTTGGCCGCTGGAAGTGCAGACGTGAAGGCTCGCGTTTTCTCTGCATACATCAAGGATGTGGACAAGAAGTGAGCGCCACCCCTTCGTTTCCGGTGATGTGGTAAATTTACGACTGCTTTATCCAGACCCGCGCCCACGTTCTGGGGTGAAAAGCTTCCATTCGGCACAGTTTGCGGTGAATTTGCCAGCCCTGCCGGAGGTTGGGTTCACACCGTTTCTTTCTCTCCATCCGGAGACGTTCTCGCATTTGCAGGTAAGCACATTATACCCCTCTCTACGGACGCAATGCTAAGTGTGCTTCCAAAGATCATTCCAGCACCATCAGCATCGTTTATCCGGGATCTGGTCCCGCGGTTCGTACCGTCAGAATGTCCACTCTCCCTCTCGTCACCCTCGTGTGGACCTCCGAGGACGCTATCGTCGCTGCTGGCCATGATTGTCAACCCTATGTCTTCTCTGGAAACGACGGTGGATGGAAGCTCATTGGAAGCCTCGACGATACATCTGCCCCAAAATCCGCTCTCACTCCTTCGCGATTCAGCCCTGGTGGACCTGGGAGGCTGAACAGCGCGGCCTTTAACACCTTTAAGAATGCAGATTCTAGGGGTGTCTCTAGCCCCGGTGGTGGTGGAGGCTCTCAAGGAGAATCCGAATTGTTTACGGTGCATCAGAACACTATCACGAGCGTGAGGCCTCACCAAGGGCAGAGTGGGGCGATCACCAAGGTCAGTACGACTGGAGTTGATGGGAAGTTGGTCATTTGGAACGTTGGAGCTGTGACTGCGTTGACTGTGAAGCTTGGGAATGTCCAGCTCCGTTGATCCACCGTCCTCGATGACTTCGGTACCTTGTACAACGCACAGAAAATTTAATCAAGATTCGAGACAAGAAGCATCAAATTGTGTGTCTAACGATAGCTCCTCACCAATCTATCACCCGATGGAATGGACACGATAAATTCGACAGCGGCCAGAATACAATACAGAGCGTATTTTGGCGGGTCAGTCCCGGTAACCTTTGATGCCATTGGACCGCTTTGTCCGGTGGCGGATTCGATCGACGTCCGGTGAATAAAGTGCCCTTGTTTTAGTCCCCGGAGAGGGGCTCGGGTCGTTTGACCTTTCAGAGTTGGTCTGTTCTTCCTTTAAGCTAGCCCCGTGGGCGTGTGTCGGATAAGTCCTACGGAAAGAACGTGATCATAACATGTGGGTGCGGACGGGACACAACAATAATACGTTGGGGTGACAGTGCCTGGCAGCGTGTGTACGGCCTGCGAGATATTTGATAAAAAACCTCGGACATACCGCCGGATATCATTTCTGGTCTCGATTTGAGATTTCTGGATAGATTGGAAGAGGCACTATTTCAAAAGAAGAAGAAAACTTAAAATCTCACTCATACGCTATACCCCTCTTCCGTACCGGGCATCGGAAAAATAGGTGAAACCTTTTACGGTGATCACGAGGGATCGTAATGTCCAAAAGTTATCAAAAGGTCCAAAATGCCTCAAAACACGCTGTGAGGACCGGAAATCGAACAGCGCTTTTCACAAGCCCCTCGAAAGTTCCATATAATGCACCCATAAGACGCTCCTCCGAACCGTATAACCATGTCACAATTCCCTTATAATTGAATCCGGGGGTTGTCTTCAGGCGTGCAAAAGCGACTTCCAACCTTCGGAGAAGCCGTAGCCAAGGTCGGTGCAATGTTGGTTGCGGCCCAGCCACCAGCACGATATCGGCAAAAACCGTCATATTTCACTAAAATAAGACTACACGAAACGAAAAAACACATATGGTACACTCATAGTGCCGAAAAATCACCTTACTGTACCGTGGTGGCCGCACCATTTGCCGCTTGCTGCTGCATCATAGCAGCCGTTGATCCAGGCCTTGGCGGACCCATGAGGGATGATGAAGGAGCAGTCCCACGGACTCGTGATAGAACTCTCCTAGAGAATGAGCAGCGATAAGCGTGCGCTTGCACGAGAGGCTGTTCAAAGCGCACAGATTCCACCACTCGATCAACTGCTTTTGATCGTTTTCTGACCACGTCGCAACCGTCGAGAGGATCTTGTCGTAGAATTGGAGGTAGTTGAAACCCATCCCCCCACCACAAAAGCCCATCCTTGAATCCGCCGTTAGGGCGTGGCGCGTCTGAGTAGGATGTTCAGCAGCATGATCACGACCATATGGAGGAACTGTTGAACGGGCTCACAATAGCTGCGGCGAATGCAATCGCGGGGAAGGTCATTGTCATCATGTGAAACTTGCGGGCATATCCGTTTGACCCTGACCCTTCACCTGACTTTGCGGCAGAAGGGCCAATCAAGATCGACAACATTGTCTGAGGATGGCGTGTTAGCAGAGAAGGGATGAGTTAGCAATGGATACCAACACCAAGGAGCATCCCTCCACGGAGAAACCCCTTGTTAATGTCTCGAAAGTCTGCTTTTTCACCCTCCCAGAGGAAACGAGGGAAGTCTTCAGGGCCGATAGGAATGGTGTGCTTTCTGATCTTTTCGCGGGTGCTGTGAATTGGTAAGTCTTACAGCAATGCGTTGTGATGGTGGGTAACCACAAAACATGCTTACGTGATGTCGTCCCAGTCGTGCTCAGGAGGGCACAGGAGCTGTCCACAAATATCATCCATGAAACCCCGAAACACCTTTTTAGAGGGGACCGTGTAGCCGGTTGGCCATAGCGGGATGTTGGTGGCAATTGAGTGGGTCTGAGAGGCCCTAAAGGCCTCTCGCCCGTCCCTGAGGATCCTCGCAGCATCAAGGAGAGGGACCCGTGTGAGGATATCGGGAATCCTAGGCTCAACAGAGAGGAGGTTCCGGTACTCATCCCTCATCTGCTGTTCCCTATTGAACACGTCATATTCGGTCTTGGGCAGAAGGGGAATGGAGTTGACTTACAGCTCACTGAGAAAGCGTGGGTTTGCTGCTACTGCAGCTCTGCAACCGATGTCAAGAACGTCGTAGAACTTACGCCATGATGAAAAAATCATCCCGTATGATTTTCCCGCAAGTGTAAGGGTCGCTTCGTCATCCATCTGAGTGTGATGGTAGGGTGTATCGTCAAGCGGTAAGAGAGGAACGAGTGTTTGGGGGAAAGGCACTGGGTGAACACAACAGGAATTTATAGGATGAGTCTGGCCTGGCCGCATGATATGTCAGCACATGTTAGTGGCCGCCGGCAAACTCTAAATAGCTTAAATCGATGGGTATTTATTTGTAGCTAACAAGGGAAAAATCACATGTCCTCAACGTCGTTGTCATCGAATGTATAGCAACCCTCGAATTGGTCATCATCAACGTCATCTATGACGGGGGCTCCAGGGTCGGTGGGGTGAGGGGGATCAGGGGGATCTGGCCCAATGCTGATCTCAAGAATGCTGGAGGCTTGGTACCGCTGACAACCGATCCCGATCCCAGCAAATCTTGCAAACGCATCGCGATCAACAAATCTGTGGTGATAGGTCAGAGAATGTACATGAGGGATGGGGGATGTTACCTGTTTGCATAAAAGGCTCGCCAATCTCCCTTTTCATCCCGGAACATTGATGCACCAAGCCGATCACGGGTTCGGCCAAGATTGAAGATGGGCAGAAGGTGGCACCCACGGATGACATGAGAGGGGTCAACAAATCCAAATGCTTCGCCAGGGATGCCAGACTGGGGTACAAACGAGATGCGAGTGTAATTTTTCGAGATATTTGGACCACTCAAGTGTGAAGTCTCCTGTTGCATCCACCTCACCCACAACAATTCAACCCGTTTGGCCATGGGGTCAGCTTCGGTGTAGACCAACGCATGGTAAACGGCGACAACGTGTGCGTATAACCATGGTTCGGGGCCAGGGGTGGTTGGGGCGTGAACCATAATGCCTTCGCTGCCATACTTGAGATGAACCGTGTCCTGTTCTCGTTGGAGGTCGTAGGAAGTGTACTTGATGCTGAAGAGTGGGTGTTCATACAGGGTGTCATCCTTGACAAAAACTGGCCCATCGCAGTCTTGATCACTGAAGAGTCGGTCACGAAGATGGCTGTCCAGCAGGTCCATGAAGCCCTGGTAACGCAGATGTCAGTCCTCAGTATATGGTGACATGAGAAGCATTGCTACCATCAACGCAGGGTCATTTCGATGTTCCCATGTCCAACGCGGGAGGTGGTTTCTTGATTTGCAACCTTTTGCAATGTTGGATACGGGATCAACTGGTGGGTCGTCGGTGGCGGTGGTGGTGGGGTGCTGGCCAGGGATGGGAATACCGGCTGTCTGGAGTTCATCTGCAATTCGCCGAACCTGAAAATCAATGTAGTCCATGTTGCCGAGTTGCTGGGCGGTCTCTTTGTTATTTGACCTTGATTGCGCATTTAACTTGACGCGGTGGTGGCAGTTTTCACCCTGGTTGTAATCAGCACTGTTGATAGGCGGGATAGAAGTAGGTGTTTGCTCACCAGCCCAGTATTGTAGTTATCCGTCGTGCCAAACACCTTGATGCATGGGACATAGTCGCCGAGAAAGTGGAACTTGATGGTCCTGAGGCTAAACGTTCGGGGTTGGCGACCTGTGGATGTGGACGAGGTAACATTGGATGAGGTGGCATTGGATGAGGTAGCATTGGACGAGGCAGCATTGGATGAGACGGTGTTGGACGAGGTGGCGTCGGATGGGACGGTGTTGGATGAGGTGGCGTTGGATGAAGTGGCATTGGATGAGGTGGCAGGGTTTCGTTGTCGCTGCCGTTTCGAATACTCTGCTTTTGTTTCGACAGTAGGGAAGGCAGGGCAGGTGACCCTGGCAAAATACCGTAGTGCGGCGCCCAAGGCTGTCGTTGCTGTATCCAGGAGCCTCAGCGACGTGTCCGTATGGACATGGAACTTTGCAAGAGCATGCCATGTGGCAAATACGTAGAGCAGCTCGAGGACTGTTGTGTTGTGTGGTTCAGGGAGGAGGCCTTCGATACAGGGGATGATGCACTAGAATCGTATAGTCAGCATGGCTAGCTTCAACATCAACAAAGACACATACCTGAAGTGTGTCTTCAAGTTCACTGCCGGTGAGCCTCTTCAATTCGGAGACACTCCCATCAAAACGACGTATCGTTGTCTCGCCAAATGTGGGGATTATTCGAAAACTGGGAAAACATGAGGATCTGGCGATGACCTATATCCACACATCTGAAACACATACCGTTCATCAAACTTGTGGACCGTCTCCGCACCGAGCCACTCAATTATTCGGACAATGTGCGTCAACAATTTTCTACCCTCACCGATTTCAACATCGTGTAGGAGGTCAACGGTCACCATCTTATGATAATCAAAACCAAATTTGGAGAGCACAGTTGAGAAGGCATTCTGAAGGAGGCCGTTGAGCTCCCGGGGCAAGAAGAGCAAAGAGGAGTGTTCATACCAAGGTGGGTATCATCGACTCGCCTTTCAGAAGGCCGTCAACATGTTCCCCAGTTATTGCATAGCCCTTCTCGTAGAGATTTTTGCGTGCTTCGTCTACCTTCTCTCGCCGTTTGGTGTCGTCTCGACGACGTAAATCTTCACGACGTTTCCGATCGTCCTCCCTACCCATCGCTTGAATCTGCACAATGGAGATTGTGCACCGAGGACATGGGCATGTGCCGAAGTCCTTGATAGTTGTGATCAACGTCCTGTCAATGTGTTGATGCTCAGTACAACAACCGGCTGAAGAGAAAAGAACAAACTTTTCAGGGTAATCCGCCGAATAAGTGAAGAACCGGGGGAAGAGGCGCCGGCGTACTCCATCAATACAATCAACAATCATCCCGTTCACATAGGCATCAAGGAACTCTGGGTCTTGTAACAACGTCAACCAAGCAGCTTGGAATATTTCCCGCCGGCAATGTGTAAGAAGGGCTTTTGAAGCGGCCTTGTTCACAGCCTCCCTGATCTTGTCTTGGATCCGGTCGGGTAGCTGCCAGGAATGCAGTGAGTCGCCTGTAAGATCAACGGCAAAAGGAAAACCCACCTGGGGGAGATATGCGAGATGGCGACCCCCGCCGGCAGTGGGCTTCACCCGTTCAGATTTCGGCTGGTTGCCAAAGAAAATGTAGACCGGCCAGGCCTTGTTCTGCCCAAACGGGTTGAGGACAGTCTCGTCGGACCATAACATCATGGCCGCAACAACCCGGGGAAGATCTTGTTCGGGTTTTGAGGGGTCAATACGGGTCATCTGGATCTTTGCATCTTCCTCGAGCCAGGCGTCAGATGTAAACACTTCGCTGTAGACCCGTTCGGCAGGGAGGGTTGGGTTAATGGGGGAGTGGTAGGTCTCCACGAACGGGTGGTAATGGAATTTACGAGCGGCTGGGTCCTGAGAAAACGTCTCTCGTATGACTTCACATATCGATCGGTGATGGAACCCAGGAATCGAGAGCGGGTACCCATTGACAGGGGCCACTGTGGAAGGAGGAGGTTCGGGTGCACCACGACGTAGCCTCGCTGCCCGTGCTGCTTCGGTGCGACGGACCTCTGCTGTCTTCTTGACACCCAGTGGGAACCCGATGACCAGATCAGACTTCCACCAGCCACGCGTCTGTTCCCATTGACCAGTAGAGGAATAACCCCGAACCTCCTGCTCAAGTGCGTTGAAATTGACACCCTTTAGGTCACTTGAATTAAAATCCTCTCGGGTGAGGAGGTCTTGGGTGGCATCCCTATCGCGCCTCGATTTCGTTGGGCTGGAAGTCCAAAAATGGTGATCAAATAGAAAGCTGGTGAGATTTGGGTACGGGTCGATGATCTCTTCGATGGTTTTGGGCTCCCGAGATGGGGTAGGGTGTACATAGGACGGGATGAAGGATTCGCTATTTGGGAGATCGGGGATGGACGAGGGGACCCCCTTGTACGACCGCGAGAGGCCAAACGCGTTCCGAACTCGGGAGAATAGTTGGCGCACAAGGAGCACCACGCGTCGTTCGGGAGGGGGAGGAGGGTCGATGCGCACAGTCGGCGGCTCAAGCTGGGACTCGATAACCTTCCAGGTGGGGCGGATCACACGTCCACTACGCCGTGGAAGATCTGTGGATCCTCCCGAGGGGAAGTCCTGGCTGGTGTTGCTGCTTTGTCCATCTCCGGTAGTCGTGTCGCCAACGACAAGATCGTCGAGTGCTTGAATTAAGTCGTCGTACTCGCCAGCCTGCAACGACATTGATGAGCTGCTTGTACACGCAGAATGGCAGTAGGAGTCACCTCGGTTTGGTCCTCAGGGCCCACCGTCTGTGACTCGTCCTCCTGAAATGGGTTGGATGACCCCAGTCCTTCATCCGGTGACTAAATCCCATGTCAGTCGTGTGCTTGGGGTAGAGACGGTCCATGCCTCTCCACGAACCGAAGAATTTTTCCAGAATGGTTCTACGACAGGCAGTTGACCGTCTCTCTTCAACTCTTGGAAAAAACCGGTTGCCTCTCTCCCCCGCTGGATTGCGGCCTGACATTTCTTCATGTGCCCTTGCATCCGGGAGAACGGGCCCCGTCCACAACTGCTGCAAAACCTCGGGTCCTGGGTCATTTTCTGGTCGCGAGGCGCGCGGGGATGGTGGGTTTGAAGGATTTTGGGAACGAAGTTGCGTTAGGGGAATGAGAGCCGGAAGTGGGTCATCCTGGGTCGGAATCGAGTGGTAACGCTCCAGAGATCGCGGGGGATCATGAGGGTTGAAAAGTACTCATGAGGTCCGCACGAGGCTGCGAAAATGATTATTTTAGGTTACGAGGCCAAAAGGCGCGATAATCTATCATTTATTTTTCCGATGGGTACCCCCATTCGGATCGGAACCAGAACGGGTCTCTCCCTCACGAGATCCGATTGTTATAGCTAGGGTCTGAATGCTGCACCTATGACTGCGGGCGAGATCCGCGGGAGGGTTCCACTCTCGTCGAGTCTTGAAACAAGGGAGAGAGACACTCTGTGGGAGCCTCTCGAGGATTCAAAGCCGGGGAAGCTCCTTGGCTCTCACCTCGGAGGTTGCTCGGCAGGGTGGCACATGGTAACATGACGAGCGGCAGGTGTGATTCGGATGGCCCGACAACGGACAATCCGACGGATGTTCGCTATTGTCCCGATGTACCGATGTACCCGACGGGGTCCGGTCGGGTAAGCCGAAGGCAGGCACAGCGGGGAAGCCGGAGGTTGATAGTGGCTCAGTCAAAGTATCAAGGCGTATCGACGCAACTGGATATGTGTGCGTGGTCGGTGCCCTTGTTAAGTCGGACATAGACATCTCAAACATGCGGAATTTTATCTAGAAAAGCCAAATCTTCGAATATCAAATATCTGCCGTAGAGACGTCGGTATGGATACGCCTCAGCTCGGGAATGCCGTCGGGGGCGGTGGCGCTCGGTTCGTCCGAGGCTGAGAGCGCCGGAGAAGCCTAAGTCACGGTGATTTCCCTTTAGCTCTTTGCCTTGGCTCTCAGATTCGAGGCGAAGTTGCTGCCAACACGAAGCAGCCGGACGAAATGTTAGACCAGTGCAAAGGTGTGCGTGAAGGAGACGGGCGAATAGATATCTCGTTTCATTGAGAAGGAAATCCATGACCGGCCCAGCTTCCTTCCGTCGGGGACCTTCTTCCTCAACGAACTCAACGTGCACATCGTCGAGGTGAATCTAAACGAAAAATAATAATCCGCGATGCGAACAGCGTCGCGAACGTGATATTTCCCAAGGATCTGTGCAACAACGCTCCAAATATGATCAGGCATACCATGCCATGTCGATGAACAAGCCCGCCGCCTGACGGCTATGAACCAACACATTGTGATTATCATACCTCACTGTGTCGGTCCAAGAACAAATTCCTCCCTTTGGTCAGTGTCCAGAGGGAGGGACGTGGGTCGGGAGACTTGTGGAGCAGGGAAGTCTGTCGGCTGTTCTTGAGATCGCGGTTGAGAATATTGCAGTTCAATTCCACTGGTATGAGGTGACTGCACCTTTGGTGTCGTCTCGTGAATGTCGTCTTCTTGCGCAACTGCTCGTGGTCCTTATGGAGTTCCAACGGCCCTCTGGGATCAGGTTCGAAACGGGGCTGTCGCTGGGAGGGAAGTCTAAAATGATGTTCGGGTTTACTCGTGACATCCGCGTTCCTCAGTCAGCGAGTGTCTCCGTCGAAGAGGCTCGAACTCGGAGAAGGCGAGGACGAGGGCGAGAACTTGGCGCGGGTCGTATCACCAAGGGCGAGAGGGGGCTGGCTGTGGAGGGTTTCTCGCGAGTAGTATCCACCCAGTCAATTCCTTCTGTCCTTCCGATGAAATGTGTCACAGCGCCGTAGAACAACGGCAAAGTGGTGGTCAAAAGCAATCCGGGACTCGTAAATTCGTGAGAAGATCTCTTTTGGGCTCAGGACCAGTCTCGAGAAACGCTCCTCCGAGGAAGGGGCTAAGTGGAAGGCTGATCCCTTGCTCGACGACGTGATGTCGCGAGGATTGCCGCCGACGGCATGGACCGGTGCAATATCTCGAATACATGAGATGGGTAGACGCGACACCTGACCACACATCAGATGAGGACCGGCTTGCCTTGTGAACTCTTGGATCTTCGACCATATTGACATGGGAGAAGGTGAACAGGCACGATCTGGACAATTCGTATCTTTACTGTATCCGACAGAGGCGCGAGGGTCAAGGCTGAGATAAAGATACGACGGGACACCGACGATAGGAATGGATTTGACGTTTCGGGAGAAAAACAACGGATTCACTAGGTTGGAAGGAAATGCGAAAATACCTGTGCGAGCGCGTCCGTCATGAGCACCGCGACCAGAGATTTCAATCTCGAAATTTTGAAACCTGGATTTTTCATCATCTCCAATGATTGCTTCCTCCGGCTCCGAATTGCAGCAGTGTTTTCGGAGTGGACTGGGAGTCGGATCGTAGCGGGGCGCTGGTTTTCTCGTGTCAGGCTGTTTTTCTGGGTGAGTCAGGGCTTGTGATCCGCGTGCTGCCCGTCCATTTTCCCCAGCATGGCTCTCATCCACTGTAAGCACGACTCGCTTATGTTCGCGCTGCAGCGGGAAATCACCTTGACCTATTTTACTGGCTGCTGAGGGTTATGCGTCCGTCGCTATTGGCAACCGGGAATCTGTCTGACTACCACCACGTTCCAAATACTACTGGTTATGAATACTAACTGCGTTCCTTCAGTTCACTGCCATCCATGTGTACGAATACATAGAACTGTGGCCTAGCAGTCGGGTTATCCCGAGTGCTAGTTTAATTTCCCGGGCTCTGGGCTTGCACCGCCCACGTCAATGGCTGACACCAGCGAGGATAATTGGGAACGAACCATCCAACGCTCAACCAACCTCCTCCCTCCTGTCTTCATCTCTCACCCCCAAGAGAATTAAACCAGTACCCCCCAAACATCATGGCCGCTCTGGAGGAGATCAAGGTGGAGAGGTGAGACGTCTGATTGCTTTGCAGATTCACTTTTTTCTGACCCTTTCCCGCAGCCGAGACGGTGAAAGCGAGGAACCGGTGTATTTGACCGAAGAAGAGCCGTACCCAAGTGCCGGAAAGAATGTGACGGGAAGGTACGTTGCGTTATTGCGTCACAATTCGCCTCGCCGAGCGTTGGAACTTCAGGTCCAGGGAATGTCGGAATTCTACCGGTTCGAATCATAGTCAGTGTCTTGCAGAAAAATCGGAGAATGAAAGTGAAGAACTGGGTAAGCAGTCAGTGGATAGGTGAGCTCAGACTCGCATCCTTGAAGCATCGTTTAACCCTTTCGCAGTCAGGAGCAGGCCCTGCCGTCAACCCAGAAGGATTGTCGGACCGGGTTCTATGAGATGTACCGCTATGAAGCAGAAGAATACGACCGAGAATTCATCAAGAAACACGATGAAGACCTGAACACCACTCTGATCTTTGTCTGTTTTCTTACGTTGCTCGCATGTAGGTGTGCTGACTCAGCTTCCAGGCTGGTCTGTTCTCCGCCGTGACCTCCGCATTCATCATCCACGTCCAGCCTCAGCTCCAACCAGACCCGAACGAAGTGACGGCCGCTCTCCTCCGCGTCCTCATCCACAAGACCGATAATACTACTTTCGGCGATGATGTTCCTGTACTCCCTCAGTGGTCCGGTCCCCCACGCACGATTGTCCAGGTCCAAGCCATCCTTTACGCAAGTCTCGCTACTTCACTCTTCGCCGCTTTCCTCGCGATGCTCGGGAAACAGTGGTTGAACCGATACGCTTCAATCGATATGCGAGGGTCAGCCATCGAGCGTAGCCAGAATCGACAGCGGAAGCTAGACGGCATCGTCACCTGGTACTTCAACCACGTGATGGAGTCGTTGCCGTTGATGTTACAGTTTGCGCTCTTGCTGCTCGGTTCTGCCCTTTCCCTCTATCTTTGGAGAATCGACAAAACCGTCGCGTCGGTCATCCTTGGCGTCACCTCGTTTGGTGTTATCTTCCACGCTTTCATCGTCTTTGCGGGGGCAGCCTCGGTGAGCTGCCCGTATCAAACACCCCATGCACGTATTCTCCGTTATATCTTCTGCCACATCCTCCCCCTCGTCCCGGGCGTGCTTCGTTCAGCTTCCACCTCCGTCATCAACGGCTCCCAATCCATTGCCCTGCTCGTCTCTTGCTGGGGTGAACTAAAACAATACAAGTCGTTGAGAATTGATTGCGCCTGCCTCGCAACATTCATCTTCACTTTACCAATATACACCCTCTTGTTCCCGATATACATTCTGATCCCACCAACCCTTTTGGTCTACGACGCATGCCTCCTCGCGCTTGCAACGGTCGGGGCGTTTTTTGACCTTGCTTGTTGGGTATACATTTGGTTTTGCGGTGCACGGAAATCGGACCCGAAAACAGCCGTATTGGACCTACAGTGCATCTCATGGATGCTCCGGACGTCATTGGACAAGGCTGTTCACCTCTCGGCCCTGAAATTGCTTGCAGCAATGACGGTGCTGTCAGACTTCAGCCCTGCCCTCATCTCAGCTTGCTTCGATACTCTCACCGGTTGCGTGGCGGTCGTTGGTGACAAGGCAGTGGTCACCCAAGGGTCGGAGGAGCTCGTGGAAGTGTCTGCCCTGTGTTGCCTCCGCGCATTACCCCATCTCGCAATCATGGATCCAAGGTTGAATGTCCTCAACCATACACGCAAGCGCTACACCAGGTCTTTCCCACGCAAGACCAACTTTGAGGGCCTCCGCTCTGACCACAGTCTCGATGCCATTCATAATATATTATATTCGTCCCAGGCAAAGATTCAGTGGAAGGACTACAAACTTCCTGACAACGACCGAGTCATCCTTGCGCATACTCTCGCCAAACTTTCCAACGACCATGCATCTGACGCAACACAGAGTACTTGGGGTGTATTCTTTCGAGCAAGACAACGTGTGAAGGTGCCCCGTTGGATCCTCCGCTTTGTGCTCCATCATTTATCCCAGGACCCCCTACCTCCTACTTCAATTGTCATCGACTGCCTGTCAATTATTGCAATCGACCTAGGCTGCACTGCTTTGAATACCACAACTCCAGACGAGAGGTGCGTTCATATCCATATCTGACAGATATTCACCTTACTGATCAGGAACCAGTGTACGACTAGAGGAGATTTCGAGCCTGGTAACCAAGAAGCTCATAACCATGGCCGAGCTTGAAGATCCGTACAAAATCCAATCTAAGCGCAAGGCTGTCACTGCGTTTTTCCCATACGCCGTATGGCGGGAAAGAGACGGGGAACGCGGGATGATCGACGCATTCTTAGGTGTTGTCAGGGCCTCCGGCTCAAGAATGTCCCTGTGGCATGCAATCAGGCCTTTCATCCCCACTCTGTTCAATGAAGCAAGTCCTCGGACCATCGTGCTGACATCACCCCACATACCCTGGCATAGTGATCTGCACGACAAAGAAAATGTGGTCAACAGGTGGGAAGCAGCAGTGGCAGCCTCGGTGGTCCCGTATAAAGAGGAAATCGGTCAGAGCGTGACTGACGTTCTGCTACACATTGCGTCCGTTGATGCTCTACAACCAAACATTCACACCAGCAGTTGGTCGTGGTTAAACAAGCGACCTTCCCTCCCACCAATTTGCCTTGGACGACCGATGGGAACGAAGAAATGCGTCATTCGCCGGGTACGAAAACTTGGCGACATTGAAATTCTCAAGTCATACTTCCTTCTCGTCTGGTCGGAGTGGGATTCAATTGGTTGGTCTGACGGTGCCGCCGAGATGCGGGATTCAATCCGGAAGGAGTTTGGAGGAATTGGGATGGGGAACCACCGGGACGACCTCATCAAACATCTGGATCACGTTCTAGGAGAGTTGGATCGGGGATTAGGATACCTCAAGCAGCATAGGCTGTGGATTGATGAGGATGATGTTCGACGGGCAAAGGATCAGTACGGAAGGCTCAAGGAGGTGTTACTGGAGGTGGACAGAGGAGCAATGGAGGTTCTGACCCGTACGTCTTCCAGAATGACCATCCTCTTCAAATACTCACCCCAGTGGAACACACAGAATCCCACTCAACGTTTGTTTGTGCACTCCCTCTTCCTTGCCCATAGTTGCGTGTCTGCGCAACCCTCGCTCCTCATTCCCCCAACTCCATGCTTCATCTGCGCATCCGTTTCACCCACAATCGTCTCTTCACCACGTAACTCGTTAGATTCAGTTAGCTATCTCCAGACCATCATGTTATCGTTCGATCTCGGATGTTCCGTTTTCGTACCGCCCCGTATAACACAGCCCTCAGTCGTATACCCCTTTGTTGTATACCCGTTCGTAATTATAATACCTATTTAGGTGCCCGGTTTTATGTAGAGATCCATCCTTTGAAATTCAAGTTCACGGGTGTTTCGGCGCGATTCCATCACTAGGTGGATCGCCTGCCAGCGGCCCGTGCCGCGTTTGGCAGCTCACTCCAGTCGCGACGACAATCCAATTGTTCCATCCCTCTGGCATTGCAAATCCTATTAGACTGGTCTCCGGTGTAATTTCGATCATTCCTGCGGAGTGGAAACCGAGAGGTAGCTAACGGACGAAGGAGGGATGGCTGGTCCACATCAGACCGTACAGGACCATCCTTGTCGCATGCTGTGTGGGGCGAACCAAGGAGGAAGTCGAGGAGATGAGTCAGTTACTGGGCTAAAACTTCCTGGGTTACAACCATGGAGAAGGCTCGTATCCAAGTCGCGTATCGTCGGAATCGTTTGGGCCGGGTGAGGAGACGTGGGATCGGATTCATGTGTAAAAAGAGCTTGATGGGGACTTCGGGGAGTTGCATGCCCAGGGCAGACTGAGAACGGGTTCTTCAAAGGCTTTGCAGCAGTAGGCGAAAGACTAGAGATTGTGGTGGGGTCGGAACACATGGTTAACGCCCACTTCTTGTCCTCGATACTCGGTGTTCACTGCATTTCCTCCCTCCTGCCTCCATCTCTCCTCCCCAGCGAATCAAACCGATGCCCTCAAGCATCATGTCAGATCTAGGGGAGATCAGAGTGCAGAGGTGAGACGTCCGAGCGGTTTATAACTTTTTTTTCAAATTCTGGCGAGGGTCAGGCGGATTCGACTGGAGAAAAGCCTTCCATACGTACCAGAAATAACAGGAGAATACGGTATGTTGCATCACAGCGGTGCCATTCGCTTCACTGGGTTCCTGGGAAACGTCAGAATTCTCGTGATTCGAAACCTCTGTCCAGAGTTCTCGATCGGGGTATGGCTTGTGTGCCCGCCAATGCTAGACCCGTCTGAAATCCAATCGTGGACAGGATCCTGGGGAGAAATCGGAGAACGAAAGTGAAGAATGGAGTAAGTAGGTGAGCTCAGACTCGAATCTTCGAAGCACCATTTTTTTTTTGGGTGCTAGTTTATTGTGCTGAGGCGACGTGCCTATGTTACACGTTGCTTTCTACGAGGATTGGGGGGAAGCATCATTTAACCCTTGTGCAGTCAGGAACAGGACTTGCCGTCAACTAAGGAGGATTACCAGGCCAAGTTCCACGAGATGTACCGCCGGGAAGCAGAAGACCGAGGATTCATCGAGAAACACGACGAAGACCTGAGCACCACCCTGATCTTTGTAAGTAAATTTTCTTACGTTGCTCACATACAGATGTACTGACTCAACATCCAGGCTGGTCTGTTCCCCGCCGTAACCTCCGCATTCATCATCCACGTCCAGCCTCAACTCCAGCCAGACCCGAACGAAGTGACGGCCGCTCTCCTCCGTGTCCTCATCCACAGGGTCGGTAATGCTACTCCCGGCGGTGATGTCCCTGCGCTCCCGCGGTGGTCCGCCCCCCCCCCGCGCACGATTGACCAAGTCCAAGCCATCTTTTACGCAAGTCTCACTACTCAACTCTTTGCCGCCTTCCTTGCGATACCCGGGAAACAGTGGTTGAACCGATACGCTTCCATCGATGTGCGAGGGTCAGCGCCTCAGCAATCGAGCATAGCCAGAATCGACAGCGGAAGTTGTCACCTGGTACTTCAATCGTGTGATGGAATTGTTACCACTGATGCTGCATTTTGCACTCTTTCTCCTCGGTTGTGCGCTTTCCCACTACCATTGGGACATCGACACGACTATCGCATCGGTTGTCCTTGACGTCACTTCGTTTGGTGCCGTCTTCTATGCTTTCACCGCCGTTGCAGGGATCGCGTCTGTGAACTGCCTGTACCGACCGGCGCACAGATCCTGTGTCATATCCCTATGTCTTCCATCGCACCCTCCCCCTCGTTCCGAGTGTGCTTCATTTCGATTCCTCTTCCGTCGACAATTCCAGGACTTTCTGGTTGTTCACTATTTATTGGAGCGGGTTGAAAGAAGCAAGGTGGGCGAGGATCTATGTTTATTTCCGCCACCTGCCAATATACATCTTTGCGGCACTCCTCTTCTTGGTCTACGACGCCTGTTCCACCCTGTGAGTGGCCATCAGAATTGAGCGGATCGACTGTTTTGCATTGGGTGGTTCTCAAGGGAACTGGCTGAATGTCCATCTAGTACACTACGTTGGCGGGTTTCGCGTGTGAGGGAACAGGGAGCGGAACGGCTTCCGCTTCATGCACACCCAACCTCGGGTGTGTGGGGAACGGAGCGGTAATGGTACCCGCAACGGTGGTTGTCACCTTGAATCTTCTCCCCCTGGCGATGCCGGGATCACGCGGGATCTGGTTCAAGCAGGCCAATTTGTATTTCCGCTCGTTAGAGAGCGACCCTTGGGAAATTCTCACTCCTGGAAGACAACCATCAACTTGAATAAACAGGCCGCATGCATATAACAGGCTCAGGGGTTACATAATCGAGGAACCCCCAGCAACCCCCCCCACACACACCGCTCTTCTACTGTCTGCCTCTCATTTCGCTCTTCGCTCTTTGACGACGACAATGTTGTTCTCTACAAATCTCCTCGCAGCATTCCTCGCCGTCACGGCAGTCGGTGTCATCGGAACCGAACCTACCGACCCGCTGAACAGAATTCGCTACTGCACCGGCCCAACTCTATGGGAGCATTGCAATTACTGGGACTACACCCCAAACGACGAGTGCCACAATTTCCGCGACGAGTACAACGACGCCGTCACCTATATCAGTCCTGGTGACAACTCTTGTACCATCTTCAGGTGAGTCAATTGAACTTCTCTTGTTTTCTTGTTGTTTTACGGAGGTCCCCCCCCACCGCGGCCACGCTACAGGAACTACGACTGTGATACAGAGATACAGAGCTACAATTTACCGGGCTCCTATGGATTTTTTATACTTCCTGACGATGTTACAAAAATAATTTCCTCGATCCGTTGTCGCAAACACCAGTGATTGTACTCAACGGCTTGCAGTAGCGGGTTGGAGGTGCTCATTCTCAAAGAAGATTACCTGTTCGCGTTGTCAAGCGCCTTACGTACATGAATTATTTTGGGGTATTTCTAGAGGAATCATAGCGTAGTACTTATACATAAACTGCCCCCACCCCTTTCCACTACAATCTAGGGGAGATCGGCGAAAGCAGTGTGTCATCATCCTGTCTATTAAACGTGCCAAGATTGATCGCAAATCGCATGCTGTGGATCTCAGGACCGCCGTTCACAGTAGATTCGGCCATACTCCAATGAGATCCACGCGAACGAGCAGCCTTCCTCAAGGAGATCATGAGTCGTGTGATCATAACCGGAACGTACCTGTGGTTTGTGTTGCACGTCAGTTCTGCATCCCTTCGGAGGTAACTCCATGAGTTCTGACTCACACAATGGTTCCGCTTTAACGTTTGGGGTATGGCTCAGTTTGAGAACAAAAGGGGGGCGAGAATTTTGACTTACATGGCTGGGAGTAGTCGGATGGAGGACTAAAGAAATCTCTTAGCATCGCCGTAAATCGGAAGTATCGTCGAATTTACCCTAGCAAATACGACGGTCATGGTGAGGACGAAATGTCCCGTGAAAATCACAAAGAAGTATGTCGTCGCGTCCCTAACGATTGTACCCAGTAAACCCGGAATACCAAATTTTCGGGACATCGACCGACCGGCCAGACATAGTATGACCAAGAACGCGAGCAAGTCTGCAGTGGACGGGGGTTGGTGAAACCGTTTGGAAATGGGGTAGGTTAGGGGACGTCTTACCATATGTTAGGGTAATCACCGCATAGGCAATTTCTGTCCCCCTGTGGCGCGAAAAGACGCATAACTTGAAGCCTTCAAACGGAATTGAAGGGATGACCTCCGCTACGATCGGATCTAAGAGTTAGAAGGGAGCGCGAGCGAATCCGCTGAATATTTAATATTTATGGCTCACGTGGGCTCGTTGCCCCAAGGAAAGTCAGATAAATTCCCAGGGTAAGCTGGGATGCGATGATCATAGCAAAACCCGCAGCGATAGGCCTACTCTTGCCAGTCACGGCATATATCCTGTTGGGTTCTTTGAGAATGCAACAAAGCCAAGCCCCTAGACAGTAAGCCCGGTTCTCACCTTAGGGTCAAAACTATCTGCGCAATCAACGTACAGATGACAAAGGTGAGGATCGAAATAAACCCCGTCTTGTTGCACCTGTCGGTCAAGAGATGATCAAGATGTGCACCTAATAGGATCGGTGGTAAACACAGTCGTACATCTAGAGAGGGAAGGTGAGTAAGCACCGTGTGGCATAATCTAGTCCCTTACTTCTCGTGAGGAACCTTGCTTATAGAAAACTACAAAGAACATTCAATTGCCTGAGACTTGGCCCTTTCGTGGCTTTGAGCACGAACCATCCAAAAACCAGAACTGGAATGCCATCGGGATGTATCTGTTCTGTCCGTTCTTTCAGAAGAAAATCTTAACCAACCAACGCCCGTGTACCTACCAGAAGGAAAAGATAGAAGACTGTCCATTCGTCAAATGAGTGGTCCCTTTCGTAAGAGAAGTCGACGCACCCCAAGTTTTATTTGATGACCATGCATATTGGATCTACGGAAGCGGCGTCAGCCTCGTAAATCACAAAGGCGTCGGAGAAAGCCGACGACTCGCCTCATCAGGAAGCATCGTGAAGTACTCATAGAAGAAGATCGCCGTGGTCGCGATCCCGTAGTACTGGAATACCACGTTAAATAAGTCCATCACCAACGGAGACTCTGCGCACCTGGAACGCGGTGCTACCGATTCGAATTCGAAAGTGGATCGGTGAAGATGACAATGTCGAGGAAACGATCAACTCACATATCGTTACTGGCTTCAACGATCTGGGTGAGCTCAGGAGACATGACTGGATGCTTGCGGCTGGGCGTTGGTCGGGAGAAGGGAGGGGGGATGGGTCAGGCTCCTGCGGTTATATGAACACTGCCATCGGTCGGTGGTACGCAGATAAATACGCGCCGCGTTGACTCACATATGTTCACGGATACGCCCAATGTCAAACCTAGTAGTACTAGTAGCACTGCTACTTAGTAGGAGCGCTCGGGCGAACATTGGGGTCCGGACGCTTTGAGCCTAGGTTACTCCTTGTTCGAAAAAGATGCCGGGCTGGTTGGATCCGTTGTTGCGACCACACTCCCAAGTACTCATCGTTAAAGCCTTTGTCAGTCATTAATTGATAATCTAATGTACTTATTTTCTAACCCGTCGCATGATCACATCTACAACCCCAGCCAGGGACGTGGGATGTCCCCAGATGTCCCCGTGTCGCCGAACAAATATCCAAGTCCGCAGTAGCTCAACACCCTCAACTAAACGTTCATTCTTAAGCAGAAGACGGCTCACCCCCACCAGACGGAACACTGGCAGCAATCTTAATCTCACCCTGTCCTTCCCCCTTCTCAACGAACCCGAAGCTTCCTTTCCCCCACATATTCCTCCGCTTCTCCCTCTTCCCCTCACCAAATTCGTCATTCCACTTCCTCAGCTCGCTCAGGGTACCGAGGGATTCTGATGACGACGGTGTGATCTCCTTGAGGGCTTTCTCAAAGTTCAAGAGGGAAATCACCCGACGGGGATGCTCCTGAATAGCTTCTGCCTCTGGAGAAGCCGAATTGGCGCCGACAGAGGAAGATGCGGACGGCGAAGGTGATTCATTGGTTGATGCGGAAGCTGGATCCGTCGCAGTGGAAGGCTCGTCCCAGGCATCCACATCGTTCTCGACGACCAGGACATGGGCTGCAGCCTCGCCAGCCGACTCATCAACGGTGGAAGAAGTAACGACAGGAGCGCTTTCCGTCGGCGTCTTGGTGGCCCCCCAAGGCAGTGTTACGCCCGCCTTGACTGCATCCAGAGCAGCGGCAACACATAGGTCTATCAGGGGCAAGGGCTCGTCAATTGCAATCCACCCTCAGAAAAGATGGGAACACACGTTTGAGGTCGGATCCAGAGAAATCACCCGTCCTCTTCGCCATCTCATCAAGGTTCACGCCCTCCGCAACATTCTCCTCCCTCAATAAAATCTTCAAAATCTCCTTCCTCTCCTTCTCCCCTGGAAGATCAACAAGCAACCTCCTAGGTAACCTCCTCAATACCGCATCGTCTAAATCGAACGGTCTGTTCGTCGCCCCAATCACAATCACCCTCTTGTCTTGGGAGCTGGAACGAAGACCATCCATCTCGGACATGAACTCGGTTATGACTCCTCGGTGGGCCAAAGCACCCCCAGTCTCGCGAGACGACATACGGGCTCCAAATAGGGAGTCAATCTCATCGATGAAGACCACACAGGGGGAGAGCCTTCGGGCGAGGGAGAACACAGCCCTAACTAGTTTCTCCCCTTCACCGACGTACTAAAAGAAACCGACCACGTTAGGCTCCCGGATACAAAACAAAACGGGTAAAAACTCACCATGTCCATGACATCCGACGGAGACACCGCCAGCATCCTGCACTCAGCCTCTTTCGCCAACGCCCTCACGATCAATGTTTTTCCCGTACCTGGAGGTCCAAACAACAGACACCCAGTAATCCCGTGCTCTTTGAGGATGCCATACTGGAACGCGCGCGGGTGAAGAAGTGGCAGAGACACGATCGATCGAACGGAGTCTATAGTGTGTGGGGGAAGGTGCACTTGTTCGAAAGTACTGGTTAATGTCCCTGTAGGAGAGCGTTCAAGGGATGGTCAATCAACGCAGTCAGCTGACAAGTAGTGACCCCCAAGAGGACTGAGATTGTTCCGACTCACGTGGATCGACAATACAAGCTAATAGCCTCTGCTCGTGTTCATCCAAATCAGGATCCCGTTTGACCCTCTCAATAACCTCATCCACTTCGCCCTCTCTCCCTTGCCTACTACCCACGCCCGCGCCTTCCTCACCGTCTTCCCCTTCACCCGCCCTAGCGGTCTCTTTTGCCCAATGCCTCCTCATCGCACCTGCCGAAACTTTCGTCAAAAACGCCCGAGCGATGGCACTCCACGGAACGACCGTAGGATCCAACGTGAGCTTCGGTATCTTTCCGGATTTTGACTGCTGTTGGCTCTGGAGTTCGTGTTCCTGTTGTGCGATTGAGATCGATCCAAGTGCCCGGTCTGCTACCTGCTTGACAACGCTCCAAACCGCTACAACACGACCCCAAGCGTCCCACATCCTCACGAGGTCAGCTCGTTCTGTGGGCGGGATCGCATCCGTCTCTGCCTGCCCGAGCGCACTCTCAAGGAATGGGACGTCAAGAGGGGGGAGGGTACCTCCAACAGAAGCCATGGCCATTCGGACTGTAAGCTCGTTGATCTCCCTCCTACGATTCATCCGTGAAATTTTCTCGTTCTGCACGGATCTCTGTGAGGGCACAACCACGGAGGACCGGAAAAAGTTGTTTTGGGACGTTGACCCGTCCGTCCTTTCAAACGAAGAGGAGGAAGACGACGACGAAGAGGCAAAGCCGGAACAGGAGTCGGGTGAGCCCATGAGGGCTTGTAGTACTTGACCAGGAAGCACCCCCGACAATGGACCGAGTAAACCACCGACACTACCCCCCATAAGACCAGGGAACGCGCCTTCAGATGACGATACCCCACTCTGTGAAGGGAGGTCGTCAGGAGGTGGCGAGTTCGGTTGGAGAGTTGGTAATTCATCAGCCAGAAGCGATCTCTCGCCCTTCTCCCACTTCTTTAACCTTTCCTTCAACCTCTTCTCTCTTGCGCGATCACTAGACTCGTCCTCTCCCCATGCACCCTTCCCAACCGTCGACCCACCACCCGATTTTCCAGTGCCCCCGATACGCTCGCGTTCAGATGAGGAGGCAGAGCGCTGGTTCATCAGCACATTAATCGTACTTTGTGGACCGCCGATTCCAGAACCTCCCCCGGAGGGTCGTAGTTTTGGGACCACGGGTGGCGTCACGCCGAAGATTATTGTCGTCGGATTGAGCACGGGAGATGTGGTCCTCGCGATTGGACCGGCTCTTCTCTGGCGAACCGATTGGAGCAGCGCTGGGTACCAGTGCCCCGCGGAGGCGGCAAGGGTGTTGAAGTCCCTCACGTATACAATCCTAGGTTTTCTGGGGGATGGGTTCGAGTGTGCAGAACCCTCGACGGAAGCATCTGTGTCTACCGGTGGTGGGGGTGGCGTCACGCTGATCAAATCATCGAAAAACGATTTAAGTTTCGACTGAGGGGTCCTAGAGATATTCCGACTTCCTACCCGATTGACCGCGATCTGGGGTGTCATCAAGTGAACGGTCATGTGCGCAGCGGGAAACTGGTTGGGGTAATAGAGGTCGTCACCCTCCTCCCCGGTATATGCAGAGGAAGGTGATGGTGGGGAAGACGCGGAAGAAACTTCGAAATGAAGGGGATGGTCGGGCAGTTGAAGCACACTTGCAGCTGTATCAGACGCATATGATCAGCATTTCATCTTACTAGGATGAGAGAGAAGGCGTACCCGAACCAAACTGTCCAGCTGAGCCAGCAGCCAACTGGACACAATCCAACACTACGACATCCGCTCCAACCCTCCTCGCGAGTTCCTTCACAGTCTCATCAACAACATGATCCCCACCCTCGATCGGGCAATACAAAGCCAGGGTGGGTTCGACGGTCGAGCTCGCGCTGCCGCCCTGGGGAGTGTACGTGGCATGATGTTGGATCTGAGGATGAAAGGCGACGTGAAGGTTGTCTAGTACATCCCTAAAGACGTCGGAGGGGGGCAAGTCGAAGTTTTGGAGGTCGGAAGCCGTGGAAGCTCTGGGATGTGGCTCGGGGGTCCAAAGTATATCCAGAGAAACTGGGAGTCGAGAGGGAGAGGAAGAACCGTTTCCATTCCCTCTAACACTTTCACTACTACCACTCCCAGCGTTCCCGTTCAGTATCTCAGGAGAATCAACAGGATTGTCTCCAGAAGGGGATTTGACATTGATAATCGTCCTCTTCCGCTTCGGTCTTTCAATGCCCAAGACACTCTCTTCAGGAAGTGGAGCAGGTTGACTGTCGGGGCCTAGGGAAGAGGAGGCAGAGGGTTGGTCATCCGGAGGCGGGATCGAGGAAGAGGAAGCGCGTTTGGTGGATGTTGGATTTGACCTGCCAGGAAACCTGGACAACCTGGTGGAAGAGATTGAAGCCTGGTGGAACCGTGTCCCAGTCGACGAGATGTTGCTGGCTATCGACCGTGACGAGGAACGGATGAACATGCAAGAGGAAACGACGAAGAGTCGACGGTCCGGGTCCGCGACACGCGTCAAAGCGCCAAAAAAAAGGTTGACCGAGGTAGTACTCGAAACTACAACCTCCTGATTCGTAGTCAGACGCGCTACCATTACGCCACACGGCCTGTTGAGACCCTCAGCCTTGGTTGTGCTTACAGATCGTACAATCAACCAGCGGTCGCATCAGGAACGTTCATCGCATGCACATAGAATATACATAGACAAAGGGTCATTTCTGGCGGTAGAGATACAGTAATATAAAAGGAACTGGAGGTCTCTCTACATTACTGTGTGATGTATTGGTAAGTCGTGAAAGGGGGAGCAACCGGGCGTGCGAATTCGGAATAGTTAAAAATATCAGTGGGGTCGGATCAAATTCGTCGATCCGTGCCGCGCTAATACTTCAGGATAATGTAGAGCGCTGTGTAAAGGAGGGAGGAAGTCAGGTCGGGAGCATTCAAACGACTGAGTACGGATCATGTACCATGAATAATTCCGGGGCTGGCCGAGGGGGCTGGAGTGAGTTGGGGATGAAGACGAGATAAGAAGATAGGCGTACATGTATCCCAAAAGGGTCTGAGAAAGCAACGTTAGCAGGGTTGGGAAGGAAAGATTGGTAAGGATAACTCACGAGGAGGATGTTAATACAGAAGTCAGCACCACATCCTTTCTCGAGAGCAACACCGAGAGGTGGGAGGAGGATGGCGAAGCTAACAAAAGAATGAGACCAGTTCACAATCCTGACCTTGCTCGAAACGGGACGTACATGATCTGTAGAGTGGAAATGAGTGGGTTGCATGAGAAGTAGTGATCCTCAAAGGGAAAACTTACCTTGCAGATGTCTGAACCGGTGAAAGCCATGAGAGTCGTGGGTGAGGGAAGAGAGGGAAGAGGACCCCCACCGTCGTTTTATGCCATTCCAACACGGCGATCCGCAGACGTCATCGCTTATCCACCAAGACCGCCCGTGACGCGGCTTGTGACCCCGGTCACATCTTCGGGCTGCGGCGCATCCACTTCTCGTCATTTCTGGCGAATCCTCTTCACAGCATCCACATGGATCAAACCTTCCTCTGGCCAAGCAGTCCTCACTACTCCACTGGGTCTGGGGCCAGCTGAGTCTCCGGTTTCCAATCTAGCTGCGAGCTGCGGGTTCTTTCTGTCCTGTGACCCCTCGTTGGCTGCGGACTCTGGCCTAAGCTCACAGTGTGCAGACAGGCCAGGCGCCGACTGACTTGATTTCCACCTCCCTCATGCTATACGTACTTACCCACCGGGACCAGTGCCCTTAATCGCTACATGAATCTGTTCATAGCTGCTCAAACTGTGATTTTTTTCTCAGGCATCAGGTGCCGCATGACCCGTTATAGAAACGAGTTCTCTGCGCTGAACCAAGCTTCACTCCCTTGGGCTTTTCTTCTCACCGAGCAATTCGACGGCTCTTCAGCGGTAAAGACATATAAACAGCCTATCCCCGGAGCATGTTTTCGCCCTCGATCTCTCCGCCCTTACGTTCATGACTGCGACGATGACCTTGGCCCGCTCCCCGCTCCTCTCCAATCTATCCTTTCCACCCGCTGGCATCGACGCAGTCGATCACAATTGCACCCGCTCCCGCTCCCCCTCAACATCTTCTTCATACACTTCATCCGACGACGACAACGACGACGACGACGACGAACACAACCTCCGCGTAGCTCCGCACTGGGAAGCCTATCGTCACATGTTCGAGTCCTGTGGCTACCACCTTGACACGTACAAGGACGTTCGTCAATTTTACCTCCGTTACTGGGAAACCAGAAATATTCAACAGAGCATACAATGCTGCGCCGGTTACAAATCCGCGTGCCGAGAGGACAGAGATGATAACGAGCTGTGTAAAGATGAAGGTCTAGTGAGTCCTCGTTTTTCTGGCGCTACTTCTTCCCTCCTTCTGTCCCTATTGTTGGATTCGCGTTCTGCCGTCGCCGGTCTCCTGCCCGTGACCATCGTCATTTGATCAACTGTTCATGCTTCATCGGGATTACGACGCCGAGAAACTGATTAAATTTTCACTTCCGGCATGCATTTCACTCCCCGTCCCTCCTCTATAGCCGGAGCGCCTGTTCCGAGGCAAACGCCTATTGGACGACCTCCCCATCGTAATCAAGGCCGTCCACAGGCGGTCGAGAGAGCTCGAGGTCATAACCGCGTTGAGCGCTCCACCGCTGAGAGATGATCCCATGAATCATTGCATACGTAAGTAAATTTGGTCCTGAAGTACACATGCATGCATGCGTCCCACCGCTTCCGCACATCCATTTGACTGACTACTTGGTCGTCTTGGGTCTCCAGCTGTGCTGGATATCATCCACGCTCCTCTCAACGTCCCGCACGCCTTCTCTCATTCGGCGTACCGAAACCAAATCTCCTTTGTTGTCATGGAAGAATGGTCATCCCAGTTCACCCCTCCAGAGCAACCGCACACCCTTCGGTCATACCTCAATTCCCTCAGGCACTGCATCCATCACATAGCCTTCATGCATACCCACCGTTTTGCTCACCTAGACATATCCGTCCGGAACGTACTCACGGACTATGACGGACGGTACGCCTGCATCGATTACGAAATGAGTAGACAATTCTGCCGGCCCCCGGTGGAAGTGGAAGGAGGTACAAAGTGCAGCGTGTTGATTCACCATTCGAAAGCGGCGGAGGTACCACCGGAGGTGGAGAAGGGTCATTTGACCTCACCGTACGCCATGGACGTGTGGGCTTTGGGTATGTTGATGTCCAAAGCTGCTACATCGAGCGGATACGACGTACCCGAACTACGTTCGGTCACCAAAGGGATGTTGGAACCTCAGTGGGAAAGGAGGCCAAGTGCAATGGTAGTGTTGAGGCGGTTTGAAGAAGCCATTTTGAATATATCCGAAAGAAGGTCGAACAGTGCACCTCATCCCTCATCGACATTGACAATACCTGCAGTTTCAAGTTGACTACATATTAGGGATATACCGCATTACATTCACAAGTAGATTACACCACGCATACATTCCCCTCTGCATGAAATTCGCCATTCAAATACCGGACCGACGGACTATCTGGGTTGTTGGTTCCCATCCAGTTGTTGCTGATCCTGCGCAACTTGCTCCTCCTCAAGCTTCCTCTTCTTCCTCACCAAATACCTTTCCCTCGCGCTCTGGACATCCTCTTCGTTATTCCGCTTCGCCACGACACGTTCCTTGGCCTCTCTCTCTCTCCTCTCCCTCCCCAACCGTAGTTGCTCTTCCTCTTCGGCAATCTGAGTCTGAATCTCTCTCGCTCGACGCGCATTTATCGCGTTCCGCGAGGCCGCGACTCCGACCGCTCGGTGCGCGTCGACAGATTCCGAAAAAGTATTGGAAGAGGAAGGGGTAGAAGAGGATTTCGAGCCGAGCTTCCGGGTGTTGGCCATAGACAGGTTCAGCCCTGCAGACAAGAGTTCTCGCTTGTCTACGATCTGGTTGTCGTCATTCAACTCGATCTCCATGCCTTTCTGGGCTGCCTCTTTGGCGAGTTCCAGATCGGATTTTGATCCGGGTATTGGTGGTTCGGAATTGGGGGGTTTGGTGATCGTGAGGTTGGGACCTTGAGGTTTTTTACTCGAGGATGGGTCGGATGAAGGGGACGTGGTGATGGCAACCGTCTCTTCGTGTGCTTTGGCTTCTTCCTCAAGAAGTTTTTGGTAAAATTGAGCCATACCGCCACCAAACCCCTTCTTCTTCTTCTTTTCAGCCTCTGCGTTGGGACGGTCAATATCCGAGCGGGGTGAATCCATGAGGCGAGGCCTGCAGGACATACCTTCTCGTAGTTTCTCCTCCTCTTCGGCCTTGCGGAGCTCAACCATCTGGTCCTTGTAGGCTTGAGTGACAAACGATTCCTTATCCTTAAACTCTTCGCCCTCCATGTCGCGTTCCCGTTGGATCATCTTTTCCTCCGCTCGGAGGCGGTCCAGTTTCCGTGTACTGGCGGACGCGAGTAGCCCCCCAATGTACTTAGGCTACGAATTGTTATCCCGTCAGCACATTCGTTGTATGCAGGGAGACAGAGTGAGCAGACGGACCTTGCGTTCCTTAGATTCAGCCATCTTTGTTTCCTTGACCTTTTGTTTCGCCACCTGGATCTTGTCCCATACCTCGTCGTATTCATAAACGGTGGAATCTACGGCCATCTCAGCCAGCTCACGTTTCTTCTGTGCTTTGGATGTTTCCGCTGAAACGGTTTGGATTCCAATTCCGTTCTTCTTGTTGGTCATTGAGTCAGAAGTGGGTGAACCCCCGTCGTCGTCGTCGTCGGCATTGAACAGAGAGGGTTTCTGTGTAGTTGCGGGGGGTTTCTTGAGCTGAAACGGCGAGCGGGTTTCGGGCTTTTTGGCGAGCGAGAAGGAAACCTTCATGGTGGTCGATCGGTGGAGAGGTTCTGTGTCATCCGCTTACCGTCATACTCTTCCCCTTCACTTCTCCCTTTCTCTCCTTAGATCCACATAGAAAGTACATCCAGAGGGATGACAGACAACAAGGAGAGCACAGCTTCCGGGTCTTCGCCAAACATCGACGCAGTCCTCACACGGAGACGAGCCTCGGTCATCGAGGTCGTGGACGCAAAATCCGCAGTGGACCTGGCCACCGCTCAGTCCTATTCCGAGAATGTCTTCCTCTTCGTGCCTAATCTCATCGGTGAGCCCGCCCCCACCCAACTCACACGACCGCCCTCTTATGGTGTCTTGCTCGTTGTCGTATCGCGTGGCCCGCTATTTTTGGATTCACTTGCTTCGGCATTTCTCGATTCTTTTGTCGGTATTTGGATGTCAAGGGTACAGTCGAGTGCTCCTCGCCGCCCTCGCCATGCACTACATGAACCATCATCCAAAATATTCGACCGTCGCGTATTGCATCTCCCAGCTTTTGGATGCCGTCGACGGACACGCTGCCAGATATCTCGGCCAGGCGTCAAAGTTCGGCGCCGTGCTTGATATGGTCACTGATCGGTGTGTCTGATTTCCTGTCCCATCTTTCGGCCGCGGGTTCTGGTTCTGACGGTTTTGACGGTCCGGATCTTTAACACGGCAACAGGGCAACAACGAGCTGTTTGCTCTGTTATCTCTCTTCGGTGTACCCGCAATATGCGCTCATCTTCCAGTTTCTTATCGCACTGGACTTTAGCAGCCACTACATGCACATGTACAGGTACCAGTTTTCGGCTGTCGTCCGCATGTCTAGGTCTCATTCTTCTGCGCAGCTCGTTAGTGACCGGTTCGAAATCCCACAAGCTAGTCACTTCTGAAGTTAGCCGTATCCTCTGGTTCTACTACAACGATCCGGTACGTTCATCCTACCTTAGTTGGGCCCCGTTTTCACCACTCACCCATATTAGACAACGCTCTTCCTCATCTGTGCCGGAAACGAACTCTTCTTTGTCGCCCTCTATCTCGCCCACTGGGTGACTACGCCAGTTTCCCTCCCCATCTCCGCCTCCCTTCCCATGTTGGAAGGCCTTACCTGGCCAGAGCTCATTGCTCTCATCTGTTTCCCTGTCTCCGCATTAAAAAATATCATCAACGTCGTCCAGCTGTGGAAGGCTTCCAAGATCCTGGTTGGAGTGGATTTGGCCGAGAGGGCAAAGGCGAGGGGGGAGGCGAAGGCCGTCAAGGCTTGAGGCCGAGGTTCAAAAGATTGCTCTTATTTTTTTTCACTCTTGTTCGTTCCCATGCTCCCTCGGTTTGTATGTCCAATATCCGAACTTTGCCTTCAGAGTATATTATAATGAACCGTGGATACGTACATCAATCCGAGAAAGAGTTGACCAGGTGCCACTTGTACGTGTCTACCTGATCGGTATCGGCACCTGTTCATTGGTGGCGTCTTGACAGCACCGCTTCACTAGTCACTAGTCACTCCCCCATCGGGTGGAGTTATCGACCGCATTTATGACGCGCTTGTGGGCCGCGATTCAATTGGGTATGGTAGGTGGGCCTTTCCTCCAGTAAGTCGTTGGATCGACCCCCACCTCCGGAGGTTACCTGTACACCGTTTTTCGGGTTCACTATCAGAATTTGAGCCGTAGCCATCCCGCCTACCGTAGTTGGGTGCACGACGATCGCGGGGGATATCCGTAAGAGACCAAATTGCGGGTGTCTGCGGAGGTCACCAATTCTTAGGAGTTGGATATCAGTCAACCCCAAGCTGACCAACTTCAATCGGTATCCTCTCGAGATCGGACATCGCACGATATTCACCGCTGAGATCTGAGATCCAGTGGTGTCCCTTCTTGTCTTGGTTTTTCTCTTCACTCAACACATGCGACAAACAAAATTATATTGAGGATATTCGTAATACATGTGCATGGGTGCTCTCTCAACGAAAAGTAAGACCCAATCGGACATGTCTCGTACATCATGTCGGACTGGGCGGACGTGGGACGAGTTTGTGAGAGGAGACACCGATTCTTTGGTAGGTAAGTGGCGAGGTCTCTTCCTCTCGGCACGTTCGCTCATCCTGCCTTCTTCTATATGAGATTCATCAACGACATTGATTTTCACTGTTACCCTCTGGACAACTTGCAGAGCCGACAATCCACCTCCTCCACAAAGGTCCCCCACGCATGCTGGAGGGGCTGATACAATTGGATGACTTCCCCGGTGACCTTGTCCGAGAACATCTTTCGGGTGGATCAGCTCTCCACTGTCACTCGTGTGGGATCTTCAGTGAGGGGAGGTCGATCATCGGCTCTACAGGCTACCTGGAGCGCGACGGCAAAAGATTGTTGCGGATGAACGACATGAAGGAGAAGGCAGCAGCAAGCAAATGTGCCGATGGACGTTCAGGAGAAGAGGATTATACTGGGCACAGTGGAGCGATGACCTCAAGGCGGGTCACTTGACGCACAGAACAATTGGATATAATGTATATTTGCTAAAATATCGTCTCGATGTCTCGACGAGATCTTGAGGATAACCAGCACGCAGATGTCGGTGGAGACTTCCAGTCGAGGTCCCACGATGTCAGACCCGGCTGACCGTGTAATTGGCTGACAAGCCTGGGGTGGGATCGATGCGTGCCACGCTAATACTTCAGGATGATATAGAGTGCTGTGTAAAGGAG
>Ga0307515_10002161_pt1 | contig 43153 bp, 48 predicted proteins | sample 17_EM_MG_FD_194513 | JGI IMG/M metagenome (GOLD analysis project Ga0307515, IMG submission 194513) | Populus trichocarpa ectomycorrhiza microbial communities from riparian zone in the Pacific Northwest, United States - 17_EM | ecosystem: Host-associated > Plants > Roots > Unclassified | place... | reverse complement strand
CGGGGCGGTACTGGAGCAGTGGTGCCCTTGCCTTGCCCTTGCCCCTTGTGCGCGGCGGGTCTTCCTCGAGAGGGGTCTGGTGCTGTGAGTAGAGCTAATGTGGTGACTAGGGTGGTGAACTCACAGAAGCTTCAAGATCTTGATCGCTTTCGCGATCGGTCTCGCGATTGGATCGAATCGGAGATGCCCTTGCCTTTCCCTTGCTCTTTGTGAGCGGCGGGTCATCCTCAAGAGGGGTCTGGCGCTGTGAGTGGAGCTGAGGTTGGGAATAACGGGCCAGAGTTGCAAACTCACAGCAATTTCAAGATCGCAATCGGATCTGAGAGGTGGTGTCCTTGTGAGCGGCGGATCTGAATTATAGGAGCGCGAACTAAGCCAATCGTGTTGCCTCTGCCTCTTAGTTGGAGGCCCCTCGTCAGCGTCAGATGCCTGTATTTTGGTTAGCGGGAATGAAAGAAATGGGTAGTACGTACCGAAGCTTCCAGAACTGTGTCAATCTCCCCTTCCTGAAGAGATACATGTAAGTTATCAAATTCAGGAAGAGGTACAAATATCCGACTTACTGACAATGATTCAGCGGAGCGCGACATGGAGATCTCATTAGCTGCATGGGCAAGGGGTGTAGCGGAACCTACTCACAAGGAGCTGATTGAACGTCTTGGAGCAGTTGCATTGGTAGCCACAGTGAAGGGTCCCGATGGCATGAGGGCGACGCTGTTGACCTGGCATCGACGACTGGGTCACCTGGCATTCAAGAGGGTGTTGGCATTAGCACGGAGTGGTGCGAGTGGGATGGTCATTATGGATGTACCTGCAGTGGTGCCGAGTCTTGATGCATGTGCTGCGTGCGTTGCAGCAAAGGCGGTCCATCTACCCCACAAGGAGGGCCACGGTTGTGTGAGTGAATACCTCGAGAGGGTGCATATCGACATAGTCAGCCCTATGCCTACGAAGTCAGTTGGCGGGAGGGAATACGCATATGTTGTCGTTGACGACTACACTTACACTAGTTGTACAGGAGCGAGCAGTGCCAGCAGCAGCGAGCATCGTTGGGGTCAACGTTGGGTTCAAGATTGACCACAGACGAGGGCGCAGCAGACCATGGTGACAGCGAAAAAAGCAGGGGTAGGAGGATGAGGGCGAGGGAGGATGGGTGAGGGTGAGGACAGATGAGGATGAGGATGGACAAGGATGAGGATGAGGATGGACGAGGACAAGGATGGACAGGGCAGGGACAAGGGGGCAATGGCTGCTGCTGCTGTTGAGTGAGCAGAACTCAACATGTGTCACGTGCTATTTGTTGTTTACTCTGTTCCGGGGTTTTTTTTTAGCATGAGTGGTGCATCAGGACGTGTCTGTACTCACCACTATCAAGATTATTGACTTATTAGTGTGTTCTCGAGGCATTGGCGGTGAGGTCGATGAGGGGACAAGGCAGTGGTCGGGTCCAAGCTGTGCTGTTGTGGACTTAGTGTTTTTCTGGCTCACGCATCAGCCCCACCTCACGCAGTGGCTAAAGGTGATGCACAGGGTGGAAAGAAACACGTTTATCAATTCGCTACACTTTGTACAAATAGGAGTCACATTGAGCAATATTTTTGAGCATTGTGTTTTTGCAATCGGTGACCGGTGCAGTGAACCGGTGATCGAATGGGTCCCTGACTTGGTGATACTCACGGGGCATCTGACCTGCCTGATACCCACCAGTCCCTGGCTCGGTGATACCCACCGGGCGTCTGACCCAATTCCCACCAGGTTCCGTACTGGTGATCGAACGGGTCCCTGACTCGGTGGTACCCACCGGGCATCTGACCCGATACCCACCAGGTCCCGTACCCGGCGCGCTCGGTGCTCGGGTCTGGGACCCGGAGTTTGTAACCATAGAGTATTCAAGACACCATGGGGGCATGTTTAAGTAAGGCTCATACACGGCCTTGTACCTGCATCTGTTCTGACACTGCTCGCAGACTCATACTCAAGCTACACGATGAGCGTGAAAATCTGGTCGCTCAGTGTTTCCTCCCTTATCAATTCATCGTCAGAGCCAACGGCCTTGACACCGGCGTTGACTACTACGAAACACAAGCGCACACAAGCGCACAACAACAGACCCCATGGCCCGGGTTCCCTACCCTGGACCTACCACCAGCACCGGTCTTGGAGACTCCATTCCCTGTGCCACCTATGAACTTCCGTCCTGTTCCTGTTAATCAGCAACCGTAACTCGACCCAAACGTTTCCGTCTCGATTCTGCAGAGGCTCGCTCCAGGCGAGGGTCCTGTTAGTGGAGGTCCGACTATATTGTTGACTGGAGTCAATTTCCCGCCGTATTATCAGCACATTTTGTATGCAAGATTTGGTTCTGTGGTTGTTCCTACGGTATGGTTACTCTTCCTCCTGCCACAGAAACCTAATTCTATTCGTAGATCTGGCACAATCCACACGTGCTCGAGTGCACCTTGCCTCCTTCTCCGACTGCGGGGATAGTCAGTGTTACACTCTCACTATCTCAGGATTCCGGAGGACCAGAACTCGGCCAGAGTAACTGCTCGTTTAAATATAATTATGAATTTGATTACCTGTCGGTGACACTTTGCATCACACAGGGAGCATAATGTCTAACTATTGGAACCTACAGGCAAGCAATGATCCGCGCCATTTCAGGTCAAGGATACACTTTGACGCCCGAGAATTGGGATGCTATGATTCCCCATTTCGTCCAGAACATGTCTCCGAACGGTCGAGCAGTCCTTCACCGAGTAACTCATCCCAGTCAACCAATGAATCCGTCCTTCTAACCTCAGTGGGCGAGATGGACACCTCGGGCACTCGAATCCAGCGCCTCTCAGGCCCCGCTAGCTAAGCCTAGCAAATTTACCCCCCGAAGGCTAGCTCGACCTGACGAATCAACAAATAGTGCCCACTAGTTGGACCTTCAACAGTGGCCCACTCTCTGTCTTTGTACATAATCACTCAATCTTCGATGGGCTCGTCTGGCCATCTCCTTGCTATTGCTGGGCCACCTTACGCTCGATCCCTTTCCGCCCCTTCCTTACTTTGTCTTTGTATCCTCTTCTTTCTCTCTAAGAGTTTCCCACTTTCTATTCGTCCCTAAAAATGTCACAAAACCTCCTGGCGGGTTATAAACCCAAAAAGCTTATCCCGGGTTTATAACAGGTTTATAACAGGTTTATAACAGGTTTATGGCGGGCACCACTTGATATAAACTTGTTGTAACCCATCATAAGTACTGAGGTGTGAGGCAGAGACTGTCGATCGAAGTTAGTGGGCTGTCGGGTTGTGTCTCTGTAACTTGCCTTTCGCTGCAACCGCATGTCTTCGAATGACCATCAACGTTGATGTTCAGTGATGTGGGATATGTAAAAGGAAATCAAGAACACCAATGGTGCCTTCAAGAAACTGCTGGCGCAAGGCCAAAACGAAGAAATGAAACAACAGGCTTGAACACACCTTTGCCGCCTTTCTAAAAGGTCTGTTACATTTTACTTAGCACCTATATTTAACTCACATCATTCTAGAGCTCAAATGCATAGAATCGAAGTGAAAATCGTGCGTCTCTGCTGACTTGAACCTAATGACCCAGAGAGGCCCTGTCACGGAACTGTCACGGGTAAGCTCCGATCAGTTTCATGTGATCTCGGTCTGATGTGACCTGGTCTGAGGCTAGTTGTTGTCTTTTCGTGTCTCGTATGTTGAGATTGGGCTGCTTCACAAATGTATATTAGATTCCTACTGCTAATACATATAATCTACTATGACTTTTTTGGCTCCATGTAGTGTACATGGCGCACGGCACCGTGCCAACACAAAAATAAAGTTCGAACACCAAAACATCAGTTTGTTCGGGCTGTAGTGTACTGGTTGAATTAGCATAAATCATGTATGCGTTGATACGGGGAGTGGTACAGGTGCGAAGGAACATCACAAGGTTAATATCACAATCATCGTTTTTAAAAGGTCCATACATGTTCTGTAGTGAGTTGGAGTCTGATCATGAAATATTAGCTTCTCCTCTGTCCCTTACAACCTCTGTTTTGACTCACAAGGTGCCACCGCCGTCGTTTTGCTCAGGCTTGTTGACAACGGTGTCAGCGTCCTCTCGATGGCGAACACGTCTGGTTGTAGTTTGAGCTGATCCATTGGGAGTAGGTGGAGCTTGGGGTGGTTCTGCTTTGGACTGTTAGGCTTGTAACAGTGCCCTCTTCTTCTACTCCCTCGCCCTATCCCTCTCGATGATCTGGACAGAGCCTCCTTCCTTTAGCAGGTGGATGTGCACATTCTCGACATCTTGGTGGCATTGTGGCTGGCTCCGACAAGGTGAAGCTCATGGGGAGGTGCTGAGTTGCGCAAACACCAAACTGGCTTGGTTCTGTGCGCCGCTTACAACACATGGAGCCAAAAAAGGTGTAGAAGATTACATGTATTAGCAGTGGGAACCTAATATACGGGAACCTAATATACATTTGTGAAGCAGCCCAATCTCAACATTAATACGAGACGCGAAAAGACAACAACCCCGGGAGGGTTTCCGTGACAGGGCCTAGCCTCAGACCAGGTCACATCAGACCGAGATCACATGAAACTGATCGGAGCTTACCCGTGACAGTTCCGTGACAGGGCCTCTCTGGGTCATTAGGTTCAAGTTCTCTGCTGTGCTGTAACTTGCCTTCTGCTGCAACTCGAATGACCACTCATGTCAACGTTCTGCCATGTGGGCTATGTAAAAAGGAAATCAAGGACACTAAGGGTGCCTTCAAGAAGCATGTTGCAAACTGCTGGCACAAGGCCAAAATGAGGAAACGAAACAACAGGCTCAAACATGCCTTTGCTGCCTCCATAAGTGGTCCACTTCATTTTACTTAGCACCTATATTCAACTCATATCATCCCAGAGCCCAAACCCATAGAGTCGAAGCGAAAACTGCCATGCATCAAGTACAGTCAAACTCAACTAGGAACACAGGTACTGCAATGTGTTCTTCCATACAAACCTCGCCCTGACCCGAGCCTAACACTTTCGCAGCTGCGTTCGTTGACGATGACCAGACCTTGTCCCATGGCCGATCTTCGACGCTCGTTTCACTCGTCACACATTCGTATTCTTTCTATAAGATCAAGTCACTGGTGGTGGATCCATCGTCATGGGATCGTGTAATGAGTTGGATCGAACGGTCAAACCCAACAGTAGTGAAGGGGAGGAAACGCTCTGCAGAGGAAATGGAAAATCCCAAAAAGAATGGAGACGAGCTGCGTATTCGAGGTCAAGAAGCCAAGCCCACAAATCGAGCTGTGAGTCACAACCTCGTCTGAAGAAGCAATGGTTGAACGGTGCATTATATCGTTGCAACGTTGGTGTCTCACCTGCCCATACTCCTCACTCTCCCGTCATGAATCTGGTCACGGATGGACTTTAGGGACACGTTTAGAAATACAATATATAGAACCCGGGTTACGGTGGACGCATGGGATACATGTGTTGAGCGGACAATCCAGGTCCGCGCCAGGATAGAATTATGTATGTAATCATCAATTTGTATTATCAACTGCTCCTCATTCAGGGGTATAATAGGGTAGTGCTATTGTCGCTGATGCATATCCTGATAGTGCCGTTGCATATTCTCGGCAGGAATGGATTTGGAGCTAGTGAAAGATTGAGCGCGAGCTGGCAGTTGAGACCGGAACGCACGGACCAGATTTGACACCTTTCAGGGTTGTTCCTATTAGCAAGGTGGTCGCCGAGATTCTCCTGGCTATAACCCTTAAAGTCACTGCAGAGATAACAGGCAGATTGATGCGATTCACGAATGAATATCTCACCAGTTTGGGTCATTATTTCCTGGACATTTGAAAGAGCGATGGCCGAACTTAACGCGTTCCCTTCCAATCGCTCTGTGGAGGCGATCACACGTGCTGTTCGGGTCCGACGCGCTCTTAAATCCCAAGATCTTGCCCTTTCGATCTCTCTCCGAAACAAGGAAACAGCAGTAAATCGACCGGCCCTTCTCTGCCAGCTGAAAAGCACAAATGGGCACGCCATGTGCGCCAACGGTGGGTTGAGATGATTGCCGGTCTCGGACATTCTCTTTGCTTCTCGGACGGTCTCCGTCTCGTTTGTGCTGTAACATATGATGTATTCTCGCTCTCGTTTGTATCTTATTCTGTGTATAAATACCCTGATCTGCGCTGGCATAAACCCCAGCCGATCTGGTCTCATCCTGAACTACCCGTCCCGATCCTCTGAGTCTTATCCTGAACCATAGCCGTGCCCTGGCTAGTCCTGAACCATCGTACGTGACAGAAGATCGGCTTACCATCTAGCCACTGCACGTTCCCGACCCACCTGCATTCTTGAACCCGCTCTGTCCCCTCTGCCGCCCCCTGTTGCCTGCTAAATCTTGTCATACACTGTACCCCCACCCGAATCGTTCATCTTACCTTCACAGAAACGCACCGTCGTCCCTCTGGTACACATCTAGACACTGCAGTCCGCTCCGCTCTGTAACACCTACGCTCCCTTGGGTCTATCCCCTCGGTTGGACGAGGTCACGCAGTAGTAGTCATCTAGAGCAGCAGATCACGGAATAGTGTGTGTGCCATTGAGCAAGAGGACATAAATCGTCATTTGCCCACCGCGTTTACTACTCCTCCGCACTCACGGTCACTGTTACCTGTCTCGATTCTCATTCTGGCTCCCCTCGCATTCCACCTCGCTCTCCACGCATTGACTTTGGCCGTCGCCTCTGTCATCCTCTACAAGGTCACACGTGTTCACGAGGAACCCGCTGTGTGCCACCACTGTGCTCTCCACTGTGTCCTACATTGCCAACTCCGTGTTAACCATCTCAGCATCGAAGGCGAAGTCGACTTCAAGCCCGAGACGATAACAGCCCCTACTTCTGCTTTGTGGAAGACCCCTGCCGATAACACGCCTACCTGGTCACCACAACCCCACAGTCCCCAACCCCACTGGTAAATCATGGCTTTCCAGCTGCCCAGTTTCTTGAATCCCCCTGCCCTTGTCATCACCGATGAGGCGGATCCCGATCGCGCAGAACTCCAGGTCATGAGCAACGACATCGGGACTTGGACGACCCAGGTCCGGAATCAGCTCGCTTTCCTGAACCCCACCCATGGTCACACCGCTGCACTAGCAGGAGTTCCCCCTCAGAACGCTGGAACCGATGTTAGGGTGGCTCGTTTACTGGATTGGCGCAACCACATGAATGGGCTGTTCCACATCTATGCGGCAGCCTATGCCCATGCCGCCACCACTCTAATGCAGGGATTGGTCCCTCCTGTAGCTCCGCCTGCACCTCGTGTCCAACCCCCGAAAACCCAGCTGCCCACCACGTTCAATGGCAAGTCGCCAACCGCCGCCCGTCACTTTATTCAGCAATGTGTCAATTACATTGCGATCACACTGTTCCCGGACCCTGAGACAGAAATCCGTTGGGCCCTGCAACTCCTGGAGGGAGACGCAGCTGCCTGGCAAGATGAGATGCTCAGTGGGTACCAGGCAAATCCCATCCCAAACAATCTCAATGATTGGGACGATTTCGTCACGGCATTCCAGGCTCGGTTCATGGACCCCCACGAGGCCGATAAGGCCATGGATCGCCTCATGAGTCACGGTATTACACAAAAGACCTCGGTCAAGGTCTACAACGACTTGTTCAACAAGACGCTCGTGCTCGCCAATCAAACCGGCGCCAATGCCCTCATTCGACGTGCATACGAGACGGGTTTGAAGGATCCAGTCCGCATCGCCCTGGTCCCCCTCATGCTCCTCAACCCCAACATGACCCTCCGCGAACACCAACAGAATGCAATCAGGGTGGACGAATCCCTCATGCAGACGAGGAAGGCCGCCACCCCCGCACCCGCTCGCACCGTGATTAATAATCCGGTGTTTAACCTGCCCAGTCCAACCCCCAGTCGCGGTACCACCCCTATCAAGGTGGAAGCCAATCGCCAATACGTGAAACTCACGGCCAATGAGAGAACTGAGTTGGCGCGTATTGGGGGATGCTTCTATTGCCGTCAACGCGGCCACATGGCCTCTCAATGCCCCAACCACCGCCCTGCCCGAGTGGCCGCAATTACGCCCGACGAGACCTCTGCACCCGACCCTGCCTCCGTTCCTGACCCTGTACCTGCCGCACAGGATTTTTGATTCAGTCTCCCGATAAGCCTGTCGATTGCGAGACTTCTGTAATTGTAGATTCATATCTGAGTGCCTGTTCCACAATAAACGCTGTTCTGACCCCTTACGCGTTAACTAAGCACTTCAGTATCCCGGTCTACTTGAACGAGACAGAGAAACCCCAGTTAGCACTGTTGGATTCTGGGGCAATGGGTAATTTTATTCACGACAATGTGGTGGAGGCGCTGGGATTAATTCGAATTCCCCGGCGGCCCTTGCCACTTCTCGACGTAAAAGGAATAAATATTGGGTCACTTGACTTCCAAGTCAAAACAAGCATGAAAGTCAGGTCACATGAAGAGGAGATTGTCTTCGACATCGCACCAATCGGAAGTCACCGATTGATTTTGGGTTTACCATGGCTTGAGGCGCACGACCCTACAATTAAGTGGAGCACTGGCCATGTACAGTTCAATTCACCACATTGCAATATACACTGTTTGCCTCAGCCACACGACATCTTCGCTAGGCAACTCAATCAGGTTACACCTGTCGAGCCCATCGATCTCGAGTCGGTGGGGCTTTATTCAATGGAACCGGATTTCGTTGAGATCTTTGCGGTCGATCTGATGCCTAGTGCCACCGAGGGCGAACTACGCGGAATGATCCCGGAACAGTATCACGATTTCCTGGATGTCTTTGACCCCACGGGACCTATGCGCCAGTTACCCCCATTACGCCCTGGTTACGATTTCGAGATACCGCTCGACCCCAATAAGCCATTACCGAAACCTGCATGACCCTACCATATGAATCCAGCTGAAAGGGAGGATTGGATCAAATGGAGGGATACCATGTTTGAGGCTGGATTAATATCATGGGCACCTTCCAACACACCTACTGCGGCCCCCTTTTTCTTCGTTTGGAAGAAGGATGGTACTCGACGACCCGTAATCGATTACCGACGGCTCAATGATGTCACCATCAAGGACAGTTACCCACTCCCTCACATCGACGAGATGTTGGAACGAATGCACGGTGCTAAGATCTTCTCGAAGTTCGATCTCAAGATGGGTTACAACCAACTCCGGGTTAAACTGGAGGACATTTGGAAAACGGCCTTCATGACACCCGACGGACCCTATGTGATGAACGTCATGACCTTCGGGTTCGCTGGTGCACCGCCTTATTTCCAGCAATGGATGACAGACACCTTACAGACAGTCGCAGCTCAACGTGTAGAGAACTACTTGGACAATACGGGCACGCACCATACAAACCTGGAGGATCATGTACGGGTTAATCGCGAAGTGCTTCAATGTTTCAGGAAGGAGGGATTATTCGTTAATGCCAGGAAATGTGAGTTCCATAAGGATCGAATGGAGTTTCTGGGAGTAGAGGTATCACCGGATGGATTTGAGATGGAGAAATTGAAGGTGGAAACGGTGGCGGATTGGAAACCCCCGAGGAATGTTCGGGCGGTAAGGGAATTTGTAGGATTCTGTAATTTCTATCGACGGTTTATCAAGTCGTTTTCTGAAATCGCGCGCCCATTACACGACCTCACGAAGGTTAATCAACGGTGGACATGGGCAGAAAAAGAACAACATGCATTCGAGACTCTGAAACGAATGGTGTGCGAATCGCCAGTACTCATACACGCGGATCCCGAAAAGAAATTTCAAATGGAGACTGACGCATCAAGCTACACCTATGGGGCCGTTCTGTCCCAGAAGGCGGAGGATAAGAAACATCATCCGGTAGCATTTTATTCGAAGTCAATGACACCTGCGGAGAGGAACTATGGAATATCGGACAAGGAGGCCTTGCCGATTATTAAGGGGCTTCAACACTGGAGACATTGGTTGGAAGGAATGAAGGAACCCGTAAGGATCATCATGGACCATTGCAACCTCGAGTACTTCAAGAACCCACGACCACTAAATCGGTGACAACTCCGATGGCTCGAACAGCTCACGCACTACAACTACGAAATCGCATACCGACCAGGAGACAAGAATTGTGCCGCTGACGCCTTATCCAGGAAGGAGGAACATCGCCCGGATCAGGCCGATGAAAAGGTCCCGAATGTACTATTCGATCCCGAGCGCTTCATCGAGATCGCCGTGTTGGCGTTCCTTGAGGAACAGGACAATGTTCTCGAAGGAATGGAACAGGCATACACCCTTACTGACGGACAACTCATTGAACGCATCGCGGAGATCACCAGTCACACCGAACCCCTACAATGGCCCTCCAGATACAAGTTGAACGACGACCTGGTATTGGCTTCAAAGGAGACGGGAAGAATTTGGGTACCACCGGACAAGCAGCTAAGGAGGGAGGTGCTGTCAACGCACCACGATGGATGGATAGCAGGACATTTGGGGACTTCGGGAACGCTGGAGTTGGTTGGACAGAAGTATTGGTGGAGGGATATAATCGAGTTCACGAGGAGATATGTGGAGGGTTGCCATACTTGTGCGCGTAACAAGGTACGAAACAAGAAACCAGGTGGACTCCTACAACCATTACCGATACCGGAGGGACCATGGCTCTGGACACAGTCGGACTTTATCATGCAGTTACCCCCATCGCACGACTATGATGCCATCTATGTCATCGCGGACCGGCTCACGAAGATGGCTCACTTTATCCCCTGCAAGACCACTTGCACATCGGAGCAGCTTGCGGAGTTGCATATTCGTCACGTCTGGCCCTTACACGGTCTCCCACTCCAGCACAACACCGATCGCGGAACTCAGTTCACGGCACCCTACATGAGGAACTTGTACAAGAACCTTGGTATTGAACAGAGGCTCTCTACCGCTTATCACCCTGAGTCACAGGGACAAGTCGAGTCCAATAACAAATGGTTGGAAACCTACTTGCGTATCTTCACAACATACCGACAAGACGACTGGGCTGATTTCTTACATACCGCTGAGTTTGCCTACAACAACCACTTCCATCCGTCGATAGGCATGACACCTTTCTACGCGAACTATGGCTACCACCCCGTCTACACGGATCGTACCACAAATGAGCAATCCTTGGCCTTCCCTGAACGACTCCACCACATCCATGAGGTGCAAGCCTGCTGTCAACTTGCTATCGAAAAGGCACAGAAGGTATACAAGCGCTACGCTGATCGAAGACGACAGGACCTTAGCTTTGCTATCGGGGATCGAGTCTGGCTGGAGTCATACAATCTCAGCACTGACGCCCCATCCAAGAAGCTGGCTGCCAAACGCCTTGGCCCCTACACGATCCTTGAACATATCGGTCCTTCGTCGTACCGACTCGATATCCCGGCTACTTGGCGCACACACAACGTCTTCCATGCTGGACTTCTGTCACGTACGAAGGAGGATACCATTCCAGGTCGACACCCCGCTCCACAACCTACGATCCGCATTCAGGACAGGGAGCTCTGGGTCATCGACCAATTCGTCAACTCACGGTGGTTCCGAGGCAAGTTCCAGCTGAAGATTCGGTGGGAGGATCAATCGGAAGAACAGGATGATTGGCGGGATTATCACGAGATCCTCAGGGAATCGGCACAATGGCGTGAGGAGCTGAACATCGATGAACCTCTGGTCAAGGATCCCACACAGGCCATGATTGAGGATTACTACAATCGACACCCTAACGCTCCTCGACATGACGATCCCATACATCGACGTCAGGCTCCCCCAAGACATCGTGAGGTTCGACATCGGTAGTCGTACGAGGACGTACGAGCCTTGTTGGGGGCTACTGAGATGATTGCCGGTCTCAGACATTCTCTTTGCTTCTCGGACGGTCTCTGTCTCGTTTGTGCTGTAACATATGATGTATTCTTGCTCTCGTTTGTATCTTATTCTGTGTATAAATACCCTGATCTGCGCTGGCATAAACCCCAGCCGATCTGGTCTCATCCTGAACTACCCATCCCGATCCTCTGAGTCTTATCCTGAACCATAGCCGTGCCCTGGCTAGTCCTGAACCATCGTACGTGACATGGGTTCCTTCTCATCCTTGCGAAGCCATCGAGAGTTTTCGACCCAGGTCCTCATGGTCTGCCTGGCTTCTTCATCGGAGAGGGATTGGGTTGATGCTCGGGTCGACGCGACAGACGGTGAACAGGGAGCCGGGGGCCCCTGATCTATATGGGGAGTCGAAGGGCGACGCGATGGTACACGAGAAAGTGGACGAGGAGGTTGATGAGAGTATTTAGGGGAAGATATCGGTATAAGAGATACTCTTTGGTACTCTTGGGTAGGTACTTCCTGCTCCACAGAGGGCTCTGCCTTCTGGAAGACGGTATTAGGTCCGCAAAACTGCCAAGTTGGACCAGGTGATACAAGGTCTGCTTGTATAAGTTGTGGCAGGGGGGGCCAGTAGCCTTCGACGCCCAGTGCTGATGAGCTGAGCGAGGTTTGCCAGGGGGATGTGGGCGTCGGACTCCCTATCAACCGTTCAGTAAACGAATATAGTGAAGGAAGTGACGAGAGTGTTTAGGGGAAGATATTGGTGTAAGATGTCACGTTCGGGGCTCTGGCTATACTAAGCGGGGGCACGTCGCATACCGGGCTCTTCTGGGTTCGAATGAGGTGCCGGGCGGGGTGTCAGACTGGGCATCTGGCAAGGTGTCAGGCGGAGACCAAGATCGGCTAAGGTTCGACCTAGCGCGATCTGGGTACTTTATACATAAACTAGAATACACGTGTATACTACAACGAGGCAGCTCAGAGATATATCAGATTACCACATCACGATCGATGTGGCAGTACTCTAAATATCAACCGGCAATCATTCCATAAGAAATACTAGTCACACGGGTGCCAATCTCGCAAATAGAAAGGAATGACGAAGTCGTTTTAATTGCGAAGCAAGGGAACCAAGGTGTACAGTCGAATGACTAGGGTTCGTCGCGCCTGTCCATTTTAATAGCCTCTAGTTTTGACTTGAGGCTAATCACCCCCACTTCCGGTAGAAACCGACAGCTGCCTGTCAGATCTGAATGTCACCGGTTAGTCACCGGTTAGTCAACGCTGTCGTCTTAGATGACAGCTGTCAAATTACATATCAGATAACGCGTTGTAGTCGCATCTTTGGATAAAATTCTGAAAAATTAAAACAAACGTCTAGAGTTTATTCGTAGGGAACTTGTGGCCGTATCACTGGATTAAATTTAAGAAATTGGAGTTCAAATTGAAAATTCTGACAACAAAAGTCGATTCTCCTATTCAACAGAGGCATATCCAGTGACGTTTTGACTACGAGGTTGCGTTCTTCTGTCCAATGGTCTGGAGAGCAAGGTGGGTCTGCGAGATGTATGCTACGCACATAAAGTTCATGCATGGCTCATATCGCTTAGGAAGTTTCGCCGACAAGGGTACCGCATATGGGATGGCGGAATGAAGCTGCGAAATCAGGACGGGACAAGTTTGCCGATGTTGAAATGGTAAACGACACTGCTCGACATAATTCGCCCAGAGGTTTCATTAGCTGCATGGGCAAGCGGTGTAGCGGAACCTACTCACGAGGAGCCGATCGAGCGCCCTGGAGCAGGTTACATTGGTGGCCACAGCGGAGGGAGCCGATGGTATGAGGGCGACGCTGTTGACCCTGGAATTGACGACTGGGTCACTCGGTATTCAAGATGGTGTTGGCACTGGCACAGAGTAGTACGCGTGGGATGGTCATTATGGACGTACCTACAGTGGCGCCGAGTCTTGATGCATGTGCTGCATGCGTTCATGCGTTGCGGCAATGGTGGTCCATCTAACTCACAAGGAGGGCCGCGGTCGCGCGAGCTCATAGCTCGAGAGGGTGCATATAGACATGGTTGGCCCTATGCCTACGAAGTCAGTCGGCGGGAGGGAATACGCGTACACCGTTATGGATGACTACACTCGTGCGGTTTACACGAGACCGCCGCGGCTCAAGGAGGAGGCTGCCGATGTCTTCAGGTCGTTCTGGGCGACGGCAGAGAATAAGTTGGGCTCCAGGTTACGCGCGGTGATGACTGACAACGCGCGCGAGTTGTCGATGGGAGAGGTGCGCGATATCTGCGAGCAGAACGGGATTGAGCTGCACACTCTGCGTCGGATGGGATGGCTGAGTCACCATCGGAGTACTCACTAACGCGGCGCACGCTGTGCTATACGACTCAGGTCTCCCGGATTCTCTGATCAGAGGCGTTCAGCACAGCGACCTATGTACAAAACAGAACGCCCACGAGGACGTTGGATGGACGTACCCCGCTTGAGGTTCGCTATGGTGCGAAGCCTGACCTTGCGCACTTGCGCGCCCCGCGTTTGGGGCGCCCCAGTGCAGCTGCTTGAGAAATTGAGGAAGCTTGATGCCCGGTCGAGGATATGTTTCTTCGTCGGTTACAAGTATGAGGGAGGCGGTTACAGGGTTTGGGACCCACGCAAGGGGGTCGTCGTCGAGTCCAGAGATGTCGTTTTCAATGAGGATGGCCCGCCACCGCCCACCGGCCCTCAACGAGTCGCGCCAGCAGTCGGCCGACGCGGACGAGCTGGATGTACAGCCTGCACTGATTTGCGAGCGTGGCAGCGGTGTGGAAGTGTGTCCATGGGGGAGTCAACAAGTTGTGCTTGAGGCTGGAACCAGCCGGTTTGAATGGCGCGTCGCGAACAGTAGTAATATAATGGCTTTTATAATTTAGAATAATAAATAAAATTTATTACCTATAAAATGCCGGAAAATGGTGCGCGGCCGTTGGGTTGAGGCTGGTAATAGATCGAAGACTGTAAAATGTAGTACAGACGGTAGTCCGCGTAATGTACAAACTTAATTGCAAATTATATTTCTACAATTACCGAGGTTGTGGCTAACTCAAGCACAAACGTGACATTCAAACTCCGCTCGCTTGATGTCGCCTTGGAGCTTACCTCAACCGGACGACCAGCGGACGCGAAAGGGAAGACGCGCCGATGACGATACTGCAATGGGATTCTGTAAGTACTGTGGTGACCTGATACTAAAGGAGTTGGAAAGTGGGGGAGTAGCCTTTGGTGCGTTTTGGCCCCTTGAATTAATCTAGTGAAAATCTGACGCCAACCGCAATATAATACGTACCAAGCAAAGCACACAGTTTCGCAGGACCGGGGACGCACCTTACTCTCGACCTTTCGGGGAGCATCCGCTTCGGACTCGATAATGAGTGGATAGCTCCTCCAGGGGTGTTACAGCGCGATCCCGATCGGGTGGTTTACAAAGCATCCCGCTCGGCGGCCGCCGGCCTTCCAGTGTCCCTTAACTCGACACCATGCAATCCAGCAGGGGCCCATCTCCTCGCGCTCTAGGGTCAAGAGGGTCTGCGCCCCCTGCGTGCTCTCTCCCCACCACTTCCCCACCACTCCAGCTCCTCCTCACTCCCTCAGCCCGGACTCTTTGTGTTACATCAGTGCTTTGTGATTGTCTTCATTATTCTCGAACCTGTATCCCTTTGTTTCTCCTCCCGATTCCACTCGATGTTTTGCAAGGTCCCTGCGCTGCGCAAACCGGTAACCAGCACAAGGCATGCACCGGTATGGCTTTCCACAGAGGATCATACGTAGGAGCTAGCTTCGCATGGAATGACAAGGAGAAGAGCAAGCAAGGTGGGTCCGAACTTAAGGGTCTGGAGGGTCGATCGCAGACCGGCAGATGAGAACCAGAGTTGGGTGGAAGTGCACTTGACCTGAGACGTAGGACGTAGGTCGTAGGAGGCTTATGTGTCTAATCCAGGTATATGATGTGCGAAGGCAAGGCACCTCGTCCGGTCACCTCGCGAGCGGCCTCAGCCAGCAACGCGCCATCACCGTCGCCATTTTTCGCCATTTTTATATGTAACTTATAATTATAAAAGTTGTTATATATGATATTCACTCCGTTTGCCGACACGCATTTTCAAACGGCTGGCCAGCACAGCTCCAAATGCAGCCTCAAACCATCAGTCATTTTCCAACATTTTATATGTAATGAATTTTATCTATTATTATAAATTATACAAGCCATTATATTCGGCTCAAGCTCAACGCCCATTACGCATCACGTACATGGCCTCCAAGCTTCCTGTCATATCGTTGACGGATGGTGCCTGGCAGCTGTCACGGAAGGTTCCCCGCTGTCAGTCAGCTCAGGGAGCCCGAACAGCTGCCTGACACACGCGGTAACCAGCCTGATTCTCAGACCCCAACACCTCCTTCGTTCGCCTCAATTCCTCTCATCTACTTCAAACCTACGCATAGTCAATGGCCGGTCCAGGACCAAGTTCAGGTCATAAGCCCTTCATGAGTTTACGACGGCTCCGCTCACCCTCACCCATACCAGGACTGCCCTTTATTGGGCCTCATACTCTAGATTTTGCAAGTGCGATGTTCGCCTCTTCGGAATCTACAGATCCTGGGGCCACCGTGGCTACTGCACCGTCCCTTGCGTACGGTCTGCCATATGCATTATGGCCACTTCATCTGACATCAAACCTATTTCTTGGTAGCTTCGATAAAATACAGGTTACTGATCCCTCGTTTCAAACAAATGGAGTCTTGTCGGCTCGCATTGACACGAGAATCAAGCTCTGCGTGTCTTTTCACCCTGGCTCTTCAGTTCAGTCCTTGAAAATACCAAAAACGCCCTCTGTGCACGAAGAATGCCCTACTCCAGAAGGCTCCTTGAGGTTTTCTCTGGAACTGAAAGGAGCTGACAGTCGGACTATTATCAAGAATGTTTGTGACAAATGCAAAGAGCGAAAGGACCAGGCGACGTGGGATATGGTTGATTTCAGAGCCCCAACCACGATCGTCTCCATCGAGAATGGAACAGCGAACATCGAATTCTTCATCAAGTGCTACGCCCATCATCACGGTGCAACCAATTTTTGGTAGGCAACCCCCGTTTTCACTTCCGGCAGGTTTCTCATTATATGGCTAGCGCGGACGCCGTTCTTCGGGATCACCAGGATAACCTCATCGACCGTACACCACTCCCGCTGCCTTTTAATATCAAAGGCAAGCCACCACCAAACCGCAAAAGAGTGCAAAAGGGCTCCGTGAGAGGGGTGGCTGCTCGACAACATAGTAATTATTGCACTTTACACCGCAATGGCCCCTGATACTTGACATCCACACATATTTAGCCGCTTCACGCATCACTCCTGCTGCTGGTCCCTCCGTCAATCCTTCACCTCAGGACCTTCAGCACGTCGACAATGGTACCGCTCAAGATTTGATAACCTCTCATGTGTGGATCCCTACTGGAGATATCCAACAAATCAGTAATTCAGTCCTTTGTCCTTTGCTCCTTCTCTCACTCCGTCGACCTTAGGTAACAGCGGTCAACAGCCCTATTCGGTAGACCCTACAGCTTGGATCCTTCCGGCTGCCGATCCCCTCCCTTGGTTCACTGATTCTACACCCGTTAATGCTCCGCCCCCTACCTCACAACATTATGCTGTTCAACCCACGGAATTAGGATTCAGCTCCCATGATATGGGTACGGTGTTCCTTTGATATGAAACGAGTCTAATACCTGTGTTAGGCTCCTTACACCATGTGGACCCTCTACCACTCGAGGGTAACGGTAATCCCGTAGTTGACTCTGGTGCGAGTACACATGCGCCATCAAATGGCGAACAGGTCCTCCCAGTCATGTCTTCTGAGATTGCACCAGTTCCTCCCTCAGTCGATCCCACCTCGGGCGAGCCTCACTGTGGCCACAGCATAAGCCAGGCTTCCAGAGTACCTGAAGCAACCTCACAAATGTTGAGCCAAAGTTCATCGGGAATACCTCGGCGTCTCAATACATCCTCGGCTGTACCTTCGGGACAGGGAGCCAGTCCTCCTGATATCTCCACACCACAATTGCAAATCGAATCGCCTGCACATACCCGCAACGAGAGTGTAAACCAGAATACACGTGAAACTTTATTACAGGAGGTGGACCCAGAGAGAGGTCCTACGACAGGAGGGATACGTGTCGTTTTATTTGGCGAAAACTTTCCCGTTGTTCCACTTCATGTATGTTTTGGGGATAACTGGGTCCGTGCCGTAAGTTACGCTCAGTATCACGTTCCATTTCGAATTGATCCTAAAATATGTGACAGAGGCGGCACGATGCCCGTGTCCTGCGATGCCGCCTCCCTCCATCGGGTCGTCCAGGTGTTGTGAACGTGACAATCTCTCAAACACCCTCCAAGAATGCACCTGAGGTCGGATGGAGTACTGCCACCTTCGAGTATGAGGAGAGTCGAGCCGAAGCGTGAGTCCATCCCCGGTAAAGTTTGCAAGGCGTTAACCGACCATACTAGTCTTTTCTCTATACTCAAGACCATTTATCAGTGGGCAAATGAAACTATCCGACAAATGAGACCTGCGCAGTCGTTTGCTGCAATGAATACCCACCAAGACCCAAGCTTGAATACTCACAGTACTCACCCAAATAACCAAGAGCGAGAAGAGCCCCCAAGGCTGGAAGAGGAGAATATGGAAGATATCTCGATCTACTTCCTTCGGACATACTCTTCACACCCCAACTGGAAGCAAATAGTCTCCACCTGTAATGACTACGGCCAGACTTTGGCACACATCGCTGTCACCCTCGGTTATGTCCGACTTCTCCAGCACTTGTTCAGATGGCAAATTGACCTCAACCTCGTGGACAGTATGGGATTATCAGCGCTACATTACGCTTATCTTTTTAAGCAGGAAGAGTGCGCCAAAATCCTCATTTATTCAGGTGTCGACCGATCCATTCTCGATGATCTCGGACGTTCCCCTGCCGACCTAGACCCATCCTTAGACGTCAGGCTACATTCGACTATGGATATCGATGACGATAGTAGCGCCAACGGTGCTCCACGTATCGAATGCGACACCGAGATGCCGGACGAGGCGGGGAAGCCCTATGCCAAATCCTTCTTGGTTTATGGATCTTACACCCCGCTGATAACTACAGGGCCCTCTTCCCTCGATCGGACACCTTCCACAAACCCTAATCTGCCACAACTGCCTACTACTGCTTCAATTTCCTACCTAAGGAGCCCTAGTTTCAAGAATACAGTCGGTTCGAATGCCCAGGAACTCATCAGCTACCCTGGATCTTACACTCCAGAGATGACTATGGGACCCTCCTCTTTCGATTGGACCCCTTCCACAAATCCAAATCTGCAACTGCCTACCCCTATTGCTTCAAAATCCCACTTAAGGAGCCCTAGTGTCGTGAATACACTGAGTTCGAATGCCCAGGGACCCATGCGATTCACATTTCCACAGTCGCTGCCACCTGATCTAGTTCCTCTCCTTCCACAGCAACTATTCAGGTGAAACAGTTGCTTCGTCCTGGTCTGTCCTCATGTCTTAATGATTTATAGCCATAATGCCATTAATACTATGGGCTATATTAGCCCTGCCGGACCCAGCCTAATGCCAGGAACATCACCTGATTCTCGACTCAATCCTGATCCTGAGGTGCACGAGATGTATCGAGAGTTCGTCCACAACTTACCTAATTCCCCTGATGTATTGAAATTTTCTCAGTCTCCGTCTACAAGCCTTGCTGACGGACCCGGACCCAACGGATCAGCCACACACTGCTCTGGTCAGCATGAGGCGCGAGAAGCGGGTTACCCTCGCACTTGCTTTGCATTCGCATTCAAAATCCCACCCAATCAGCAACCGGGGTTGGGGGGGTATTTTACTCCCACAAACACGTTCGGTTGGATCAGTTCAGTATGCACCTCCAACGAACCTGCTCAGATTGTCTATCCAAGTACTCGCTTGTTCAACGGGTGTCGTCAACGTTCGGCCATGCGATAGTTGCTGGTTTCGGGAACGGCCACCCACCGATGACAACGTGCAACCGTATATGATTGACTTTAACGCGCAGAGTCGCAAAATCCCCCTATCCGCACACTTGGGTGTAAACGAAAATTGTATCAAGGCGGACGTAAAGTTTCGTTTCACCTGCTATTCAAGACACCACGGGGGAATGTATCGGTAAGGCTCACGCATGGCCCTGTACCTCAATCTGTTCTGACACTGCTCGCAGGCTCATACTCAAGCTACACGATGAGCGTGAAAATCTGGTCGCTCAGTGTTTCCTCCCGTATCAATTCATCGTCAGACCCAACGGCAATGACACCGGCGTTGGCTACAGCGAAACACAAGCGCACAGCACAGCACAGCAACAGACCCCATGGCCCGGGTTCCCTACCCCGAGCCTATCACCACCACCGGTCTTTGGGACTCGATCCCCTGTGCTCCCTATGTACTTCCATCCCGCTCCTGTTAATCAGCAATCGCAACTCAACTCAAACGGAACGGTCCCAATTTTGCGGAGGCTCACTCCAGGCGAAGGTCCTGTTAGTGGAGGTCCGACTATATTGTTGTCTGGAGTCAATTTCCCGCCGTCTTATCAGCACATTATATATGCAAGATTTGGGGCTGTGGTTGTTCCTACGGTTGGGTTACTATTCCTCCCGCTACAGAAAACTAATTCTATTCGTAGATCTGGCTCAATCCACACACGCTCGAGTGCAACCTACCCCCTTCTCCGACTGCGGGGACAGTCAGCGTTACGCTCTCACTGTCTCAGGAGCCTGGAGGACCAGGATTCGGCCAGAGTGACTGCTCGTTTAAATATAACCTAGAACTTGATTACATGTCGGTGACACTTTGCATCGCACAGGGAGCACAATGTCATGTCTAACAATTGGAACCTGTAGGCATGCAATGATCCGCGCCATTTCAGGTCAAGGACACACTTTCACGCCCGAGAATTGGGATGCTTTGATTCCCCATTTCGTCCAGAACGTGTCTCCGAACGGTCAAGCAGTCCTTCACCGAGTAACTCAGCCCAGTCAACCAATGAATCCATCCTTCTAACCCCGGCGGGCGAGATGGACCCCTCAGGCACTCGAATCCAGGGCCTCTCAGGCCCTGCGGAGCCTAGTAAATTTAACCCCTGAAGGGGGTCGTCAGCAGTCAGCAGCCAGCATCTAGATGCTGACGGCCGTCCTCATCTCTCCGTCCAGCACAGCCGTGGGCCCCTTCTGTGCGAGCTTTTTGGGTCGCGAAGTTTTTGTATGCACTTTAGGATAGTCTGATTTTTTTTATAATACATTGTATACTTTACGTCGTCTAGAGAATCTGAGAGAAATCGCAAGTATTAACAAATAAGTCAGATTCGGTAGAAATAAATAAAATAAAATAAAGGTTATGACCGTTCATGGGATGGCGGAATGAAGCTGCGAAATCAGGACGAGACAAGTTTGCCGATGTTGAAATGGTGAACGACACTGCCCGACGTAATTCGCCCAGAGGTTTCATTAGCTATGGGCAAGCGGTGTAGCGCAACCTACTCACGAGGAGCTAATCGAGCGTCTTGGAGCAGGTTACATTGGTGGCCACGGCGGAGGGAGCCGATGGTATGAGGGCGACGCTGTTGACCTGGAATTGACGACTGGGTCACTCGGTATTCAAGATGGTGTTGGCACTGGCACAGAGTAGTACGCGTGGGATGGTCATTTTGGACGTACCTACAGTGGCGCCGAGCCTTGATGCATGTGTTGCGGCAAAGGTGGTTCATCTACCTCACAAGGAGAGCCGCGGTCGCGCGAGCTCATAGCTCGAGAGCGTGCATATGGACATGGTTGGCCCTATGCCTACGAAGCCAGTCGGCGGGAGGGAATACGCGTACACCGACATGGATGACTACACTCGTGTGGTGTATACGAGACCGCTGCGGCACAAGTCGGAGGCAGCCAATGCCTTCAAGTCGTTCCGGGCGGCGGCAGAGAATAAGTTTGTGCCCAGATTACGCGCGGTGGTGATCAACAACGCGTGCGAGTTGTCGATGGGAGAGGTGCGCGATATCTGCGAGCAGGACGGGATTAAGCTGGACATTCTGCATCGAATGGGGTGGCTGAGCGCACCATCGGAGTACTCACCAACGCGGTGCACGCTATGCTATACGACTCAGGTCTCCCGGATTCTCTGGGCAGAGGCGTTCAACACAGCGACCTATGTACAGAACAGGACGCCCACGAGGACGTTGGATGGACGTACCCCGCTTGAGATTCGCTGTGGTGCGAAGCCTGACCTTGCCCACTTGCGCGCCCCGCATCTGGGGCGCCCCAGTGCAGCTGCTGGAGAAATTGAGGAAGCTTGATGCCCGGTCGAGGACATGTTTCTTCGTCGGTTAAAAGTATGAGGGAGGCGGTTACAGGGTTTGGGACCCACGCAAGGGGGTCGTCGTCGAGTCCAGAGATGTCGTTTTCAATGAGGATGGCCAGCCACCGCCCACCGGCCCTCAACGAGTCGCGCCAGCAGTCGGCCGACGCGGACGAGCTGGATGTACAGCCTGCACTGATTTGCAAGCGCGGCAATGGTGTGGAAGTGTGTCCATGGGGAAGTCAACAAGGTCACGAAGCGGAGTTTGAAATGTAAACATGGACCCGCTCAAACAAATAACAGAAATTGACAGCTGTCATCCACTCTGACAGCAGTGACTTGCTCGTGATTTTCAATTTGACGCCTACCTGTCAGCTGTCATGTTTTCCAGGGTCATTTCAGCTCAAGTGACAAGGGAACACAGGTGCACAGTCGAATGACTAGGATTTGTCACGTCTGTCCATTGTACTTCAAGTCTAGCCCTGTCAGGTCCTAACATTGAGGACGCCAGGACCGCCTGCACGCGTCGGCCGAATCCGTTCCCCCAAACTGTCTCCGACCGAATGACTTTCTTTTCTTCCCCAATTGCCCGTCTCCGGCCAGATTGATGCCTTTCCCGTCCTTTTCCTGTCCTTCCTTTGCTGTTCATTGCATTGTTATCGAAATTTACTTTTCTCAATCCCTGTTCATGCTGGCCAGCACCGCATGTACTGAACATGGACATAGACAACCCAGACTCCATCTATTGGGAATGCCTGGCCGGTATCTGTTGACAGATTCCCCACGCGCGTCCAAACAATTGAGAACGAGACTCGTTCACTGCACACCCCACCCTACCTAACAGTCCGCTTCCTCGCTTCACGCTGCCTCCCTACCTGGCTAGCACGACATCGAACATGGTTACAGAGAAGAACTTGTCATACTCATCTGACGGGCTCACCCCGGTCGTCGTTATAAAAACGGGGATGGACACTTCCTCGGAGGAGTCCTCTCAAAGCCCCCAGACACACAGTCAAAGTATCCACAGGTACTCAACACCCCAGAATACGTCTTGAGGACAGTCCTACGCCCATACCTACGCACGATTTTTTTCGAGACAGCACACAGAACCGCAAAAGATGAACAAAGACCTTCAGGAACTTGAAGAGCTCATCAGAACATTAAACTGGTTCATCAATAGTGCACATGAACCTACCATCGGAGCTCCTGAAAGTCCTAGGCTCGCCGACAATTATGGTACCCGCGGCCAGTCCTTATTCGTTGTCTTCCTCGAGAAGAAGGATGGGGGTGTACATGAATGCGCATTTGAACGGTGCTCCGCAACTTTTACTCGCAACTTAGAGGGGGCGATTCGACACATCCGCGACCATCATTTTAGGTATTACCCCTTTGCCTGCGGTCAATGGTATGTATCACACTATTCTTTACCCTACTCATTTTTATGTGCTCGGCGAAAGATTGACCTGGCTCCCACGCATAGCAATCGTCGCTTCCCTGCCGAGCTCGACCTCACGAATCACCAAAGTAGTTCCCACTAGTCGGACATTCAACAGTGTCCCACTCTCTGTCTTTGTACATAATCATTCGACCTGCTATGGGCTCGTCTGGCCATCTCCTTGATATTGCTGTGGCCACCTTACACTCGATCTCTATCCACCCCTTCCTTTGTCTTTATATCCTCTTCTTTCTCGCTAAGAGTATCCCACTTTCTATTCGCCCCTAGCGCGCCCCCGTATGTTACATAGAGCTTCTGAGACTGGTTCACCAAGAACGCATTCAATGCATGCAACGTTTGATAACATTGAGCGTAGAACAGCGGACACTAATTATGATACAGTAAATTAGTATTACAGGGCAATATACAGAGACTCCGCTACAAAGCAGTGAACGTCAAGTTGACTGCCGGGTTGGGGTGACTATCCATTGGGTAAGAACGTCAATAAACGTCGCGTAGTCTGTATCTCGTACAGATCATGTGATAAAGGACTTGGAAAGCTCGAAGGTGTGGTGCATGGATCAACAGGTTGGGTGTATCGTGAATGGTATGCATATGGCGGACCAGCCACATTTGAGATCATGTGGCATAGGTCGCGGCATAATCGAGACAAATAAGAACAAGTGAAGAATCATCCGCATTGGATATCGCCTCAACGAGGCAAAAAGCTTGGACGTGAATTATCGTCGGTTCACGGCTTGAATATGACGTGACATATTCCTGGCAGCAATGGGCTTAGAACTGAGGAAAGACTCAGTACGAACTAGGAGTGCAGATCAGAAAAGAACAGACCCATTGCGAGCACTCTATAGGGTTATTCCTTCTAGCAAGGTGGTCGCTGAGGCTCTCCTTGCTACACCTTTAAAGTCACTAGACATTTAATGTCAAAACTTGATCAGTAGCAACCATGGAATGGACGAACCAGAGGGGTCGTAGTCTCTCGGGCACTTGAAAGGACAATGTCCGCGGTTGGCACGTTCCTTTCCAATCGCCTTTTGGTGCCGGTCCGGCTTACCCGTCGGATCGGTCGCGGATTTCCATCCTGTAATCTTGCCCTTTCCGGTTCTTACGGCGATGAGGAAATAGCACTAGATAGGCTGACCACTTGATACTAGCTGGAGGGCACAGGTTGGGACACCAGGATCGCCTACCATTGACTCCAAATTGTCCAGGCTTCCTTTCTCATCTTACCGAACAGTAACGCTTCGGAGGATCCATCTTCAAGAAATGTCATTACCAACAGATCGGTGGTACCGGACCCCTACCCTCTATAATGTAGCGGGGTGCGTACTAATCGAATTGGGGCAAGAACTCGGCGGGGTTTCTTCCAGGAACCGGTAATGTTGTAGATCTGAAATACCGTAGTTGTTCCTGGGTCTGGGCTGACTTGGTATTGGAGGGATCAAGAGGGGCTGCTGCAAGTCGTACTGTTGATTCCAAAGGAGGAGTTATAGGATTCTATTAGGAGGGCGTAGGACAGAAGTGGCGCAACATGACCACTTGGTCCTCGAACGCGTCGAAACAAACGGAAACTGATCTGTTGACAAGGTTACGTTATTGGAAGGATTGGTACGGTACTACACAGTCGTATCACTAGTCAGGGCACACATTGACAAGCTGCACGACTGAGCGTCAGCTTGTTCGATCGGTCCTAGGAAAAGGGCGACAGACGCTGGAAATAATGAGAACATACCAGAGGCTTATGTAGTACTTGTCAATGTCTGGCCCATTGACGACACCATGACGATGTGTGAACCCTCCCTTGCGCTGGTGTCGTGAATTTGATCAAATACGCCGATAGGGTCACGTAGAATGGTGCTGGAGGAACTAAGCAACCTTCTAGTGAGTATTGTGGCGTTTTACAACAACATTGCGTGGTGCTACTTGGCGTTGGGATCTGAGTGTCGAAAGTTGTCCAGCCTCAAATGCATCAAGAGCGACTGGAACTCAACCTCACCCTCTACTTGAACTCGACGGACGTCCAACTAGCTCGTGTCTACCACTGATAGACCACGATGAGGCTCGCATTGCGTCCATGTTTCTTCATTTGACGTGTCAAGGCGTTCACCATTGCAATTCTGCGTTATCTATCGGTTGGCCGTAGATGGTACAATACTCTGCACAAATCCCTTTTTTTAGGGAATGGCTTTGCTAACACGAGCCAACCGACTTCGCATTGAGCGACCATTGCATCCGTGGGTTTTCGCGATCAAACAGTGAAGATCCATCCCCACTCGCTCAAGCCATCTACTCCAGACTCACTATGGCACGCACGAATACCAGAGACGACGAGGAGGTACGAGAGGCATGGCACTCCCAAATTCTCGAATGTCACTGATGTTGGCCGCTGCGCGCAGGCGTTTCTTCCTCAAGGGCACAGGCCCTCAACCATTATGCATTACCCACCAGTCGACAGTGCCTTTCTCGGAAAGCGCTACGCATTCCCCGTCGACACGCGGCCGGACCTCGGGATATTCTCTCCCTCCATCCTGTATACCACGGCAATATCTATGTGCTACACCATCAGGTCACCACGCTCTGCCATCTTGACTGGGAGCACCAACCGGTGGGGTTAGCCGCTCCAGACGCTCAGCACCGTCACGGATGTCATCCACGTCAAGTGGTCCGTCTTTCACCAACAGAAGGATTGAAGGGCCATCAAGATAAGATGAAGTGCTCGAGCTCATCTACGCCACCTGCTACCCCCGTTGGCCTTCCACTCAGTTCCTTCATCGAGAGGGAACCATGGACCACCGCAAAAGGGAAGTGACACGCCGGTCAGGACACTCTCCATGGGGTTCCCATGGTGTGTATATCTTTATTCGTCAGGGCAGAACACATTCTGACTTCAGTCTTTTACCTAATATTGCAGAATATCGCGAATATCGAACTGCCCGATGTATTGGGTGATTAACCTTGTGTTATTCAGCTTCCTCTGCGAGCAATTTGATCCATACCTGCGAAATAAACCGCCAATGCACGAGAATTTCATTTCCGACAAGGTTGTTGTTCTGCTTTTGATGTTCTTCGCTCGTGTTTTCTGTATTCACATTGATAATATTCGTTTTCACGACTTAGAGTTTGGCCAATCCTGGTTTCCGACTAGCCGCTGACTCAATTCAAGCGATCCAAACAACCCGGTTCTCAGACCCCACCACCTCCCTCGACTCGATCCCTCTCATCCACTTCAAACTTTCGCATAGTCAATGACCGATCCGGGACCAAGTTCAGGCCGTAAGCCCTTCATGAGTCTACGACGGTTCTGCTGACCTTCGCTCATAGCAGGACTGCCCTTCGACTGGGCTCAGTATCTAGATCTAGATCACTGTAATCCAGAGCTCACAAGTTCAACATTCGCTGCTTCGGCACCTACAGATCCCAGGGCCACCATGGCTCGTGATTTTGGTGCGCCGTTCCTTGGGTACGGCGTGTCATATGTATTATGGCTACTTCATCTGACATCTAACCTATTTCTTGGTAGGTTCAATGGAATACAGGTTACTGGTCCCTCGTTTCAAGCAAATGGAGTCCTGTCGGCTCGCGTTGACACTAGAATTAAGCTCTGCGTGACTTTTCACCCTGGCTCTCCAGTTCAGTTCTTGAAAATACCGAAAACACCCTCAGTGCACGAGGAACGCCCTACTCCAAAAAACTCATTGAAGTTCTCTCTGGAACTGAAAGGAGCTGAAAGTCAGGCTATTATCAGGAGAGTCTGTGGTAATTGCAAAGAGCGAAAGGGCCAGGCGACGTGGGACATGGTCGATTTCAGAGCCCCAACCACGATCGTCGCTATCGAGAATGGAAAAGCGAACATCGAATTCTCAATCAAATGCTACTCTCATCATCATGGTACAACGAATTTCTGGTAGGTACCCCCATTTTCACTTCTGGCAAGTTCCTTATTCCTGGCCAGCGCCGATGCCATCCTTTGGGATTACCAGAATAAAGTCATCGACCGCACGTCACTCCTATTGCTTTTTAATATCTCGGGAAAAGTTAAGCAACCGACCAAGGCCAAAAAGGCGCAAACGCGCGCCAAAAGAGGGGTGGCTGCTCGACAACATAGTACTTATTGCACTTTACATCTCAATGGCCCCCCGATATCTGACATCCATACATATTTAGTCGCTCCACGCATCACTCCTCCCCATCCTCCCTCCATCAATCCTTCAGCCCATTACCCTCAGCACGTCTCCAATGGTGACGCTCAAAATGTGGTAAACTCTCATGGGTGGGGCCCTGCTGGAGATATCCGACAAACCAGTAATTCAGTACTTTGATCTTTGCTCCTTCTCTCATTCTGTCGACCTTAGGTAACAACATTCAACAGCGCCACTGGGTGGGCCCTACAACTGGGATCTTTCCAGCTGCCGATCCCTTCTCTTCGTTCGCTTATCATACACCCTCTAATGCTCCACCCCCCATGACAAGTACTTCACAACATGTTGTTCAACCCTCGGAATTAGGAATCAGGTCCCATGATATGGGTATGGTGTTCCTTTGATATGCAACGGATCTGATCCCTGCGTTAGGTTCCATACACCATGTGGACACCCTACCACTCGTGAGCAACGGCAACCCCGTCGTTGGCTCTGGTACACGTACAAGTGCGTTACCAAATGACGAACAGATCCTCCCCGCTATGTCCTGTGAGAATGCATCAGTCCCTTTCTCACTTGGACCCACCTCGGGCGAGCCTCACGGTGGGGGTAGCACGAACCAGTCTTCCAGAATACCCGAGGCCACCTCACAAATATTGAGCCAAAATGCATCGGGGACATCTCGGGCTCCTAATACACCCTCGATTGCGCCTCCGGGGCAGGGAGGCAGCGCTCCTGTTGTCTCCACACCGTCCGAGGCACCACAAGTGCAAATCGGATCGCCCGCACATACCCACAATGAGGGTATAAACCAGAATACGGGTGCAACTGTACTGGAGGAGGTGGTCCCCGCGAAAGGTCCTATGACAGGAGGGGTACCGATCGCTCTATTCGGCGAAAACTTTCCTGCTGGTCCACTCTATGTACGCTTTGGAGATAATTGGGCCCGTGCCGTAAGTTACGCCTGGTATCACTGTCCATTTTGAATTGATCCTCAATATCTGATCGACAGACGCGGTACGGTTCCCGTTCTCTGCGATGCACCCTCCCTCCATCAGCCAGTCCAGGCGTCGTGAACGTGAGGCTATCTCGAACACCCTCCAAGGATGCACCTGAGGTCGGAGAGAGTATTGCCAACTTCGAGTATGAGGAGAGTCGGCCCGAAACGTGAGTCCATTTCCATAAGGCTTGCCAGGTGTTGATCTGCCCTGCTAGTTTTCTCTCTGTACTCAAGGCCATTTATCAGTGGGTAGATGGAGCAACCCGACAAAATGGACCTGCGCAGTCGTTCTCTACGACGAATTCCCATCCTGCCCCGAACTTGAATACGCGCACTACTAGCTCGAACAACCAAGAGCGAGAGGAGATACCTACAGGGCCGCAAGAGGTGAATTTAGAAGAGACCTCTATCCACTTCCTGTGCGCATCCTCTACACACCCCAACTGGACGCAAATAGTCTCCACTCGCAATGACTACGGTCAGACTTTGGCACACATCGCTGTCACTCTCGGTTATTTCCGACTTCTCCAGCACTTATTCAGATGGCAAATCGACCTCAACATTGTAGACAGTATGGGGTTTTCGCCGCTACACTACGCCTACCTTTTCAAACAGGAAGAGTGCGCCAATATACTCATCCATTCAGGTGTCGACCGATTCATTCTCGATGACCTCGGGCGTTCCCCTGCCGACCTAGGCGCATCCTTAGAGGTCAGATTACGTTCAATTATGGATGTGGATGTGGGTGGTAGCACCAATGGCGCTCCACCTATCGAATGCGACACCGAAATGCCGGATGAAGCGGGGAAGCTCTTTGCAAAACAATTCTTGATTCAACAGTGGATGCGAGAGGGCGAAGATGCGAGAATGTGTGAGGTGCCCCTATCCAGTCAAAGTCAAGAAAGTAGTGGTCCTCCCGCTCTAGGTTCCGCAGATGAGAAGGTTTGGGGTGTACCATATGACCGTTCTTCCCCTTTGGTTGTTCGCACTCCAAAAGAACACTCTACACCCATCATAGCGGAAGAAATTGACTTGGAAGCGTTAATTGAACCAGCGACCCCACCCCATATCATCCGTCCACCTTCTCCCATCTCCGGGGTCTCACCTCAGCCGCAAAAGGCTAACATACCTTCCAGCACTGATCAGTATCTAACTTCTTACCCACTGTACCCCGAAATTGATTTCGGATTCGAGCCGTCAGTCTTCTCGACAACGACGCAGGGGTATCTATTCGTTTCGGCTACATCGGGAGACATTAGGGAACAGAACAGTGTTAAGGGTGAGCAGCGTTCGAGCAGCGTGGGCACGAGCGTAGCCAGACAAAGAATCATTTCGAGCGGCCTGCCGCCCGCCGCCTTCCATGATAGGAGCCGTATGGAGGAGATCACTATAGGAGCATATGAGATGGATTTTGAAAATGCTGCGTTTGAGGCCGTGGCGACACTGACCGGAGTGCCTAACCGGTTGCTTCTGCCCATACCACCGTGCACAGAAAAAGACCTCAGGAAGTTGAAGGCCCATCTGTTTGACAACCACGCATCTCGGGAAGTTGTGGATTCATTGGATGAAGTCTTCAAGGATGGTGTCACTATAGAAGCACTTGAAAGTCGCCTGACGCGCGAGCAGTGTGAGGGGCTTGGACTTCGAGATGGAAAGAGGTACCAGATACTTCTTGAGAGGGTCGAGGGGAGGGTCGTAAGCGAGACTAAGTACCGTTGCCGTCTTTGTCCAAGCGATGCGGGGGGGTACAAAAACCATCGCGGTGCTCTCCGCCATTTAAGCAAGAACCATTTCGGGTTATCGTTCAAATGCCACGCTTGGTGAGTCTGGTTCAAAACCGCCCAAACCGCCGCATGCTGACCAGGGCCCACCAGCGGGTACAATGGCTTCACGAGACCAGAGCTGCGTAGGCATATTAATAGAAAGCATGGGATCTGAACGGTGTGATGGATATCGCGTCTCGTGGGACTGTTCTTGACTAGTCAATTGGATGTCTTCTGCGTGAATCAAGGTTGGTGATCAACATCGAGAGACTACATGTTCTGCATTAATTTCAATATGGATATACCTTAGGATATATCACAGTAGCTTACGCGGTACTAGATTTTCTGGAGTAGCTTTGAGCGGTAGTCTGATCCCGATAAGAATACGTGGTTGTATCCACCGGTGAATAGGATAAGGATGTCAGAAGGAGACGAAGACCTGTGGTTCAGGGTGAGTAGTGCGCGCAGTGTCAGTAAATGTGAGCGACACAAGAAGATAGTGAAGGAAAGGCTGGGCACGACTCAGTGGGGGGGATAAACCGCCAAGCCTACCCCTGTCTCCGCATCCACTATCGACGTCATAGCCAAGCCAAGCGCCAATCATCCAACAGATAGGCCAGCAGTGGACAACGGAAATACATTCACTCTGGTATGGGGTAGTGTCCATAACGTTGCGAGCTCTTCAGTCGAGGTCGATCGTGTCCGTTGGGCCCATGAGAAAAGGAGCAAGAGAGCACCGAGAACCGTTGGTATCATGGAAGTGTGATGCCTGTCGACGCCTCCTTGTCACTGTAAAATTCTGCCCTTTGACATCGACTAGCGCAGGTGTGAGAGGACAAGCTCACCGCCGACTGCCATTCGAGGAGAACAGATCCAAACAGATAATAGGAATGGTGAGAATTGCATATCGATATATATGTATACCACATCACAGGATCATAGTGAAAAGCCACCCGGCGCATGCATTTGTGTCGGTACACGCTTGCGAGCTCCAGAACCAAGCACACCTATTTCTCCAACCACTTCCTCATCGCCCTTATCGTCACACCCGGTCGCCGCGCGCAGCTGCAGGAACGCATATAAAACTGTGTTATTCGTATATGATTAGAAATAATAATATACACATGTTGTTCTGCACTACATCCCTTCCTCCGTCCAGCCCTGCAACTTAAACCCAACGCCCCTCGGGGCCATCCCCTTAAATCAACAACAAGGCGAAGGTGGCATACTAGCGACTAGCTCCCGCTTATTACTGATGGATTGCAAAAGCCTCGCAGTGCGTCCAGGCATTTTTCGTTGACGTTTCAAACCTCCCACTCATTATTCTGTAATTCTGTATCGGTTGGCCTCTAACGATACTCGTTACTATGCACAGGTCCATGCTTTTAGTGGGGAATGGATTTTCCAGCACTGGCAACTTCGTCCTCGCACGAGTAGCGCAGCTCCATCCCCACTCGTTCAGAATATCGACTTCAGACCCACTATAGCACCACAAAGATCAGAAACAAGGTGTGACAGGTGTGGCAGTCGAATGCCGATCACCTTCTTGGAGACGGTTTGATCGCACCCATTCCATGTGAGTAGCTGGGGTCGTGACGCGACTTGTGTGCATGTGGTGGCCTGCTGGTGACTAGTTTGATACACACGAATGTTTTATTCTCACTGATGGAGATGGCTGTCGCCAGGTACACAACCTCACTAAGAGACCCATCGCCATGCATAATATAGAACCGCAAGGTCGCTTACCCCTTACTACCACAACCTTGCTTGTTATATTTCAGGCATGTGCCACAGGCGCTTCAGTGTTCCGAAAGGCATTTCAAGAGGATAGCTACAGCACCCTGGACGACTTGCCTCGCTCGATTATGTGGGGCAAAGGTTGTGCCTGGGTATCTTATCATTTCCAGGCCAGATGTGAATATCACACCGATCAATTATACAAACCGATACCTTAAGACTCAAGCCGGAAACTCAGAACGTGCGAATATATATGCATTTAAGGATCTCCAAGCTATACACCAAATCAGGTATCCCCAGGTCGTAGATTGCAGAAAAGATTGCCTTCATGTACGTCGAAAGCTTTCCCTTTCTGATCGCCAGGGATTTCCTTCACCAAATTCTCTAGCTCCCGCACTATGTACCGCCCCTTCCCCTTCCCAGGACTCAACCCTACGGGGACTCCCTTGTTCTCCTCAGGCTCGTCGATTCCTTCGATCAATGGCCGCTTTTTGTCGTCGGTAAATATCTCCGGGCCTTTCTCATACTGGGGTGGCTTCGCGTCTGAACACACAGAAGAACGGGCTATCGCGAGACCAGAAGCAACTGGTGGAACGAGCCGATTGGTACGACCAGCCGACGATGGGCGAGTTACGGGTTCGGCCGTCGGTTCGACCTTCGGTCCGGGACAGGGGCTGATGGGATGGCAGGATGCATCGAAGGAGCTGGAGTGACCCGTTTGGAGGTTCAGCGAAGACGGAGACGGTAAAGCAGGGGTATAGTGACAGGGTACGGGCATGGATATCGAATCAGTAAGAGGCGGTGGGGAGGTTGAGGGGCTACCGTCACTACGGGCTTTACTACAGACTGCTCCTCGACTACCAGTCGCTTCGGGGCCTCTCGAAGGTGGAGCGTGAGCCTCGGCAACCGATAATCGTGGGGTAGGCTTGGATGATGGGGTACCGGAATACGACTGGCCACGTTCTTGGGGCCTCGTTGTCATATCTTGATGGGCTTTGGCGGGGGGGCAAGGCCCAGAACTAGAAGGAAAAGACGGAACGACTGGCACATTCGGGAAATGAGGAGATAACGGAGTCTGTCCAATCTCTGTCGGGGAGTCGTGGAGTTTGAGTCCGCTGAACCTATTCATTAACACCTCGTCCGTCGATGGCGAGGTGTAGTACCTGGGTGAAGGCATTGGGATCAATGCCGGGACTATCTTGGAGCCTGTGGTCGATTCAACCGCATGAGGTTGTTGTTCCCTACTAGCTGGAATAGATTCGTAGTCACCGAGGCTACCCGAGGCCGCAGAGAGATTCTCCCAGTCGTCACTGATAGCGCCGGGTATCTGTACAGAGCTAGATGTACGGTGGCTCGGGGGTGAGCCTTTCTCTCTTGGAATGTACATATCCGATGGTCGCCGACCGAGGCAGTCCTGAACATCCTCGTCCGCTCCGTAGCCCTTCAGTATCCGTACTGAATCCAAGTCTCCACAGAGATACGCGCAATGAAGTGCAGTAAATCCGTTCACATCTTGCACATCCACGTTGATACCCCATTGAGCCACTTTTTCGAGTAACGTCGTGTATCGGAAAAGCACGGCTAAATGAGCTAAAGTTTGGTGGTGCTCGTTCACGAACGACACGGAGTTCTCCCAGCTTGGCGAGTTGGTAAACGAGGCGAGGAGCTGCACCGTCAATGCTTCCATCTCGCCCGCTGAGGTTGAGAAGGACGGATTCATTGGTTGACTGGGATGAGTTGCTCGATGAAGGGCTGCTCGACCGTTCAGAGACACGTTCTGGACGAAATGGGGAATCATAGCATCCCAATTCTCGGGCGTCAATGTGTATGGTTGACCTGAAATGGCGCGGATCATTGCATGCCTGTAGGTCTCAATAGTTAGACATTGTGCTCCCTGTGTGATGCAAAGTGTCACCGACAGGTAATCAAGTTCATGATTATATTTAAACGAGCAGTCACTCTGGCCGAATTCTGGTCCTCCGGACTCATGAGATAGTGAGAGTGTAACACTGACAATCCCCGCAGTCGGAGAAGGAGGCAGGTTGCACTCGAGTGTGTGTGGATTGAGCCAGATCTACGAATAGAATTAGTTTTCTGTGGCGGGAGGAAGAGTAACCATACCGTAGGAACGACTACAGCGCCAAATCTTGCATACAGAATGTGCTGATAAGACGGCGGGAAGTTGGTTCCAGACAACAATATAGTCGGACCTCCACTAACAGGACCTTCGCCTGGAGCAAGCCTCTGCAGAATCGAGACGGAAACGTTTGAATTGAGTTGCGCTTGCTGATGAACAGGAACAGGAAGGAAGTTCATAGGTAGAACAGAGGATCGAGTCTCCACGACCGGTGCTGGTGGTAGGTTCGGGGTAGGGAACCCGAGCCATGGGGTCTGTTGTTGTGTTGTGTTGTGTGCTTGTGTTTCGCTGTGGCCAACGCCGGTGTCATTGCCGTTGGATCTGACGATGAATTGATACGGGAGGAAACACTGAGCGACCAGATTTCCACCCTCATCGTGCAGTTTGAGTATGAGTCTGGGAGCAGTGTCAGAATAGATTGAGGTACAAGGCCGTGTATGAGCCTTACCTATACATCCCCTCGTGGTGTCTTGAATAGCAGGTGAAATGAAACTTTACGTCCGCCTTGAGACAATTCTCGTGTACACCCAAGTGTATGGATAGGGGGATTCTGCGACTCTTCGCTTTGAAGTCAATCATATACGGTTGCACGGGGTCATCGGTGGGTGGCCGTTCCCGAATCCAGCAAGCAACGCATGGCTGAACGTTGACAACACCCGTTGAACAAGCGAGTACTTGGATAGATAGCTTGAGCAGTTTCGTTGGAGGCACATGCTGAACTGATCCAACCGAACGTGTTTGTGGGAGTAAGATACCCCCCCAACCCCAGTTGCTGATTGGGTGGGATTTTGAATGCGAATGCAAAGCAAGTGCGAGGACAACTTGCTTCTCGCGCCTCATGTTGACCAGGGCAGTGGGTGGCTGATCCGTTGGGTCCGGGTCCGTCAGCAAGGCTTGTAGACGGAGACTGAGAAAATGTCAATACATCAGGGGAATTAGGTAAGTTGTGGACGAACTCTCGATACATCCCGTGCACCTCAGGATCGGGATTGAGTCGAGTATCAGGATTGAGTCGAGTATCAGGCGGTGGTCCTGACATTTGGCTGGGTCCAGCAGGGCCAGTATTGGAATAAGTTGAGCCCATAGAATTGATTGTGCTATGACCGTAAATTATTAACACATGAGGACAGACCAGGGCGAAGTAGCTATTTCACCTGGAGGGCGGTTGTGCAAAGAGAGAAACTTGACCAGCTGGCAACGACTGCGGAGACATGAGACTCATGTAGGCATGCGACTGCGGAGACATCAATCCTATGGGTCCCTGGGTATTCGGACTCTGTTTATTCGTGACACCAGGACTCCTTATGTGGGGATTTGGGGTAGGCATTTGTATACTTGAATTTGTGGATGATGTCCAATTGGAAGAGGAGGGTCCCGCAATCATCTCTGGGGTGTAAGATCCAGGGTAGTTGAAGGGGGGGTACACGATATGATCGCGCATTGGTTGTCCCTGTGAAAGGGCTACTGGGTAACAACCAGGTGGATTAGAAAACGCGGACCCTAGAAGTAAGTTCGGTATCGGCCGAGGGATGATTCTTAGGAAAGCGTACCGGACGGGCCGGCTGGATAGGCGCTCGGTGGCGCGAAAGTGGGGGGCATTGCTGATGCACTGGGACCAGGGATAGGCGTCACACCGTTATTCTGCTGATATCCAGGGTGAATCGTGCCAGCGAAATAGCCCTGGAATGGCGGATCTGAAGCAAGTCGTAAGCATTATGATGCACAACTGGAAGGTAACTCACCTGGATACTGCGAGGTTGGTTGTGCCGGATTCTCATTATGGTCGTGTTGTCCATAACTCTGTCCCCTGCCAGGTTGCGGCTGCGGGTAGTAGTTGCTCATAGTGAGGAGCAACGGGCACGAAAGTGCGTGATGAGAAAGAGTTGGCGGATTTGAACGAGATGTGTCGAGCGTTTAAAGGCGGTAGCACAAAGGATGACGCCTATCTGCCCCGTTCGCAGCCAGCCAGGTGGATATGGACCGATTCAATTACTGGAATCCAAGGATGCGGAGTTGTTGGAAAGGGAACGGACGCAACGTGATCGAGTCGGAGAACAACTGCGGCCTCATCTAAGCGTCCAACGGACGAATAAGCTTCGGAAGGCCTGAGGTAACCAGCCTAGCGAAGGATCCTCAAGGCGCCGACTGATATCCGGGGTTCCAGGAACTAGAGGGAGGGTACCAGGCTTATTGTAACACTCTTGGGTTGGAGATGCACGTTAAAACCCTACGGGGCGAACGTACATTGGTGCGCTGGTCGCTCCGTAGCGCAATGCCAGCACTTGCTTCCACGACTTGACATATGCATATGGCCATTGGCAATGGGTATAATATAATCAATGACAGGTCCAGTGGACCTGTTGGACGAGTAATTCCGTCAGCACGGGATTGGAATGGGGCCCTGAGCGTTTGACGTTTACGCCTTGGAGAGAGAGAGACAAAGCACCGCCACACTTCTTCAAAGGGAAGAATATCCATCACTGTTGATCGAGGATCCTACCACGAATTGGAATTCCAACAGCATGGAGACTCGTGCTTCGTACTTCGATCGTGCGTTGGACAAGTGGGTCGCGCGGCAACGTTTGCGGGCATCCCGGATAGCGGATTAGGTAATACTTCAATAGAGTTTCACAACCGTATCTCAATGAAACCCGGAGCACGCACGCGTCAAGTGGAGAGCGAAAAGTAGTACAGTGATCGCGGACGTTAATGCTCCACCATATCCACTGGAGGCGCATTGGGTACTATTTACAGGTGTTCCAGGTTGCAGAGCCACTCCTCCAACCTCGCGCCAACCCTCCAGGTTGGACGACTCAACTGTCAGACAAGATGACGGGACCTCTATCCTCTGTAGGGAATCCATCGAAGCAGCAAGGCCATCCGGAACAAGCAAGCCAGCAAGCCAGGTCCTTGACCCTTAGCAAAGGAAAATCAAGAATCCCGGTGTTGAGTGTAATGGTGACGGTCCCGCTGCTGTGGATTGACCTGGCCTTTCGCCTGACCATGGCCATCGACAGGGTCCAACGCTTCTTCCGTACCCCGGCGCGAGGGCTGCTCTTTCTCCTTTGCTGTATTCATCCAACTGATGTTCCCCTGGGTACGGGTGGTCTCACGCTCATGGAGATGGTCCACCTTGGATTGCTTCTTGTTCAACTGCTGCGTCTGTGCATATCGGTACTCGTGGACTGGCGGTGGGAAGGGAGGCGATAGGACGTGCGAACTTCCCGTCAATATCTTCCTTTCATCGACCGCCTCTCTTTGGGATTTCTCATCAAGGTATGATGTTGTGCCTCCAAATCGATGACAAGATGCTGGGGGGTGTGATGGTGGGTCGTATCGCGTACCTGCGGGAGACGGACTTGGATGCGGTCGTTGGACCCGGGCCTCAGACCCGTGATATAGGATATGATGATGATATGATGCCGAAGAATCGGGACGGTGCACATGAGGATTATGGTTCAACCAGGACATATGGAGGGGAGTTTCGGGGGGCATAGGCGACGGCGTGGACATTGGAGAGGTACAGTGGGAAGGAGGATAAATGGAAGATAGGTCACTGCCGCTCTCCCCTTGATAATTCATCACCCTCCGGAATGATGGGCCAGTCTCGGAGAGTGGCAAGCTGGATGTCAGGTCGGAAGCCGGTGTTCCAGGCGAAGGATAGTAGGCTGTGGCCGGTTCCCTTGTAGATTCGTGCGGGCGGAATGGCCCAGTCGGTACAAAGTTGGCCGGCGGATAGGGTGTGGTGTATTGGCCCAGCCGTGAAAGTTGGGCGACTTGACGAGTTGGAGAGGATGTCAGATCTACCGGAGAGTCTGGAATCTTGACTTTCTCTTCAAATGCCTTGATCCAAGAATCATTTGAATCAGCGCTCGAAGGTGAGGCCAAGGAGACGATCAATGGCTTGCCCGTCGAATGGTAATCCGAGGTATGAACCTTAGAGCCCCGTGGGTCCTTCACAACCTCGGACGCTTCGAGGCTGCTTGGTTGCAATGTGTCTCTGGTAATGTTTTCCCAATCGTCGTCTTCGTTCGGTAGACGGGCCGGGCTAGACGCCCCGTCACTTGAAGGGGTACTTGCACGGATGTAACCTGTACGTGGGCTGTAAACGTCCACAGGTCGTCGACCTAGGTTATCCTCAAGATCCTCATCCGCACCAGCACATCTTAAGAGCCGTACACACTCCCACTCCTTGCACAAGTACGCGCAGTGGAGTGCAGTAAATCCATTCAGATCCTGCACATCGAGGTTCATACCCCATTCGACCAATTTCTCGAGAAGTGCCGTGTACCGGAACAGGACAGCCAAATGAGCGAGCGTTTGATTGTGGTTGTTCGCAAATGATATTGTGTCTTGCCAGCATGGTGAACCGACGAAGGAAGCGAGGAAACGAAACGCTACATTTTCCATCTCGTTGGCGCTTATGGAGGCGAGATGACGTTGTGATTGAGCCATATGCTGAATCAATGCACAACCATCGGCGGAGTGGTTTGGTGGTCCTGGGGAAAGGAGATCGCTCGACGTGTCATACGAAGTCGAGCGATCTTGAGTTGACATCGCATGGAGGAAAGCGCAGCTGTAGGGACATTTCAGCTATGACGGACACCTTCGGAATGCTGAAGACGCACATGCATTCACGGTCAGAAGTGTATTGGAACCAGCAGTTACTCTGTCCGAAAGCAGGTCCTTCAGGGTGATGATATAGAGACAGGGAAACTGGCACCAGCCCCGGATGTGGTGACGCTGGTAGGAGGCATTCAAGTGTATACGGGTTATGCCAGAACTGAGAGCGGGATCAGTTTTTGATCTCAATCGCAAAATGGGGATTTCACGTACAGTTTGTGTGACTAAGGAGCCGAACCGTGCGTATATACATTCTGGAGGTGACGGGAAATTGATCCCAGACAACAAAACCCTGAGTCCCCCAGGTAGAGGCCCTTCACTTGGAGCGAGTCTTTCCAGGATCGCAGCGCTATTGTTTGGGTCGTGTTGCGTATATTGACGTGGTTGGGGACGATGTGGCAGTGCGTTGTACCTATGCGAGTGTTCTGGTCGTGGCACGGCAGGTGATGTAGGGATCGGAGGACCGGACTGCAGTCCGTGGCTTGAATCCCGCTGACTAGGCGTGTATTGTGACTGCAAGTCATCTCTGCTCATTCTGCTCCTCTTTGTTTTGGGTACGCTGGCGAATTGATATGGAAGGCGGTGGTGAGCAACCAGGAGGCGGTTTTCGTCTCGCAACTCGACTACGAGTCTGTGAAGCATATTGGCATATGTAATACGGTGCAGTGCAGTGTAGCAGGCAGAGAAACTTACTCGTACTTTTCCCGCTGATGGCTGGTGTAGCAGGTGAAATGGAGCGTCACTTCTGCATTGAGGAACGGAGACTCAGGTGTTCTCGATAGGACTGTAACAGGGTTGTCGGCCTTGAAGTCAACTATGTACGGTTGGATACTTGGACGAAACCCCAACGCTCGCCGTTCGCGGATCCAACAATTTTCACATGGTTGAGACAGGAGGGTACCTGTCGAGCTTCCATAAGCCAGGACCGATAAGTGAAGCAAACCCTCTCGGAGCCTTGGTTGGGCAGCCTTTACGGAGCCTGTTGGAGGGAGTTGGATACCCTGCCAACCCCATTCGTTGATCGACTCATCACTCGAACGCAAGAACAGTTCGAGGACTATTCTCTTCTCCCGCCTAACCTCTACCGTACTCTCTGGCACTTGGCCAGCTGGATCCTTCAACTCGGCTTGCAGGCGAACACTAAGTTGCAGCACATTAATGAGAGACGAAAACCCTGTATACAATCACACAGACCTTCGGTATTCACGGTGAACTTCAGGATTGGCGAGATGGTTCAGTTGAGCATGGGATGGTGGTGCTGGCATCTCGAGTGATGCAGAAGATCCATCGCTTGAACTAGTTGGACTGTAGCTATTATATTTCAGAGAAGATTGTACGTTGGATATAAGTGTCTGGGCACGGTCCAATCCGAAAAGTGCGTTACCTTGACGGATCTAGAGTTGTCGACGAGAACTCAAAGGTAGTGGCGGGCGACAGCGACGTCTCCGCCTGTACCCCATACTGTGGGGGTAGACTAGGTACTCGCATATTTGCTGCTACAGGAGTAGCCATTTGAGATGAACTTGTGGATGCCCCCCAGGGCATCGAAGGGCGGGGGTTTCGTACATCACTTTGCTGAAATTGAGATGTAGGGTGGCCTCTTGTAGGCTGTAACGCGGGATTATTGTTTTTCATTACGAACCCGGGCGTGACGGCGGCAGGATAAGCAGGCGCTCGACCGATCGAGGAGGGGTCTAAAGGATGATTTAGCCATTGATAATGGACCGCAGTCTGAAGCACTACCAGGCCGTCTAGGTGTTTCTGGGTGAGAATTCACAGGTGCGGCATATATTTGTTGCGCTGTAGAACCATGGCTTGGTGGCACAGGATGAGGGTGACGACGGTCGAAGGCGTTGGGGCCTGTGGTACGCTGCTGTGTTCCAACCACTGTACGATGACTACTAAACACAAGAACTGTGGGTATATTATCACTCACCGTTCGCAACAGGCGGGAGTATTGATCGTCGGCTATGTGAAGGGAGCTTGTACTGTTCGTAGTCGTGCTCCGGACCATATTCCGACATCGGCGGCATAGTTGATAAGGCGGTCCAGCAACGTAGGCGGATGGGTGGAGGACAAGTGGGGAGGCGTTACTGAAATGGGGTGAATTATGGGGACCTGGCACGTTTGATAAAGCGTGACGCGGCGACCGAAGTTCATATGAACAGGTTTCGGGGTCCTAATGGCACCAACACTTTCTCGTTTGATGAACGGAAGCGGTGTAGTCCCCGGTCACCTTTGAACACAATAGACGGAGATGGACCAGAAGGCCTAAGTAAAAGGGCTGCTAGAGGGCATGGAAAAACACCTTGGCATAAGTCTCTCGACCGTAGCACGAGGGGGGTACTAGGATCAGATAGCGCACCTCCAATCAGCAATTGGGACACCTGCCGTCCCTTCTCTGCTTCGGCTACGACTTCATTATTGCGATGTATGATGACGTGTGGCGGCTGGCAACGACAGGTCCAGTTGGAACTGCCAAATCAAATTGGTGCCGAATAGGGTGTCACAGGATTCCAGCTGTTTGACGAGACTCAACGCGTCACAAAGGTCGTTCTGCAGTCTCACCCTCTTGCGGTACTTGGCGTCCAAGGCCAGAACCGTCCAGCAATTTTCTGACGAAGGCGGTGGAGTCCAAGTTTGGACGGCGGGCCATGACAATGTGTAAGACAGACAGCAACATGAGATTACAAGGAGAAGGCAGGTATTACGTGGTGAAACCCTGATGGTCGACGGAAACGTATGTACGGGGATGGAATGAAATGACGTGGATGCGCCAAAGGCGATAATGAGGACATAGAGTAGGCAAAAGCCATATATATGCTCTAACTGCCACTGGTTCAGTGACATCGGCGTTGATGACTTTGGAGATCCACGGGAGAGAAGAACCGCTTGCTACTGCGAGAGACTCTTAGGACACGAAGACGGCGGCTGAAACACAGCCAAGAGAGAGACTCACCAAGCAGCACCGTTCGTTGGAACGCACAAATAGGGCTTGTGGTTAAAGTGATTGGCCCGCTGATGCCTCAGAGCATCCTCAAGTCTCTTTGCTGAGTACCCAGAGCACGCCTCGTACCAGCATCCGAAGGTGCCATCAGGCTTGGTGTCGACGAACGCTGTGTAGCAGGATAATCCGCGAGTACCGTAGAGGTCCGCGTGATAGGGGCAATTTGGACTTCCACATGTGGGCTCGAGAGAGTTGGCTGCATGCCAAGGCGAGGATATAATACTTTGTTCAAGTTCCTTCAGGTCCTTGTCCTTCTGTGGGTGGGTGCTAGAGGAGCGGTCGTTCGCAGGTACCGGTGCTGGTGCTGGTGCGGAATGCGAAGGAGCAGCATGCACAACTGTTACCTGAGGTGTGATCGTTTGGGCCACCACCGGGATAACGCAGTAGCAGGGTAAATCGAAGACGTAGAGTGGGCATGTGTGGTGTGCGACAGAGGAGGAGGAGGATACCCCAGGAAGATAAACTATAATCACAATGTTAGCATCTGTGAGCCTAGCTGATGTGCGTTCGAGGGCGATCGGCAAGGTGGAAGGCATTGTACATACTTTCGTACACAGCGGGGTCGGAGTAAGGCTCTTCACCGTCGTAGACATGCACACTATTACGCGTGTACTTGCCTTCACTGGATGGGAGTGGGAATGGAGACGGTTGGGATGTGAAGTTGAGTAGCACAAGCTGGGAGGGAGTGTGCGCCATGAAAAACGAGTTGCCGATCGACGGAAGATGTGACAATTGTGGCCGGTGCTCAGGAGAGGTGAGCTAGAGGGTGAGCTAGAGGGAGGCGAATGCGAGGTAACGAATTTTCCATCCTTCAACGGCTCGAGGTTTTATAGACGGGGGGGCTGGACGAAATGGAACTTGGTTATCTTCCGTGGTCGGAGGAGGGCGATATATTGGACATTGGGCAATGTGCTTGATCCGACATGATTTGGTTGGTACGCGGACCTGGTCGACGTGAGCGAG
>Ga0307515_10002160_pt1 | contig 43158 bp, 34 predicted proteins | sample 17_EM_MG_FD_194513 | JGI IMG/M metagenome (GOLD analysis project Ga0307515, IMG submission 194513) | Populus trichocarpa ectomycorrhiza microbial communities from riparian zone in the Pacific Northwest, United States - 17_EM | ecosystem: Host-associated > Plants > Roots > Unclassified | place... | reverse complement strand
CGGTGTATGCTGTACTCGGTGTATGCTGTACTCGGTGTATGCTGTCCTCGGTGTATGCTGTACTCGGTGTATGCTGTACTCGGTGTATGCTGTCCTCGGTGTATGCTGTACTCGGTGTATGCTGTCCTCGGTGAATGCTGTACTCAGTGTATGCTGTAGTGGGTGTATGCTGTACTCCATATATGCTGTACTCGGTGTATGCTGTACTGGCTGTATGCTGAACTCGGTGTGAACCCTGGATCATGGCAGGGAGAGATAGGAAGGGATGACCAAACTTCGCGGCCTTAGGTGATGGTAGAGTTGAGGATGAGAAGGAGAGAGATGAGAGGAGATGGAGCAAATCATCCTGAGCAACTGTGAATTGGAGAATTTCCTGTGCGAGTGAATTTACCATCCACGATATGGCAGGTACTAGTCGCCATCTGCCATGCAATTACAACCATACGAGGTCTTCCCAACTCAATCCGGCATGTTTGACCCCTGATTCCTCGTATCCGCTCACATCCTCCACATCGTTCTCATCTTCATCCCCTATCGCTCTCTGTCTCATCCACAATTCTGCCATCGTGGCAGAACCCAACGTTAAGCCATGTCTCTCTATCTCTCCATGCCCTGATCATCAGTTGACACCAAGTACAGCATACAGCGAGTAAAATGTACACCGAGTACCGCATACACCGAGTACAGCATACACAGGGTACAGCATACACCCAGTACAGCATCCATCGAAGATTGTTTATCTTCCCATCATTCTCACGATTACGAGTCGACCGCTAAATGTAGCTTCAGCTGCCGGTGTGCCTCCAGACATGATACACTGCCATCAGCCAGCGCGCCACGAGAGCTCAATGGTGAAAGTACCTTATCTCATTCCCGTGTTTGCGAGTCAACCAACCGATGATGGAGTCTCACCACCCGGCGCGCCGTTCATCGATCCCCTCCAGGTTCTGGTTGAAATTCGCTCAATCACGGCCGCACAAGTGTTTCACCAATCTCGCTGGAGTACGGCCTCCGAGTTCGAATGATCATGGCCTCCAAGTGCTTCCACACACGCGCTTGATAACAGCATCGAAGTTTGCCTGATCATGGACTCCTAGTGCGTCCCCAAACTCGCTTGATCACAATCTCGGAGTGCATCTCTAAGTTCCCTCGTTGACGGCCTCCAAGTGTCTCTCGAAACTGCCTCGCTTACGGCCACCTAGTTCGCATGATCATGGCCTCCAAGTTCATCTCCGAACTCGCTCGATCACGATGTCGCAGCCCATCCCCGAGTTCACTCTATCATGGCCTCCAAGTCTATCTTCAAACTTCCTCGATTACAGCCTCCAATTTCGCACTATCATGGCCTTCAAGTGCATCTCCAACCTCTCTCAATCACAATTTTGGAGTGCATGTCTAAGTTCATTTGATCATGGCCTCCAAATGTATCTCCAACTACGCTGGAATAACAGCTCCAAGTGTATCTGCAAACTCGCTCGTTCACGATCTCAGAGTGCATCACTATGTTCACCTGATCACGTCCCACATGTGCATATCCACTCTCCCTCGATCGTAGCCTCGGAGTGTATCCCTGAGTTCACCCAATCATCATTTTCAGGCGCTCCTTGAATTCCTCTCAAGCACCGCCTGCAGCCAGTACCGATATACAGTCTGTGGATGGGTAGCTACATAGATAGATAGATGAGAATACAAACTGAATACATGAGTTTTGAATCTCGTTGAATGATAAGTAGTAGCTATGATTTCCAGGGGCACCAGCAGTGTTCCCAAAGAAGATGTTGTTTTCCCAGACTGCTTGACAGCGATTAGAGATGCTCCCAGCCTGGTCGTCAGCGCTCCCAGGCCTGTCGCCGGCACTCCCAGCTGTTCACAGGTCCACCCAAAGTTCTCTCTGGCGCTCCGAGGTGTGCACAAGCTTATCACAATCACTCCCCTGGTACCCCTGTGCCAGTCATCGGAGGTCCCAGTTACTCCGAAGGCTGGCCGGAATGCCCTCTTTGGGTCTGATACTCTCCTGAAATTGACGCATCTAAGTTTATACTCCGCATCCTCTCAGACACTCCTGGAGGCTTCTAGTCAGTAAAAGACATTTTGCAGATGTTCTCGGTCCCTTTCTCACCGCCCTCCGTCTCCTCTTCACCCTCGCTGTTGTCATTGCCATTGCCATCGCCAAGACGACTGCTTCCACCGCGTGGGGTTGCGGGATCCGCCCTGTTAATATCATCATTATCCTCGTCGATTATCTCATCCTAATTCAGTGGTCTAATTGCCACAAAGTTTCCTGGCTTGTACTGCCAGCACCTTGGCGGCTCAATCTTTGCCCGGGGATCATCACTACTGTACCAAGAAAATCACCCGCCGGCACTTGTAACCTTCCCAGAGCTGGTTGTCTCCCAATTTGAGTGATCAACTGGATCCCCAAACACACGAGGGTGGTCCCACCTCCAATTGTTCAATTGGTCACGGGTTTTGTCAAACATTTGACCCATATATGAGCAGAAAGCTGCCCACCACTCCCAAAATGGCGAACACCGGCTTGTAGGGTGCAGCCACATTGGCCAGAGTTGTGAACAGTGCCAAGTTGTGACTGGACCGAGGAAATTAATATCATGAAAGAGGTCCCATGCCCTTTCAGTCTTGACACCGCAAACATTGAATATCGGTATGAGTCCACGCATTTCTCCCGGGTTGAATCACTTTATGCGGTCCCGATCCAACGCCATGCATTGATCTACAGCCAATGTTGGCATTTTTGCCCTAACTGGTGCGTTCCACTTTCATTTGCGGCTTCCCTTTGGTCCCATCGCTGTCAGTGGTATACGTATCTCCATCCGAGGCATTAGCATTAAGATACAGTCCCATGTAGCGGAAGGACGCCCAGAGGGAACTTACAAAGTTGTTTAGGTTATTGGTTGTGTTTTGGAATGAGAGGCATTGTTCTCAGCAGCTCACCTGATGTCGAGATAGTTCAGGATGCTGGTGGTGTGTTTCACATGGGAGTAAAAGAGAATGGAGGTGTAGGCTGGAAGAAGGGATATATATAATCGAGTACTTGCGATTGCTTGGTTCAACTTGTTTTGTTGGTAAACGAATACAATACGGCCCAGCCTTCATCTTACACAGCCACCAGGCACCACATGAATGAGAAGCCTGAAGATGAGCTTTGGTACTCGCGGAGAGGAATGTTTATGACGCAACGCGATGCTTTTGCATCACACACAACTGATAGCGCTCAGATCTCGTGCATCTCGGAGTAAACTTAGTAGATCTCAGGTTGTCCCAACTGTGCAACCATCCAACATGCCTAGAGGTGGAAAAAGCACACGCAACTGATGTCATAGAATAGAGAATACATTATTGTTTGGTTTGCGATGCTTTTAGCTGTGCCAAAGGAGGATTTCCACAGCAAAGCTGAAGATATACACAATCGTTGGTGCGAAGTATTCTGCCAAGAACGAGTGCAATAGTATGATAATGGCACCCAGAAGGCATAAACACCCATCAAGCAGTGCAAATATACCTTCAGACTTTGCGGTAACATTGAATATCAATGCTGAGTTTGATCTGCTGACAGTTAACCCCATCATTGAAGGTTTTTCAGGGGATCTCATCCCCGAGCATTGTCACGGTTGAGAGTCTAGCGCAGTCTGTACTGCGCCTACCCATCATGTGGAATACCTCCCCGGTCGCTCAAGTAGGAGTCTACCGTGCCCGCCATTGCGTATGCATCCGGAGGAAATGTTCCCTACGTTCTTAACGTTGAACATGTATATCGGACTATGCATTCCTATAGCTCACTCCGTGACACTACTCCGGTAGTACGAAATGTTTGAGGTCTTGCTAATCGTCAGAATCAACACCAGTGTGAGCCTTTGGGGAATGGTCAACTTCCCCCTGCTAAGAGATGCGTTCCCATACCAGCTGGCGAGAGGGATTCCTCTGAAAGAGGGAGTTCCGTAGCCTCTATAATTCAAGGTCCGAACTCCACCCTGTCATCTTCGCAGAACAATTCTTGCGTTGCAGATATCACTCCACATGTGACTTTGACCCCGTGCACTACACAGCGACGGTCAATAAATACTCCAACCACCACGCCCGGTACAAGTACGCATTGCACACCAGCGCCCGGAGGAGCTTCACAACCAGACTCAACACGTTGCGTTGTATCCAGTCCCGCCTCCGGCATTGCTAGCACTCCCACTCCTCTCAGTGGTCTTCAAAACATGCCCACCCCCATCCCTAATCCACAAGCCCGGACGATCATTACAAATCCACTGTGAATGTGAGCTACAGAAAGGAATCAGTGACACAGGCAATGGTAATTGCAACTGCAGGCAGTGTCTACGCCTCGATCGATGGTCTGCGGCAGTTATAGCATCCATCGATTTGGTCACTCAGACATGACGCATCTTGTATTGTCAACAGGTAGACTCCTCGAGCTCCACATGCGGAAGAGACGGCCGTTCGTGAGTGCAACCAACTTGGACACAGTAAGTTATGCAACGCGACCCGTTGCCAAAGCATTAGCTGAAGCCCCACACTGGCTGATTATAGAGACATACTGGAACACCGCTATGCAGCAAAACAACATTTGGTCCATAGCATTTGAGGCACGCACAAAGGAGATCTTGAAATAGGTAGGCTGAAGCAACAGCCCACGTTGGGTAATACATGCTGAAACCAGTACCAGGTTTAAGCACCAGTTGATATTGTTAAGTCCTATTTCATTCAATCAGCATGGGACAACATAGCAGAGCTTTCTGATCTCCACTGCTTTGAATCTGACGCAGAGCGTTTGGAATTCATTGATTCCCTTCATGCAGACAATAAGAACTTTTTTCCTGTAGCAGAGTGTGTTGAAGGTGGTGTATGTGGTCCAAAAACAATGCAGAGAGAGTTGAAATTGGCGAACAAATTGCCAGCATTCACTTTACTTACTGGCAGAAGCAATCCCCTGGTGTATCCAAAATTAATATTCTCATCGCACGAATAACCACGGTAAGTATGCTGATGGATTTTATAATTCCATGATTGACAACAAGGATGGTCATGTCCTCTCATCACTGATCATGTTTACCTGCACTGCGTTGTGCCATGCTCTCCTGGGGAGACAATAGAACAAAGATGTTCATCCGAATGCTGCCAAGTAAACGCTGAAAGCGGACAGACCTGATCTCGCGAACTACTTCAACTACAACAATCTCGATGCTAAGATCTTATCCTGCTGCGCTGCAACAGGTAGCTCGGTGTTAACCTCGCCTGGCGTTGCTGACAGGTATACATTGTTGATGAATACATCGAACACACTACCGGAGAGCTACCAACAGAGGGTGTATAAAAACACTCTTGCTACATTCAAGTGTCAGATCAACCAGGTGGAGAACCCAACACCTGCCGTGGTTGTCAGCGTGGAAGCAGCGCATAATGACAATGCTATTCTTCTCGATCATTTGACCTCCGAAGTCATGAAAACATAAAAAAAATATCGCGCTTAAGCAGCCTGAGATCGGGAGCACTGTCAGCAACAGCCCAGTAGACAACAACCGGGCGGATGAGGAACTACATTTCAGGATGCCAGGGGGCAGCGGGTATTACAAATTTGAAGGTGACGAAAGTGACAAGCGCAATGGCATCCCTACCATCAGCCAGCAATGAGAGGCCGCAACAGAACTCAAGAGATTTGAACTGCAAACCAGTGATGTGCACGGGTATGAGGGCGAGGATGCCGACAATGCAGATGCGGATAAGGAGGACGAAGCATCCCAAGCCGTTGATGGATCAATGCAGAATGTGGCAGACTGAGGGCATAGCAGGTTGGACGATGGAACCAGTGATGTCGATGGGGAGGAGGGCAAGGATTGCGATGATGCGGATGCGGATGAGGAGGAAGAAGCATCGCAAGTCGATGATGGATTAACACAGAATGTGCAAGACAAGGGGCATACTGATAGAGGGTGTGAAGATTGGACAGTATATTTGCGACCTGTAAAATACGATAATGGTGATGCAAATGCAATGGTAAATGATGCATCCCAAGTGAATACTGAATTTTAATAGGTGACAATATCTCAAAGCTAAACATATTTGGGGAGAGTGCGGCATCCGATACTATATAGCAATAGCGGAGAGGTAAAATGTGGCCCTCAGCCGGAAAAAGGCATGAACATCGCCAGGCTTTGTGTCAAAGGCTACAGCATAACTGCAGCCCCAGCGTAGTGTGTAACACACGTGTCGTTTTGATGGTGTGTATATGTCACCACACTCCGGGAGCAAAGTAGAGGAGGTACGGATGCAAGTGGATGTGTGAATTCCTCCATCAGAGGGTATGAGGTTCGGTCAGAGCCCTCAGAGCCGTCTGGATCACCCGGGTGTTTCCGACAGATACTAGCGTAGTTGCTGATGTGAATATTTCATTTGGTTTAATACAGATTCATTTGCTTTTTTTGTAAATTCTAGGAATCATGGCAAGCTGTATACACACAATTCTGGCACTCTGATACTATACTGCTGTGTGCAGACAGCTAACACTGTTTAGTCACTGATAATATCTTACAGTATACTTGATCAGTATGATAAGAACAGCACAAAATATACATGGACTGGGATGATCAGTATCCATTATTCTTTTGAACAAGGTATTTACCTCTTACTAAAGTATCAGTATGCAGCCCTGATTTCAGAAGTGCTTCAATCAACAGAATACTGACTACATAGTCATGTTCAGACTTAGACTCCCAGATGCTAAAGTCAGTTTAGTAGTACAGGCCAAGTCAATTCAGTTCAGTCTTGAGAGACAATTTCAAATTATTATAATTGCTCTGTTCGTCTGCACATAACCAGTAACTCCAGCTGATGCTGTATATTCTATCACTTTATTATAACTTCAGTTCAAAACCCTTCAAACTTCAATTGATTTGAATGCTGACTAAATTTTATGTTTTCGTATCCAAGTACCATTTATTCATATACCCTTTACAATGTCATTCATGTCAAGAAGGTTTAAATTGAGGGAATTTAGATGGCAGTCTCTGCTCTGTGACTCAGTAGGTGACTAGCAAAATCTGCCAGCTATTTGTACTTGTATATAACATTTGCTAATGAATCTGAAGCTGCCTAAGCAGGTATCGGCCAACATTGAGATTCACAATTGCATTATGATTGACACTGTCATGAAGTCCCAAGTCAACGGAAGATTGCTTTGGAGAGTACAAGTGGCAGTCAGAATAAGGTGATCCATTATGTACATCATTCAGATTCAATTGTGAATATACTTTCAGACTTAGTGCAGCTCAATGCTATGGAACTTAGTGGAGTCATTCATTGGCCTACTGTAATATAAAGTTTCACTTCAGATTAACATCATATTATACCTAGCTTTTTACCTCAATATTGAGATTACGTGAACTCTGTGGCAGTAAGACTTACTATGAATCGTTAATTGTATCATATGCTGTCTGGTAGATATTAGATGTAAAATCTAAAAGTGTGTGAGTATTTATGACCTATTTGCTAGCATTCTTGGCATGGACTAGAACTTGTCTTATTTAGATTGCCCCTGAATCTTCATCATATATTAGCATTCTGTTTCTACCTCTTATGCTTGTTTTAAACACCAAGGCTATCACCCTCATACATTGACTTAAACATTGTTCTGAAATTCCTTACCAGATACAAACTAGTTGAAGACATAAAAGTGACATTATACACAGAAAATTGACTTATACTCCACTAACATAGCTGAACATCACTACAGCTACAGCATCCCATATACATAGCATATCCTTCTGACAAATATACCATATATATGGATTCATATTTATCCCCAATCAATGACAAACTCAGTTTGCACTGTTTAGTTCAACAGACATCACTCAAATGATCTCAATACTCTGCAGGTTGTGCAAAGTCGCAATGTAGCAACAATTCCCTATGGCATGTTCACCACAAATGGTCTAACATTAAGAATATTTGCTGCCACCTGCAAAGGGTGATGCAGTGGTACCCACAATTTAAACATTTCTGAGATATCCATTCAGTTGGCTGCGAGGATTATTTAATATATGAACTACATCAATTCCATACGTTCTGAATGTTTCGCTGCTTTAATTGTATCTGTATTGGCTTAAACTGACCTTCAATTCATGTATTAATAGTGTTCAAGATATCAGATTTTACCATAGGTTTTGGAAATTAGACATACATCTATTCTGTTATATTGTACACATTGTAAATCTGAACAATTGATGGGCATTCATGAAAAAAATTGGAACTGCAGACATCACTTCTTTCAAATTCTTACATTGGTTGTCCCAGATTGCAATCTGTTTGCCTGAGAGTTACTTCCTTTGACTACTTGCCCATTATTGCACTATACTTAATAGCAAATTTACCGTTATATACTACTACTCTACATTTCCCAAGCCTGTCTGTATTTTATCAACATGATATTAATGGCTAGCAAGGCAAATAATGATTATTTACACAAAAATGAAAAAGTGTACATTGAGTGTACCCGCAATCAAGAACAAAGTAAATAATCGTCATACATTAACATTTCGTCTTGTGAATCTTCCTTCATACATTTCATAGCAGTTAACAACTCTCTGCCATCTCATCAATTTGGCATGGTAGGGTAGTTGATATACTGATACAGATATTTACATTCATGAAGGTGAGGTTTCAAGAGTGTATGCCTTTAGATTTGATATCGAACACAATGACTTTTGACTATCAACAGGAGGTTCTACTTAATGGCTAGGCATGCTGTGATAAGACATTTCAAACCATCAAGGTGCCACTGCTGAAGAAATGGAGTCCTGCTAATATTGTAATTAGTCGCTATCCACCAAACAATTCCTTGAAACCAGCAGGTGTAATGGCACCACCATGGCTGGTAGGTCAACTCCCAACTCTCAATGTATTATAGAATGCTGTCCTTGCACTAATCGAGATACATACTCAACTACTGTCTAGTGCACACCCGAATTTTACATAACTCAAAGCCAGTCGAAATCAGAATAGTTACCTATATCAATGTGATGCTTGACAAATTCCCACAAAGTTTTTGAAGACAATAGTGTTCATGAAGACATCATGGACAGTATTGTCAAATGAAATATACTCGATCATCAATGAATCATGAAAGCTGATATCTCATGCAGCAAATTTTCTTTCTAAATTTGCTGCCACTGTGGCATGTAAACCATTGGTGTGTCAATTATGTGATGATTCTACAATTAATGTACATCTGCAAATACAAGAAGCTGTAAGTGTTATAGTGTGTTTAATACTCCTCGATCTGACTTATAATATTGACACAATTCAATATATATGATGTGTATACTGATAATTGCAACTATCCAAGAACAATTAGGAAATAGAGTTAATTAGTTTGTTATTTGTATTGACCAGATTGATTTGGACTATGTGACCCAGCTTCAGATCGGGATAAACCATCAACAGTTTAGCGGTGTGCATTTCACACAGGTTATTGATAATCAAAACTCAGAGTTGATCCAAATACAAGTACCGGATGTAATTTCCAGCTGTTGATCCGTCCCACCATTTGGTTGTCGTACTACCCTGCCTCATCTCAGTTCTGTCAACTTATCCATATGTATACATTAAATCTTACAGCTGCGAATATCCATGGTAAACTGTGTAAATATGTGATGACAAAGAAGGCTACTGTTATGTGATCTCAAGCTGAATATGAAGGTAACTATTGCTCTCTCCATGATGTTCACCATTCTGAAGAAGCCAGTATTCTCATCAAATACCGATTTGTAGACCAAAGCATGTTACTACTATTTTTGGTGCTTTTCTATTGAAATATGGGCTGCTTAATGCTTGTCAGCACTCTATGGTGTAGAATTGCACTTCAATAATTCAATCTATGTACCTTGACTACCATCCATAGACAAGTTCTCGAATCAATACTCTGTATCTGGCGATCATCTTTTACTTATAAAGTAATTCTTTTTTACCACAATATATCATATTGTTTTTCTAACTGCATTCTGCTATACAGCTAGCTAAAATATTATTACCACTTTCTTACAAATCTTAATTTGAGCTAAATAATATCAGAAGGCAATTCTGCCTCCTTGAGCAGAATTGCATTATCGGTAAATGCCAGCAGCAACTTCAACTACTTCAGACTGTTGAGTGATTGGAAAATCATGCATTGGTTGTCTCTGATAGGTGCAGAGATATTGTGGATGACATTGACAATTTGTTGAGTTGATATCATTCAATCTATTGGTAGCATATTGAATTGATTGAGATAGTGTTTATTAGGTAATCAGTTGCCTTTGACTGTAGTTCCATATAGTAGCAATTCAAAAATACAATGTTGATAAAGATGGTGGCTAGTATAGTATATTGTATAAGTTGTTAATAAATAATAATCAATAGTTGATAGTTGCTACAGAGGGTACTTAAATCCTCCTGTATGTCCTAATGGTTTTATATATAGCCTATACCCTTTGGAACAAAGTTCTCCAAAAATACAGACATTGCTCCAAATATGTTTAGGATTGCCACTTTGGTTGACTCACAGTTGCATGAGTTTCTAAAATTCCCTCATGCACTCAAACATTTACAGAAACATATGTTGATCACTTCTAAAGGTTCATAGTAACTCAAATATATTTCACTAATGCAGTAACATTGCATCACCAGTCATATTCATTTTGTGGGGTGAAAGGTTACTCTACTTTGGGAATTTTGAAGTCTAAAAATTCATTTGGTAATGATGTTGATTTGTTACTTCTGTAAGCTCCACAGATATTCATCACTCTCATATAATACATTGAAGATATTCCGTCTACTGTTCTGACAATTCTGCAGATGGAAAAGATAGACTCTATGTGTATTTTGCCATTTATCAGTTTCAGATAGTAGATTTAGAACTAGTGCAGAACAAATATAGTACATGCCTGAAAGTGTAAGATATATCAGTATCTAATCCAATCTATCAAGTCAGATCCCACCACCAGTTTTGTTCAGTATCTACACAATGTCATTCACATTGTTGCCAGATAGATATACTTATTTCACAGTGGCAATATTTTACCGTTCTGATATAACAGAGAATAAATTGTAGCCAGTATTCTGTTACTCAATGGACTTTGAAATATCACTCAGAAGGTATATCGTTGGATATCCACAGTATATTATGAGCTGTTTAATAGTTTTCTGGAGCTCTGACATCTCTATAGTCTCCCACCAACCTTCAAGTTTGAACAACTGCATTAATATATTCTGTCTAAACTGCTTCCACTGATTCATCACAATATAATATTACCACTCTGATGATACTCTGTAAGTGCTCCTGATGAATAATCCTCCTGATTGTTGCTACTTCCTTAACATCCAATATATATGCCTGACAACTCTTCCTCATGTTGGGGATCTGGATTGCCACACTGTAACTCTGTACACCCCAAGCAGTATTTCTCTTAACTATTTATTTGGTGAATCCACTGCTGAAACCTCTTGCCATTGTCCCGAAGTTCTTCAATAGTTTTTCCTCATAATATCAATACCCTTGAACCAATCTCTTACTTATATTCAGTGCCACCTAGAGAATATCTAATAGCAATCCCATTGTTACCTTCTGTCAATTAGAGTACAACAATATGGCAGCTGCTATGTTGGCCATATCAAGGTATGTCAGAAGTTGTGTGCCTGTTGGTAGAGTAGTTCCTTCAGTCCCATGTTAAAGAACTTCATTTAGTGTAAATATTGCCCTGATTACTAATTTCCATATTGGATGAATTTCTGGTACTCACTGTTGTTCCACTTTGGCAGCAGCAGACTTGGACAGATTCTGCTCAGAAAAAGTAACCTGTATTATATTGAATTGTTGAGTGCATTGTTAAGTACTTAGAGGAATAGATTACAGTGATGCTATTAGCTAACAAGTAGCAATAATTGACAACAAACCTACACTGCTTGCATCACATTGTGTTAAATACTGTGTCTGCTGCAGTTTGACAGTTATCGTTGGATTGGACAACAACAGTTGCATAATTCACTGAATGGAATGTAATGAATAATGAAATCTCGATTTGCCACATGGAATATTATTCAATATCTGAAATTGCATAGAAATGTAATCAATGCCAATATATCATGGGACAAATTGGAATCAATTCTCAAATTAACCATGAACATATATAGCTATCTAGTATATCTAATGCTTACTTAATAAGTTCTAAACTAATCCCAGGAGAAGCTAAGGTAAGTTGTCAGATTACCAAAGCCAAATGTTATTGGAGAGCAGACATTGCTATAACTGGTTACAGATAGGGGGAATACATTGAGTGTACAGAACATTAATAAAACAGTTTTGCAATAGCTCCAGGTAAATATCCTAATCTGTTGAAATATCAATTTGTTCAAGTATTCAATTCTCCAGCAGGACATCTGTACAAACTTCACATATTGGATATAAGCTATATGACTCTTAAGCAATCAAGTGTTCTTCTGGATATTTTCTGACATAGGCAGCCAACAGAGGATAATATTGTCACTACAGTTGATTAGAAAAGTTCCATTTTCACTCAGAATTAGTGATGAAAAGATTTCCCAGTGGGGACAGTACAGTATCAACCAATAGTGCCATGCTGTATCAGTATTTGTAGCAACTTTTGGGTGACAACGGATGTGCTCATTGTAGTTCCAGATGAGCTTTCAAGATGTGCAGCAGATATCCAATCAAATATTGCTAATTGTCAGATACAGCAGCCATGCATGTTAGTTTCCGATATAATTTGTACATTGAGTAATGTCAGATGGGGAAATGACTAGCACATTGAATATCCCAGAAGCAAGTTGATTCTGCATATCCTACTGCCAAAAACCAGGATTCATCTTACAATATTTCTGGTAACCCACCATGTCAGCAAAGTATACAGATTCAAAACTGCAGTCTGCCTTTAATTGGAGATAACCAATTTTATACAGTGTATATTGAAAAATATTTTTATAATATATGATTCTGAAGATGTGTAAATCATTTTCTATCATGCTATACTTGCCGACCTTGCAATCAACTGAGCAGAGAAGTATGCAAAGTCCATCTGCAAATTGCAAAAATTTGATTATGAAAGTTGGCCAGTCCATGGCACAGATTAGATCCATCCAGATTGTTATTCATTGGGCAGATAACTGAGCCTTATAAATGTCATGTGTGGAGTGTAATCAATATTGTGAATTTCAATATTCTGAGTAAATGTTGCATTTATTATATAATCTTGTTGTGTAATATATATATTCCCTTCAGAATTGACCTCTCTTACTACTGCTTCGCAACTGGTTGAATTTCATGCATCAAAGGTAAACAGCAGACGAGACTCCAGATTGTAAATCAATTCTTTCTGTGCAGACTCTATATGTTATGATATTTCAGATACAGTGTCAATGGGAAGATGAATGGATATCCAGATTGTTAATTGCGTGTTATGTGTACTTTCAAAAGTCGATGCATAATGGCTAGGTGTAATTGCAGCCTGCAGATAATATATTTTCAGTTTGTAATAGTCTCTTATTCAACAATATTTACCATATTCTTTACTACAAGCCTCTATAAAGTCCTAATTGATTAATTTCTTGTTCTAGAAAAACCATGTAACATGTGTCAAATGTCTATTGACCACACTCTACATTATGTTCCAATGGGTGTACTAGTTATAACAAATCATAATGATGATATGGAGTGTAATCGATTATACCTATATTTGGACCTAGGTAATCTTTGGCTGATTGTAAGTTAAATCAGATTAGCATATCAGTTTTGCAGCTGTAGTACACAATACCAAATTCAATGGAGAGGACTAATAGAGTTCCATTGGTATATGTAGTGTTCGCAACGGGTCTGGGTAACCCGCCAGCGGTCAGGGTTTGGCCCGGAAAAACGGTTCGGTTCGGATCTAGACTTGTCCGAAAACCCAACCTGCTCTGTCTTGGCGGGGTTGTTACCCAGACCGGACATAAATCCGCGTTTTGTTGGCTGGGTCTATTATACTCCAGAGCCTCATTTTCCTGAACTCAGATCTTTGGCTCCAACTAAGTATTTGAGTTTTGATCATATCACAATATAATATATACGTAAAACATGCAATTTTAGATGCTCTTTCACCTCCCATTCTTCAATTGGCGATCCAATCAATATTCGTTGAGGCACGTCAAAAAACGCCCAATTATCGGCGTTATTTCGCAATAACTCAACAAATAGTGATCGGATTGCAAATTGAACAATGGGAAGTGAAAGAGCATCTAAAACTGCATCTTTTATGTATATATCATATTGTAATACGATCAGAACTCAAATACTTAATTGGAGCCGAAGTTCTGAGTTTGCGAATATGTGGAACCGGCCAAACAATGGAGGGCTCGGTGCCATTCCATTTTGTGATAGGGTGAAACCTGTTGCAACGGTTCCTGTTCGGTTCCAACCTGTACTCGGAACCAAACCGCCAATTCGGAACCATTGCTAACACTAGGTATACGTTTTCTTTATTTACCGTAATATATTATATTCCAATCCACATATGTTCCACTGAGAAACATGAACACTGAAGAGCAGGTTTCTTGTGTTGAACACAGGAATCTGGTTATATATATGATTTTTCACATACTGCTACCTATCACAAATATTAGACTTACTATATATCTCTGTTATTAAATGGCAATATCTGTTAGACTTATTCTCAAGTGTTGAACAACAGATAAACAGAATCGATTGTCTTCATTCATTGAATATGTAAGTTTCCAAGTTGCCAATATTTCCACTCAATTAGTGTTATAAATAGATTAGACAGTCTGCTCTTTTCCGCAGTAACAATTGTTGATAAATTTGTTCATGGTGCGAAGACAACCATGTTTTCTCATCAAGCTCACCAGATGAAAACACTCTTGTTTCTCCACTTACATGTCTTTTATTAAATAAAGTTGCACAAATGTACTCATATATTCAATATACAATAGCTGTAGTATAACATGTCATTTATCTTGATATAGATCTTAATGGTTTCCTAGATATAATATATGACATTAGTTCACACAACAACTGGAAGTCATAAAGCTCATAAAGATGAGTGGGTATTTCAGCGTCTACTTGATTAATGTAATGAAATATTCGAGATCATCAGGCAATGATTGAAGTGTTTCTCCACCCCAGGATTTCCTCAATCGAAGGAAAACTTCAACACCGCTGTACATAACCATATGCATGGAATGTGGAAGCGATTCAGTTTACTAAAGGCCTCTGCAACCTCCAAATTTATCAGCAAAATGAAAAATGGTTTGAAAGTGACAACTGAACAACTCAGCAACTCTGAACAGCCACACCGATCCTTCCAGATGCTCCCAGATTTGCCCAGATAGGCTGAGTGCAAAGCGATGAGCTCTAATGTGCTCCAAGACTACTTCACCAGTGCACCTAAATGTTCCAGAAGTTGTGGAACAGAATACAAGAATACCCGGAAGAATGTATAGTTGTCTTCAAAATGCTACAAAATCAAACTATGAAAATGTGCAAATTTCGGAGCTATTGGGAGTATTGGACATGTCTTCAAAACTATGCCAGTGCATGTCAAACCTGGAGCCAAACTCTCCAGGTGTGATTATTATAACCTTTATATCAAATAGTACAATTCAATTAACTATCTTCCTCCTGCACACCTTGATTCAGGCATTGTAACTGAATATCCAGTCCCGGAGGTATCTGAATCCACATGATTATTTTCAAGCCATACACTATCAATCGTATCTGATGCAGCATTCTCTCACACCAAATGTACCAATCCAACAATTTCTCCAACAGGTGAAATATGCATCATTTCAGTCTGTTTGACAACCCAGATGAACCTGTCGACACAATCAGGCCAACCATGCTGATTATTGTACTTTGTTAGAATCACAGCTGCATATTCTGGAGCTTGAGGATGTAATATCCATTGTTGAGTCTTATTGCACCTCTTAGAAAAGGTTGATATGGTTTTTCCGGTGGGCAGGTGCACCTCAAATTGGTATATCTGATTTGGTGGAGTCCAGCAACACTGTCATACAGGCAAAGGAGGAACTCAGCATTGGAAGGTGTATTTGCGGTCACTTTCTGTATATTGGACCCAGATGTTATGAGATTCAGGCATGATCCCTTGGTTAGCATCAGTTTATTCTACCTTGCAATCAAGTGCCTGACGCTCCTCAGATGCAAGGCAGTGAAATGGCTGATTGTAGTACGACTGTAATGGCAGTCATGATTAGGTTCTCGGCAATGGCACGGACGTGTCCAGGGCCGGGTAACCGCAACCTCATATAGACGACTCACAATCTCTCTGAGATCGCCAGCGATAATCTTACCTATCTACTGCTCTATTATATTACCACACCCACGTGTGCAACCGTATCCTTCCATATACTCACATACGCGGCCATATACGGATATACGGCCTTACACTATTATTGCTCTTAACCAATTCGATACGTTTTGCTCACGGGATCTCGCGATTTACTCATTTCGACGCGTCGCCACAAAATAACGCGTTTTATCAATAAATATGCCTTCAAAGAAGTTTACAAGAACTCAATTGCGCGTCGCTGACATCCATGACAGTGATGACACTCTGCAGAAAGCGGCATTGATAGGCGAACGCGCTACTCCAGCAGTTTTACCGGAGGCCGAGATTGATAATGACGATGATCTCGACGATGACCTCGGAGATCAAGGAGACGAAGATAGCCCGATCGACAACCGTATTGGTGATCTGCGTTCCCAAATTACTGATGAGGATCGTCAAGACGTGGCGAATCAAAACCGGTTGATGCTGGAAATGCTCCTCGAAAATCAAGCCCAGTGGAAAGGCGAACAGAAACTCGAACGGGAGAGGATGGCGACCGAACGGGAATGAATGGCTGCTGAACAGGATCAATGGGCTGCCGAACGCGCCGAACGCGCCGAACGAAGCATCGCAGGCCCAAGACCGACTATCTACAAGATGGTTGCCCCTGTATGGTACTGCAGCGGTGCGAAAGAGCTGGACCAATTTCTGGACATGTTACGCTCGAATTTCAACTCCCACGGCCACCTATTCCCACGCGGTGGACCCGATCACGTCAAATACATGATCTCTCTGCTGGACGCCTGGAGCAATCACCAAAACCCGGCACTCAGACAGACGGCGATGACAGACCCTTCGGAATGGGTGGGCGACTTATCTGTGGAATCCGGCCCATGCCTACAAGACTTCAACCTCATTTCACAGGAGATAGCCAAGGTTTATGGGGATAAGATTCGACGTCGTGTGGCGGTGATTACGCTCATGCAGAAATACATACAACTTCCACAAGAATCAGTCAGAGCCTATGCGAATCGTGTGAAAGCTAATCGGAGACAGGCTGGGTGAAATCTACAGAAGCATAAAGAAGTCCTCTACAATATTTCCTGGGCAGGCCTCCGCAACTTTCTCAAGAACAAAGTTGGACCGATGACGCCCGCCTGCAGCAGACTTGACACCTTGGACGAGTTCTTCCATTAGCCCGCGGCCTCGGAAGTTACACATGTTGAAAACAAGAAGCCACCGCAGCAGCAACAACAGCAGCAGCAACAGCAGCAGAAACAGCCTACGGACTCATCTTCCAAAGGCGGCAAACGAGGCTACTGGCCATCCATCTCCGAGCCAGCCGACACCACTGGCAGCGGCAAGTCCGGCCAATCGGGAACAAACATCCACGGCAAATCATGCGGCGGAGGACAATTGTCAGGCTTACCGCCAGCACCATGGGTCCCAACGGAAATCTTCGAAATCCGACGTGCTACCGGCAACTGCTTACGATGCGGATCTCCGAACCATAAGGCGAGCTTCTGCCCCAAATACTCACGAGGAGGTAACCCACCACAGCAGGACCAGATATTAGCTCCAAATAGGGACGGAGGACACCAAATCATGCGACAGAAGTCTTTCGACAATCAACAGCCAAAAAACTCATAGGCCTCTCTCGGCATCTGGCCCGACGGGAGAGGTTCGACGAGGTGGAATTGGGTTTAGGGAGGTTGGCAATGCAGACTTTGATGGCGACGATGGACAGCATACAACCGCATCGGATTGCTTTGAAGTCAAGGGTCTTGATGGAGAGCCCAAAAGATCACATGTAAAGTCAGTACTTATGTGGCACATCGAGACCAGACACGTCCCATATTATTCACGAGGTTTTTATAAGAGATGGAAGTGGGGAAATGCAACGAGTGCAAGCTCTCTTCGATTGCGGCGCGACGAGCATCTTTATGACTCCGACACTGCGAAAACGGCTTGGCCTAGCGGACGAACCAGCATACGTCACTACCTGAGGCTTCAATGGCCATTTAATGGCTCATGTGAGCGAGAGTCGAAAGACAACGTTCACGGTTCAGTATATGGAGCACTTATCACCGGTTCAAGAATCGGAGGTGCTAGTTGTGCCCATGCGGGCTTACAACTTAGTTTTGGGATTGCCTTGGTTCCAGTCCAGGAATCCTGATGTCGATTGGCAAAGCGGTCGACTTTTGGCTCTGCGAACCCCAGGGGGAGCGGAAGTGGTGGCAGTGGACCGTGTAGACCATCAGGGATGCCCCGGGAATGCACCAGGATCTACGGCTAGGGAGGAGGCGTGTTCCGAAGGAGGCGGCGGTATCCCAGATATTCAAATGCTCGGAGCAACTGCCTTTGATGATCTACTGGCCAGTGAGCAGGTCGTCGGGATATTCTGCCTAAGAGTGGGAGATTGTACAGAGCTGCTGGGAGCGACCGTGGAAGGCATCACTGATGCTGTGTGAGATAGGGCCCAGGTGCTGGACGGGCGAGCAGGGAGCAGCGGTGGCAACTGCTAGAAGAAGGTTCCCAAGGGTATACTAGTGTAAACGTTGCCGGCTCGCCGAGACACGAAGGGAGTACTGGACGGCGGGGCTCGGCCCTATTGTGGCGAACCGTTTTCAATCCGGGCTCCTGGATATTCCTTCATAGCGCTCCATATCTATTATGAATTGAGAACTAGCGTGTGCAGATGGAGCCGGCACAACAACAAAGATGGTGCCTACAGATGATCGAGGACATATCCCGGCCATATACGGAGAATTCGTGGAGGTTTTCAGCAAAGATAATGTGGAGACACTCCCGCCGCATCGGTCAACCGACCATGCAATTGACTTGGAGCCCGGCTATAACTTGCCATATGGGCGGATTTACAATCTATCAGAGTTCAAATTAAGGACGCTAAAGGCTTACATCGAGGCAAACCTAGCAAACGGGTTTATTCAGCGACCATCATCGCCGGCAGCGGCGCCAATCCTCTTTGCAAAGAAGCAGGATGGAGGGTTAAGGCTTTGTGTTGATTACCGCGCGCTCAATCTAGCGACGGTGAAGAATCGGTATCCCCTTTAGGTAATCTCAGAGATGCTTGACCGTGTGCGCGAGGCCAGGATATTCACGAAGCTGGACCTCCGCGGTGCCTATAACCTCATCCGGCTCAAGGAAGGCGATGAATACAAGACGGCTTTTCCAACGCATTACGGCCAATTCGAATACCAGGTCATGCCATTCGGTCTAACAAAGGCACCGGCTACGTTCCAGTCTTACCTCGATGATTGCCTACGGCCATACATTGACGACTTCGCGGTATGCTACCTTGACAACATCCTCATCAATTCGACGAACGAGAAGGAGCATGAGGAGCATGTGCGCAAAGTGCTGCAGCGACTGAAGGAATTCGGCCTCTATTGCAAAGCCGAGAAGTGCCAATTTGGAGTGTTGGAAGTCGGTTTTCTGGGGTTTGTTATCACTCCCGAGGGAGTCGGCATGGAATCGGACCGGATCTCCACAATCCAGGACTGGCCGACACAAACTCAATTAGAGATGTCCAGGTGCTCCTCGGATTCACGAACTTCTACCGAAGGTTCATCCGGAAATATGCCAAGGTGACTCTTCCGCTTACAGAACTACTAAAGAAGGCAGATAAGTCTGGCGAGCCACCGAAAGGCAGACCTCGACACCACAAGTCAGAAAACTGCGGTAAAGTCAGATGGGAATGGCCGCGGCAAGCCGAATTGGAATTCCGGAAACTGAAAAGGACCTTCACCGAGGCACCGATCCTCCAACATTTTGATCCGGCCAAGCCGATCATTCTCCAAACGGATGCAAGTGGATTCGCGATTGCGGGCATTCTCAATCAGTACGATGGTTTCAGGGTTCTCAGGCCGGTCAATTTCTACACCCGGAAGTGCTCTTCAGCCGAACAGAATTACGACACTTATGATCGGGAGCTATTGGCCATCGTGGAAACACTAAAACAGTGGCGACACTACCTGGAGGGCGCCAATCACAAGGTTTTAATTCGGTGTGACCACAAGAATCTCGAATACTTCCAGACATCGAAAGTGCTCTCCAGAAGACAATCCAGGTGGTCTGAACCTCTCTCGGGTTACGACTTTGTCATCGAGCACCTGGAACGTAGCAAGAACCCGGCCGATGGTCCGTCCAGACGGCCCGACTACGAGATCGGCTACGAAAGGCCTGTGGCACGACTATTGGCAACCGTCTCAGTGGAACCATACGACGACCTCATGCCAGCAATCATCGCAGCCCAGGCTTCCGACCCGTTGGCTGCCGACGTCTCAGCGAAGCTAGTTGACAGGCCAGTTGCAGATGGCACAGATACTGCGGAAGAGGAAAGCCAATGGAAAGTCGTCGCGGGAGCCTTGACTTACGAAGAGAGGATATACATTCCAGCGGTCGATTCTCTACGCGGAAAAGTGATGAGTCTATTTCATGACAACCCCAAGTCCGGTCATTTTGGAGATCTTAAGACTACTGAGCTGGTATCTAGGGATTTCTATTGGCCAGTAATGGACTCACATGTACGTATGTATGTCAGCGGCTGCGAAGTATGCCACCAAATCGAAGCACCTCGGCACGCCAGGCACGGGATCAACATGCTCTTGGAGATACCATCACGGCCATGGGAAGGCGTCACGATGGACTTCGTCACGGACTTGCCAGAGTCAACGGCATCGGGCTACACCGAGATTCTCGTTATCGTGGACCGACTGACAGAGATGGCAATCTACTTACCGTGCCGGAAGGATATCGACTCGCCGGAATTGGCCCGGCCCTTCTTTGAACACGTCATTTGCAAGGGCGGCGTCGCGGACAAAATAGTTACAGATCGCAGCACCCAGTTTACAAGCCGATTCTGGACCCGGGTATGTTCTCACTGGAGTACTGACAATCGGCTCTCGACAGCCTTCCATCCACAGACAGACGGGCAGACAGAGCGTCAAAATCAGACGATGGGGCAGTATCTCCGGGCTTTCTGCAACTACGAGCAGGACAATTCGGTTGAACTCTTACCGCTAGCCGATTTTGCTTACAATAACGCGATACACGCTTCTACGAGGATGACTCCATTCTGGGCGAACTACCAATACCATCCGGTGGTGCAGTTTAAGGCCCCGAAGCAACCATCTAGCCTGAAATCGCAAATCCAAGCTGACACCTTCGCAGCTGGCTTGGAGGAGACTCACCAAACTCTCCGTAAGAACTTGCAAGAGGCTCAAGCCCGTCAGACGAAATACGCTGGCAGCAAATTGGTCGTTTTCGAGGTTGTAGATAAGGTCTGGCTTTCAACGCGGCACTTCCAGACGACAAGGCCGTCGAAGAAGTTGGATTACAAACGGACAGGACTGTACACGGTAAGTAAGGTCATCAATAAGAATGTTTACAAATTAGACCTTCCGTATACGATCCGGAAGCACAACGTCTTCCAGGTCTCGTTACTCGACCACTACACACCTCCTACCGCCGGCCAGCCGCCATCTGAACCGCAGCCGACGATAGTCGATGACTCTGACAAATGGGAAGTCGACCGGATCCTCGACTCTACGCGGCGCTACCGGAAGCTCCATTATCTCGTACAATGGGCGGGTTACATTTACGTACGGACTAGCTGGGAACCTGCGGAGAATCTCGGGAATGCGCAGGAATTGGTTGATGAGTTTCACCGAGAGCATCCGAGGAAGCCTCGACGATGATTGGACTAGGAGGAGTGGGATTGAACGTTTTGTACGGGGTTTTACTTTTCTTATGGATCTCGGGCCGGTATAAATGGCGTCGGCACGAGTTTTTACCACCTACCACTGGAGGTGGAGTTTCCCCGTGCACTGAATCCGCCGTCAGGCTGCTCATAGAGCACTGATTGGTTGTGGGACTTATTAGGTTGTGCGGAGGCATACGCATTGGTTTTGTTGCTGTTCGTATGAGGTTTCTCTTGTTTATATACGTATGTGGCAGCCCAGGGGGTCTGCTCCTAACTGGGGGGATGATGTAATGGCAGTCATGATTAGGTTCTCGGCAATGGCACAGACGTGTGCAGAGCCGGGTAACCGCAACCACATATAGACGACTCGCGATAATCTTACCTATCTACTACTCAATTATATTACCAAATCCACGTGTGCAACCGTATCCTTCCATATACTCACATACGCGGCCATATACGGATATACGTCCTTACCATGACAGCTCATTCTGAAGTTTAATCAATATAGTGTGTTTGAGTACACTCTGATCATATCCAATCACGAGTCCACTAACTTTGTGTCCCCATTCCCCTTCAATTGGTGCACGGAATCGCTGTCCAAAGTTGGGAATTGTCAAATCTTATGATGCATCTCTGAGTGAGGTTAATTTGATACTTCTGCACACTCTGTGCATATGAGTTTCTCTCAAATGATGTACCTTTTGTGATATGTGGTGGAAAAATGGCTCGTCCTGACAATGCTTGAGGTGTGGAAGATGGGCTCTGCAAGTATGTTGCCATTCATCGCCAGTGTATAGTAGGTTGGAAACTTTTGCACAGTCAATATCGTACCAGCCTTGCAGGGCAACATATGAGAGTGTCTCTTCCATATAGTCAGGACTGGTAGACCGGTCACTGTCCATGAGAATCTGTTGAGTGTAATTGACATTGTTGAAAGATCGATATGCCTCTTTCACCTTGCTGATATGTAGCCATTAAAGAAATATGGGTGGTGAAATTGTCGCTAGAAGCCATTCGCCAAATTGACTGTGATATATGGCTCACAAGATTCATCTTTGGATATCCAAAATGGATTACACGCAGTTCGATGGTTTTCCAGAGCTCAGGAATGCCAATCGCCAGCCTCCAAGGTTTAAATTCAATCAAGCTGATGGTTAATTCCTTCTTGAACTGTATCTACTCATTTGATGTGATGACCTGAATCTCTCTCTCCACCTGACTCACAATGCGGTCCATATAAGCAGTGTTCCAGGTGGAGGCTCTGGTCACAGCATCAGATGGACGCACCAGATATTCGACACGCTTGTTGCCAGTCATGGTTACAGCCGCTCTGACCTCTTCTTCTGCAGCAGTTTCCATTTCAGCAAGGTTTTTGGCGAATGTGGTTCTGGGACTGGCTGCCTGAGTCCCAACTTCTTGCAATAGTTGTCGCACCTGGATGTAGGAATAATTTATTGAAAAGCTTGCGTTTCACAGGTGTCATCTGATGGATCTCGGGCTACAATCACTCTTTTGCCCTCTCCCGTTCAGTCTCTGGCCATTTGGTTGCCGCTTGTTGGACTCCATTTGGGCCCACCTGCAATTGACTTTATTTTGATGTAGTAACCTTGTCAGCCATGTACAGCTGAACTTCCGTTGAAGGACGGATTGTATGAAACTTGTGTTCTCGAAACTGATTGGATTCTCTTGCGAACTGTCCATTCACTTTGGGCTTCGCAGACTTCGTCATCTTCTTATCTCAAATGGCACTCTACTTCTAGAAACATTGCTTCTGTGCATTATCTAGTGCTGTGAGGGATAGAACAGAGTGATTTTGTTGGTTAACAAGTAGAGGGAATTCACATAATGCCCACACTGCTCCCATTACCATTTAATCAGATGCCAGTTCTGCCGGAGTTTTCCCATCATCCTTGGAGTAGTCAAGAATCAGAGTGCATTACACTGCCAGGGTTCTGATCATTCCCCAGATGTCCTTTCCCTGCCAGCAGCTGCTTTTCATCGAATCGAATGGTTTGTAGAAGAGTGGGAGGCGGGGATATCATGGTAGAGATGTGAATTGATTGTCAAATTGATCCTTCACATTTCTAGCTTTCAGGTATTTGAGCAGGCAGTGCTATAAGTCTTTAACTAAACCCAAGAGCAGCTGATGCAATTCATCAGGCTGCCAAAGCTGATAGATATTACAGGGAGGGAATTGGCAGAACTGGTTGCGGATTGGATGAACATGAAGAGTGTGGAGAACATCATTATTAGTTTCATCCAGAAGCTCAAAGTAATCATGCCAATTGCGTGAGTTATCGAGTCGTCGAAATATTGAATGCACCATTGGTTCACTGGTCGGAATTTTACACATCAGGCATGAACCATACCAGCCCGGAGTAATCATGTCGTGTTCTGGATAATCCCCAACCCAGGCCGCCAAATGAGGATAACATTGTCTCTGGAATTCATCAGCAAAATTCCTTTTGAAGATGGGACCAGTTATGTCAAGAGGCTGGAGTGAGGACAGCAGAGGTCCAACCACGGAAGGCGATGCCTCGTGAGTAATCTCGACACATTTTGGGGGACATGGGATCAACCCAACGAGGATCCAGAAGCACTTCACAGCTGTACAGCGGATATGTTTTCGAATAATACCAATCATGAGACACATCGGGCAGGCACGCTGGTTGCCTGAAAAATTGACCAAGTGAGTCTTGTGGGATCCACAAATGACTGGCACAATCTTCTCCCCAGCAAGAAGATGAGCTTACCTATCCCACCGCCACCAATCCCCAATATTCATGTCCCTGTATATGCGGAGACTTTCTGAGTCTACTATGTGCACCAGTTCACAATCCAGGTGCGCCTGAAATTGGAGCTGTGCCAATAGGAACTAAATGCATTTGAAAATATGCCTGTAGCATAATGTTCCAAAAACAAGCGAAAGATCTGGAATCCAATGATTGTCGCCGAGCCTGAAATTGAGTTCAGAGAGGAGCTTGTGCTGTGCATCCACTAACTGAAATGATTCGGTTTTGAACTTGTCCTGTTCACGCATCAGATGCTGATCTATCCATGATTTCTTTTGCTGGCTAAATGATTGAGCCTGTTCAAAGTCATGTGCTGACTGAAATGGATGCCATGGATTCCATTGTTCTGAGTACTTGCGATGCTTGCTGTACAATCCAGTTGCTTTGCCATAAGCTTTCCCCCACACATTTTCCACTCCAACAACCTGCCTATGAGCCCTCATCTTTGATGGATCAGGGGTTCATGTCAGATCAGGCGTCTGGGGGTCGATAGTTTCTTCATCGGAAGTAATTTCATGTCGTGGCGTGCCAGGTGAATTGGGCATGAGTAGATTATTAGTTGACTAGCTCATTGAGGTCCATTCAGGTGCACCGACTCAAGTCGAACTTTCATTGCTCAGGTCCATCCTATCTTGCACGGTGTACAATCCCATCAGGGAGTAGCCCTTCATTGATCGATATTGGGTGATAATGTTGATAGTGAGCACTGAGTCAGTTATGGTCGAATCATTTCGTATTGGAGATATAGGATTTGACATGTTTCTGGAGAATGTTGACCATATTGGGGCAATGGTCAGTGAACAGCAATCCAGATGCATCTGGAAGATGTGTCAGGGGGTAATTTAGATCCTCAGGGATATTGGTTTGAAGCGACCTCTAACTCCGGTTAGTGCTCCGGATTCACAGCCACATCACACCCCGCCAATTGCGGGGGAGGGGTGAAATATAATCACCTTTCAATCGGTTTCGTTCATAAACCAGGACATATATATTATATCCCGCAGAGTACTGATGCACATCATCCGCTGAAAATTGTTAGAAAAGAACAGAACGTTTCTTTGTCATCGCTGAATTCACCACCATGCACCATTTATACTACCTGAATGTCGCATTGTGAGTTGTACCTGCGCTCGAGCCTCCGAGAAGCAGATAATGAACGTAGATCATCTTACTACAATCAATAGGTGAGTTTCTTAGCTAGCTGTATTCCTGCACAATGACCATCGAATGCTGAAAGGCAAGTAGGATGGTTGGTTCAGTTACGATCCTTGACTGCAGTGTGGATCCTGGGGAGAAATATATATTTAGACAACGAGATCAATTGCAGGCATTACTGTTGCTGCTCGCCTCAGAGGCGTCCGATTGAATGAGGTTGCAAGGTTATACACTCACAAAGATTGTGTAGCATCGCTGGTCGTGCTAACCGTTATACTGGAAGTGCTTGTTGGGTACCTGGAGAGATCATATCATCTCCCTTCGATGACCTTTAAAGTCATGGAAGTGTATGAAGGTAAGCATCTATCCAATATCCTAGTATGTGAATTCGAGGATATAACAAAGAAAGGTGGGATGTGTGTGATTGAGGTTTATTTTTCTCAACCTGGTTGGTTTCATCGATCAAAGGTGGAGTGAAACACCACAGTTCATGACAACAGAAGGAAATATAACATGCCCATCATTCCACCGAAGGTCACTACAACATGCAATATTCTGAACCATTCTCTGAGTTGTTCTACATCACATCGTGCATCTATAGTAGTTGACCACCATGTGTGTTGACAGAGCATGTCAACAGATGGATCGCTACAAAAGAGAGCGAACAATTGCTCCACCGGGTGACCCATGTGGCTCATGACGATCCTGTGATGGCAATTCAGGATCCTCGCATGATGGTTTACAAACTGCCACTGGAAAAGACAGTTCATCCGGGAAACAGGCCAGATAGTATCATCCGGTGCATGAGTATGGTTACCCTCCTTCACACCAGCAATTTCCTGGTGCGCCACAGTGTTATCACCATTTGCCATTCAACATGACACAAAACCGTTTGCAACCGACCAACAGCATAGGCCAAGGATTTCCAAGTTATGGGCCACAGAGGCAAGGATACGCCATCCACCAAGGTGGTTATGGCAAATCTAAAATGTTCCCACCACAGCAGTACCCAGGACAAGGGCTCACCGGGAAAAATGACCTTACGCGATGTGTAACTCATAGAGAAGCTGTTTGTGGGCCGGTAATTCATAGCATATTTGACGCATGGCACTATGAGTTCCTATGGACCTGCAATTTGACTAGATTACGATGATACGCCTGCGATTATGGGCGCTTGATTCTATACATCATGCTGCATTCAATAAAGCTGCCAAATGCACTTCATTGCACACTCCCAAGTACGCTCTAAAGTACACTCCTGATTGCACTCGATTGGACACTCCCAGCCTGCTTGACTTACGCTCCAAACTAAGCTCTCAAGACGCTCCCAAGTACACTGCGAGTACGCTCCCTAGTACACCTCCGAGTTCGTTCTCAAGTACACTCCCGGGCATGCTCCCAAGGTCACTCCCACTTGCACTCGATGGCACACAGCCAGCCTGCTGGAATGTACACTCCCAAACCAGCTCTCAAGAAGTTCTCAAGCACACTCCCGAGCACGCTCTCAAGTACACTCCCAATTGCACTCGATAACACACTCCCAGCCTACTTGACTATACGCTCCCAAGTAAGCTCTCAAGACGCTCTCAGTCACACTCCCGAGCATGCTGTCAAGTACACTCCCAATTGCACTCGATGGCACACTCCCAGCCTGCTTGACTATACGCTCCCAAGTAAGCTCTCAAGACACTCCAATCACACTCCCAAGCACGGTCTCAAGTACACTCCCAATTGCGCTCGATGACACGCTCCTAGCCTGCTTGACGATACGCTCCCAAGTAAGCTCTCAAGATACTCCCAAGAACACCTTCGAGTACGCACCCAAGTACATCTCCGAGTCGCTCGCAAGTACACTCTCAAGAGGCAAGACACTCCCAACCTCACTTGACTATATGCTCCCATGTACGCTCCTACATGCTCGATCCAGAGACTTGCTGAGTTGCAGAAGCCAGGCACCGGGAGGCATGAGGGATGTGGCGTGCAGTGTGTGGCAGATGGCGGGCAGCGTATGGTGGCCGAAATCATGACGTCGGTCGATATCATAGTCTGAACCTTATCTTTAGCGCGGCCACCGTGACAAGATCTCACGATGCCTCATGGTCATGGTGTTGACAATTGTAGCCTTAGATTCCACAGGAGAGGTGGACAATTCGACCTTGGGGAGAGCAGATCTCCGACTCAGATTTTTCAGCGGTATCTGGTACCCGCTTTCCATCGATTGTGGGCGTATGTGTGCGCAATCGGTCTGGGGCTGATGCAGATGATGGTGATGGCGATGGCGATGGCGATGGCGATGGCGATGGCGATGGCGATGGTGTTGGTGATAGTTATAGTGATCATAGTACCAGAAGTACTTAGACAAGTAGGTTGGCTACCTCAACGTCAGCATCAAAGCTTCCACAGACTTTAAGCCTTGTACTAGCCAAAGCTTCCACAAACTCAGAGTTTTCCATCGGCCAAAAGCTTCCTGTGGAACACTCTACTCCTTCCGAATATGCTTCTGCATGCTCAATGCAGAGACTTGCTGAGTTGCAGATGCCAGGCACCGGGAGGCGTGATGGAGGTGGCGTGTGGCGAGCAGTGTTTGGTCGGTGGCGCGTGGCATATGGCAGGTGACAGGTGGCAGGTAGCGGGTGGCCAGTGGCGGGTGGCCGGTGGCCGGAATCATGATGTCGGTCGATATCATAGTCTGAACCTTATCTTTTGCGCGGCCACCAAGACGAGATCTCACGATGCCTCAAGGCCATGGTGTTGACAATTGCAGCCTTAGATTCTGCACCAAAGGTAGATAATTGGATCTTGGGGAGAGCAGATCTCCGACTCAGATTGTCCAGAAGCATCTGCTGCCCGCTTCCCATCGATTGTGGGCGTATGTGTGTCCATTCAGTCTGGGGCTGATGGTGATTATGGCGATGGTGATGGCCATGATGATGATAGCGATGGTGATGGTGCTGGCGATGGTGATTACAGTACTAGAAGCACTTAGACATGTAGGTTAGCTACATCAACGTCAGCATCGAAGCTTCCACAGACTTAGAGCCTTCCATTAGCCAAAGCTTCCAGACTTACTGTCTTCCATTAGCCAAAGCTTCCACAGACTTAGAAGCTTCTATTAGCCAAAGCTTCCACAAACTCAGAGTTTGCCAGCGGCCAAACGCTTCCAGTGGAAAACTCTACTCCTCCTGAAGCGTGGCTCTCTCAAGCAGGCTCTCAAGCAGGCTCTCCAGCAGGCTCTCCAGCAGGCTCTAGAGCAGGCTTTCAATCGCCAGCGGGCTCTCATGCAGACTCGCAGCAATAGTGTGTACAGTACCAGAAAAAGAGCAGGCAGTAAGGGCAAGTATAGGTCCATCTCTGGCCGGCAGCCGTATATTGTTCCATAGGCCCACGCGCACATCTCTATGAATGGACAATAGATGACTATAGGCTGCGCGTCGCTCAGGGGTCCACGGGAAGCTTGCTATGAGCTGCGCGTGTGGGCATGATCGCGTAGCGCCGCCTATCGTCGATTTGCACTTTTGCCGATGCTGTCATCACCAGGTACACGGAGAGTGCGTGCAGGACCCCCAGGTAACAATCCAGTCAATCAGCAATCAGCTTCCAACACTACTCCACCAACTGGACCATCCTCAGGCGCAATTGGGAGTCCCCCGATTAGCCTCCAAACATATCGATTCCTGCCGCTTGTGAAACCGCAAACAACAGATGTCGCAAAGATTGTGGACTTGACTCCATTGCCGGAGATTTCCTACGACAATTTTGATGAACATGATGATAGGGACAATTTGTAGGACTAGGGGGGTGCAGAGGGCAAACCCCCAGGCAGCCTGAAGCAAAGCGAATTCTCCTTAGAGCAAACTGCCAATAGGAAGGGGCAAGCAAGCTATAGTGCTTTCAACAACTGGAAGAAAATATGGGTGTCTGGGTTTCTTGACAAAAGGCATCAGTCAAGTATACTGGGGCAGAACCATCTGAAACAGCTTTGAGACGGACCCCTGCACTGGAAGACCGCAGTTACAGATTTTTTGAGGACATTCAAGGACTGCCTAATGTGGGATATTTTCGATAATGCCGAATTGATTTGTTTGGAGTGGGCGGAGATGTTTTTAAAGCAATGTGTAAGCCAACTTTGGGAGGCAAGGAAAAAGGCAAGGTGAGGCAATTAGTGACCAGCGACAGATTTTGGATTGCGTGTGGGTATTAAGGCGAGAGGTAACCTCGCAGAGTTGCCAAAGACCACCTTCATGATTGTGATTCACTGGGAGTCGAATGGCAACAATATCATTCTATCCTCAAATCAACTCCAAGCCTCATATATGAATGTGAGGCACTGGGAGGAGCTGATTGACCTCATTGACAAAAACGGAGGCCTGAATGAGCAATATATTCTGACATCAAAAATCAAGTGCCCCTTGGAGCAGGACGAATTGGATGAATAGTATATGGGATTACATACACACGGGCAAAGGACAATTAACCCCATATATGGGCAAATTTCATACAAACGTTGTCTTTTGATGGCATTCAAGTTGAAACTTGGACACAATCCAAAAATATTTTCGCTAGATGTGAAGTGAGCTACAGAGATGGAGATTGCTGAGCACGTAACTAAACCATCAAAGGTAATCCCTGCTAGCCGTGTTCAGGCTAGATGTGCGCAACTGCAAACCAATAAACACAAACTTTGGATGGTTCTGATGAGGGTGGAACAGAGGAGGGAGAGGAGGATGGTGGGCAAGAGAATGATACTTGTATTAATGTAAGTTCCAATTGAAAGAATAGAATTGATTGTATTCCATCCATATATATTGGTTCCAATGGTTGCTTGGCTGTGAAATACTTAACAATGTGATGAATTTCAGGAGCACCAGAGTCTGAGCCCATCTGCCCAGCTTGCATTGGAGCAACTGAAAGCGATCATTGAGGACGAGGTGTGTTTGGGATTCTGATATGCCAGGAGCATTGGTGGCGGATGAAATGGGCATTTGCATGACATTTATCTCAGTGGCCGCAGCAATGATATGCACTCTGCTGACGGAGAAAGTTGTAATGGGGTTACCAGTGACGATTTTGTTGGGGAATACCTTTCGACAGTGGGTGAATATGCCACAGAATGACTTGCCCGGGATTATCGGTGAAGAACAGGAGTGGTATCCATTGAGGACACAGAATTCATTGCCCTGCCACATGAGTGAGATACAGACCACCCCACCTCAGGGGCATACACCACTTACATCAACCCTTGAACCAATCCTGATGGTGACGATGCCCAGAGTGGCAGAGACGTTACAGAGTATCATTGACGAGATAACATATGGAAATGATTTCAAACTAATTAAATTGTTTCACATGGAAAATGCGAATCACTCCCACAATGATCTGAACACCAGTATTGACGAGCCGGAAAACCAATGGAATATGCACCTTGGGTTCTACGCCACCTGAACTAACTGAGCGAAACAATCGAGCAACGGCCAACACTGCAACTGTGCACGGAGTGTTGGGACTTTTGATCCGTGCCATCGGTTCAAGACTGAAAACAGTGTAGGCTGGCAAATTGCGATGAAAGCATGACTTTGATTCAAATTTCATGTCACAGCTACACCGGGATTCTATTCACTCTATGAGTGGTGTTATCAAATGATGTGGCTATTTTCAGGTGCTCCTGACGATCCAGAGGATGTTACTGTGAGGGAACAGCGTGGTGCAGATGCGTTGGATTCTGCAGTGAGGAATTTGATGCATGATATTGGGACTGAAGACAAAGAAGCTCAACAGGATGAGCCACACCTAGTGTTAGAAATGGTTCCAAATTCCGGGTTCGGTTCCGGTTCCGGGTTGGGACTGAACCCAAATCATTGCAACGGGTTTCCACCCAAAACCCGGTCTTCAATTGTCAACACTTCTCACTACAATTTAGTAATTGAGTTCTCATTGTATCGCAACATAATGTATACGTGATAAATGCAGTTTGATGCCCTCTTTCATCTCCCGTTCTCCGATTTGCGAATGGATCAATAGTCGTTGAGTCGCATTGAAAAACCGGTTATTTTGGCGAGATTTTAGCCTTCAGTTCGCAGCGATTCAACGAATATTAATCCGATTGCAAATCTGAGGATGGGAGATGAAATAGGTCATCAATCTGCACATTTCATGTATAGATCATGTTGCGATACGATCAGAATTCAAATACTTATTGCAGCCAAAGTTTTAGGAACCTTAAAATGGAACCAAAGTCCAGTTCGAACCTGACTCCGAACCCGGTTGGTACACCTGCTATCCCGTTGACCACCCGGACCACACAGTCCGGCCTGGTTCCAATCCTGGACCGCAGCCAGGTAACCGGGAACCGTTGCTAACACTAGGCGCATGGGCTGATACAGATTGGAAAGCTTTGGACAATAAGGAGGCAGTCGGAATCGACACTTGCACACAGAAAACCACCGGTTCGGAAACCAATGGAGAATGCACACCTCATTGATCTTGAATGGACTGAGGATGGGTAAGTAAAATTCAAGGCCATGTTGAAGAGATACACTACATGGGGTGCTTCAGGAGCATGGAGGGTTGATCGATGCCAACTAACATGTTTTGCGTTAGTGTTGGGAGACACGGAGGATCGCAACAATGTTCCTGGACATTAATACAATGAATCGCCATGGGTTACTTGGGTTGATTTGCAGATTTCACGATGGCGGAGAGAGACATTTCGGCCGATTGATGTCAACAAACCTGTGGAGTATCCTGATCATGACAAAGATGACTCATCAATAGAGGCGCTCCTTTCAGAACAAGAGATACATGAAGAAGCTCCCCCCAGTGCACCTCCTCCATCAAAAGTGGTGGTATATTGTCCTCTTCCTGGCCAAGTTTGTCATTTGAAGTGGTGGCTAACCAAGTATTTTGCAGATCATGTGAATATATTCCACATGTAAGCAGAATTGTGCAATGATGAACGCACCAAAATGCAGCTGAAATTCCAGGATTCACAAAATTCCTCTGTATTCATAACAACACCCAAAGGTAGTGGGAGCAGCCCAAATCCTACTCTAGCACACAATGCGGCCGTATGTCAGATGTTCTTGGCATTGAACAACCAGCAGCATGCATTGGCACGAGTTGTCCAATTTGGGCAATACCGAGTCCCACACGCATGGTTACTGGATCCAGGTCCTGGTGGCTATGATTACGGCGCGAGTGATCTCCATCAACATTCTGGAGTGGCACAAATGAGAGTCCTGCATGGCATGATGTGTTGACAAAACACCACCATGTCAACGATTCACCAGATCCTGGAGTCACGTGAGGACAATATGAAGTGGCTGACAGAGTATGGTAACACTTTTCCATCGGATGAGCCATCATCTTAGATTGTCGAGAATGCTTCATCAAGGAATGCCTCTCTAGACATTCAACCAGCGAAATCTTCTCAACTGATACAAATAGTCAAAAAGGTCATTTGTAAGGCACACTATACTCCATACATCAGTCCTGTCTCTCTGTCATTTTGAAGTGAATCAAAGTGCTGATGTTGGAGTTGTTGTGTCTTTAATCTGAAATTGCTCGAGTGGGATTTCATTGGCGTGCTTGATCATTACTATCAATGACTATCAAGAGATGAAGTCAATTGATAAGCCAAATTACAAGTTCCCAGGCTCGCCTATCTCATGATGAAAGGCATGAGTCGAATTCTGAGAATGATGCAGTGAAGGGCATTGAATCATTCATCAGTAGTGGATTCGTGGTGCACCAGACACCTTACGCAACATACCCATTTTGATGTCACAAGAGTGACCAAAGCACATGTCAACCACCTTCAGGCACACTGGAGAATTCTGGCCGTATGTCATGAGTCTCGTTTAGATAATTGTGCACTGCAGATTTGGCAATGCATTTTGGGAACTAAGTACGTCAAGGCGAGATTGAATAGCTGTGTCAGAATATAAGACACCGGCTTGCTGATTCCTGGCAACGCTGCTGCTTTTGCTGCAATTTGATCGAAGTTGAGGTGCACGGGAGAACTGTTGGCATATGTCTTGATTCACATCCTGACAGATCCAGCACCGCTTATTTGCCAATCCACTTTTCCAAGGAGACTGTCTAGCTGATATTGAGTACATGTGTAAGAATATGAGACACGGCTCGCCAATTGGTGGCAATGCTGCATCTTTTGCTCACATATGATCAACGTTCAGGTGCACCAGTGAGTCCTGGGTGCATATCGTCATGACCATCACAGCATAATTGCCAATCCCATTTCACAATCAACACAGTCTACACCATGTTGAGTGCCTGTGTCAGAATGGGAGATATCAGCTCTTGTATTTGTGGCGAAGATGCAGCTTGTGCGGGAATATCATAGTCGTTCGGGCACACCACAGATCCGCATCCCAGAGAGTCGGAGACACGGCTCGGGTATTCATGGCTACGCTGCAGATTTCTCGGCTGCATATGTCCTGGCCTATGTTTTAAGTTCCCGGCACAATTGGGATCTGCAATCCAGTCCTGGATGACATTCTTTGATTTGTACGAAGCCAACTTTGGCAAGCTGCCACTCATTGTCAATGTATCTTTCCAGCTCAGGCATGCCTCAACAGCAACAATAAGCCTCTGAAGGGCATGTACCCCACTTCATAGTGCACTTTCTATTTTAGTTTGCTTCATTCTCATCAGGTTTTCTTCGGCTTTGAATCAGTGGACACTGTGCACACAGATTGTCATCTCACAAGACACTTCACATTTGAGTCCAGGCGGCTCATCCGACTCGGCCTCAGCTAATATATCCATCTATGCTTGATCAGGATGTGAAGTCCGCTGCAAAGATTCCTTGCACTGTTTAGCTCCGTGTCAACTGTCCATTAGAGTAAGGTAGCCCTGCACAACCAAACCATACATGCATAGACCTGGCCAATGATCAACCTCACTGAACTCGATATTGCCTAAGTAGTATGTTTGGACCTCTGCTTCCCAATCCAAAAGTAGCTACTGCAACTTTGGGCTGGGTCAAAAGAGCTGCAGCTCGAGAGAGAGAATCTCAAAAGACAGTTTCTGCTCAGCGACTCTACAAGATCACCAGCATCTCCCGCTCACCCATGTACCACACTTACTGAAAGAGGCCAAAGCTCTCCATGCTTTTAATGGTAATGTAATTGAATTCTGCATAAATGTATGTGTGGGCCGCCAAAACACGTATCCAAAAATGGACTCTGTGAACCGATTTCCATCATGAGAGACATTCGACAAGAGAGAATCTTGAAAGCTTGGGAGAAGAACAGACGACTGCGAAGATTGCAATTATCTGTCAGAGTACGGCGAGCAGGCAATCCGCAGCCAAAGAATCTTATTGTAACCATGTAATCTCTGGTCCCCCTCAATCCACCGGAGCTGTATGCATGCAATTATCATCCCTATGCCCGCTGTGAGATGACATCTCACTATGCATTGATACCATCGTAGCCTATAGCTTTCAACCCCAACATTTATACAGTCTATATTGTAGTAGTGAGACTCAAAATGAATATGTGATTTAATGGTGTGCAACATACTAGATGATAGCCATGTTGCATATATGGTCTATCTCCCTGGCATATGGCTTCAGTTGGGCTGATGCATAATCTCTCTAAGATGATGGTCATTCCAGACTCAGCTGGAGATGCCAGACTCATCAGCTGGAGATGCCAGCTGATTGCGCATGCATGCATACAAAACATACAAGACATACTCTGGATACCGAATATATAAGATCACAAATGTACCTGTACTTGAGAAGACAAGCTTCTAGCAATCAGTATTTCAACAAGGCACGAAACAAGAATGGGAGTGAGTATTTATGACTCATTTGGTAGCAATCTTGGCATCGATGAGTACTTGAATCCATATCATTACCACTGAAGCATCCGTCGTACCTTACCAGTTTTTCTCTACGCCTGGATCTCTACGCGTGTATCTGTCCTTCGTATAACAAATTCTCTCCCTCCTCCATTGGCTGCAAAATTGTTGTGAACGATAATCTGCAAAAATGGCCCAGACGAACACACGAATGGGAAGTTATGCTTACGATATCGCCTGATTGACCACTAATTTCGCTGAAGCATCCTCTGATACAATACACTATCGCGAATATACACGTATCCTTCCAGCAGATATTCCACATACCATTTAGTCATATTTCTCCTAGATTGATAACAAACTCAGTATGAACCCTTGCAACTCAGCTGTCAGTCATCTAGTTCTGCAGATTCTCAATGCTGCACCAATTGTATGCCATGTGGTCACCTCAAATGCTCGTACTTTCATGCATAATAACTATGTATAGAGGAGTCATATGCAGGAGCACACATTTTCATTCAGGTGCCCAGTGCTCCATGTGGCTAGCACCAAAGGTTAGGTAAGAACCCGAGTTTTCTTCTGCTGGGTCTCGTTCAGGTGTATCAGGTTCTATTCAATCTGCGTCAGCTTCAGCTGACATCCAATTCTTGCATCCATACAGAGTGTTGTTGATAGCAGTTGCTAACATTTGGCATTAGGAATCCATCCATTCTGGTGCACCTGACAACATCTTAAATTCCAACACTGGACTGCCGTCATCAATATACATTTGAACCATTGAAGTCATTTCTCCTGAAAGCTTCAAGGTGCACCTCGAACCGCATCCTCCTCGACTATGTGCAACTCGTTGCACCACTTTTCCTGTCATTCGATTGCACTTAATGTTATATCTACTGGTTATATACTCTCCCCCACATTCCTCAACTGTCTACCTTTATTACCACAAATGGAACCTATGTCCAGCCAGGTGAGGAATCACTATTCACAGATGAATCAAGAAGCACAGGCTGAGAGAGCAGTCACATTCACGAAAGCAACCAATCTTCATCGCGAATCAAATGTTTGCCTCACAAATATCTCTCTGCATGCATCATATTGCCGATGACTAATATCCCCGACACCATTACTGAAGCAGGATGATGATAGCGATCAGCACACTGGTGATGATGCAAGTGAGTACACTGGAGAGTCCACCTTATCATCTGACATCAAACAGGAAGATTATGATCACCAGCAGGAGGTCGTATGTCCAGGGAAGGCACGCTGGGACGTGTCATTACGAACTGCAGGGGTTCAGTTGCCAAAGAAATAGAGTTGTGCCGATACTGTGATTGAATGCCCTCTGCTCCCAACTTCCCGAAAACCACCTGGGTCAATGGCATCACCACTGCTCCAATGCCAAAATTCAGCCATCATCAACAAATTACCTGAGTGTGACAGGGCACCATCTGCTCAGGTGCTGCCGCAACCCATGTGTAGTGGAGACCAGGATGCTCCACAACCCAAGGCAAGTGGAGATCAGGACATTCTCCAACACCGAAAGGCTACTGTTGAAGTAGAGACCAGGTTTGTGGAGGCAATTGTATTCACAAAGACTCCATGGCCGATATTATCCAATAACAAGTACTCGATGGTTGATGAATCTTGGAATCTTGCCATTGCAGCGCAGGATCATCAGCTGGCATTAGCAGGTGCTCCTGTAGGTACACCATCAGCATGTCAATTGCCCAGCAGTCCATCTATCAAAATTGATCCACAAACATTAGGAGCTGTATGTCTCGGATTCTGGTTAATGCTCCTGTATCAGATTTCCAATATTGACTACACCACAAAATGTACATAGTTGAAACTGAACATATGTACCATTCGAGGATGGTTGGCAATTGGGTCACGTCGAACCATTGTCCGTTGCAACCAGTTAGGTTTGCTCTTTGGGAGTGAGTGTTGGATTCAGGCTAAGGAGCGACTGTTTGACGATGCATATCTGTCCACAGTCGTTGATGATACGACACCCTGGTTCACCCGAATGGTAATGCTTCATCTGATTTACCATCAATTTTGCTTCACTGCCGATAGCTTGGGGCACCAGCCAACGACATCCCAGCAATTCCAACCTCTCGCCATGCCCCAGACATTATTGCTGGCAGCCACAGCTATTCATTGTGCGCCGTCTGAATATGCTAGTGGAAAGCAGGCCACTGTGATGTTTTCCCAAGATGAATATTGAGGTACATTTTGTCCATCCCCTGTGATAAAATTTACTCTGGAAGCCACTGCACTCATTAATCACACATTAGGGGACAGCATCAAACCCCCCCACCCTGCGGCGTGACTCCGCCACATTTGGCGCACCTCAATCCCCATTGGCACCCCTCAGCATAGATTCACTCACTTCAATTTCATTCCACAGCCAATTCATCCACTTTCAGCCCTGCTCCGCTGGGATAGGCACTCCGTAATCCTCTCTGTCTTGATTTGCACTCCGCTAGGTCATTTGGCGCTTTATACCCTCATTTCCGCACTGCACAGTCTGCGATAGACGATACTGAATTCCCGCAGATGTTCCTAAATCTGGATTGTCGCTCCTATGTAGCATACAACACTCTGTGCCTCCCCCCCGCCCCCCCCTGCCGCCACTTCGGTGCTCCTCCGTGGGAAGAGCACACTTCATTCCCCATTGGTGCTCCTCACCCTGGAATGGCACTCCTCCATTTCATTCTGCACTCCTAACCCCCCCACCCCTTTCAGCACTCCTCCACAAGTTTGGGCACTCCTCAATCACTGTCGGCGCTCTGCAGCTTCAATTTGTCACTCTTCTTTTGCATTCTGCGCTCCTCCAACCCCTTCTGTGCACGCCTGGTTTCAACCCAGCACTTCCCATCCGGCGCTTCTCTTTTCCTTGTAGTTGGTCCCCTTTTTCATCCGAATATATCATATTGTCTCTCTAACCCTCATTTAAATTCACAGCTAGCTAACATCTCATTCGACTTTTGTTAGATACCACAGATTGAGCCAAATGAGATTGGAATTCAATTTCTGCCACTTGCCAGGTATGAATAATCAGCAAATACAAGGAGCTGCTCCAGCTTCTTTGGGCTGTTAATGGATTGTGTGTTCCTGCTTTCATTGGCCCTGATCAGATGGGAGAAGTAGTGGATGGCATTGACACCACATTTGATTGATATCATTGACTGCTTAGTCAGGTTATTGTTCCAATGTACCTGCATTTATGTTTGAATCATGTGGCTTTTTCTTTGGTTTCTTAATGTAGTGAGGCAATAAATACAATGTTGAAGAAGATTGTAGCTAGTATGATCCAGAATTGATAATGAACAATAATCCATGCATCATAGTTGCGATTGAAGGGAATGGATTGCTCATGGACAACCAGAGAGTCTCTGAGAACAGCTGCTTTCCTCGGAATGAATATCAATAAGAACCGAGGCATCCCTCAGAGTTTATTTGTTATTTCTGCATTGGTTTGGTGACACTCCCAGGTGCACCCAACATTCTCTCCAGCACTCCAATGTGTTCCTAAACTCATCACAATCACTCCCATGGTACTCCTGTACCAGTAATCAGAGATCCCAGTTACTCATGTACCAGTTATCAGAGATCCCATTTTCTCCTGTACTGGTCATCAGAGATCCCAGTTACTCTGAAGGCCAGCTGGAATGCCCTCCTAGGGTCTGATACTCTCCTCAAATTGACACTTCTAAGTTTACACTTCACATACTCTCAGACACTTCTGGAGGCTCCCAGGGTCCAAGATACAGTTTGCTAATGAATGTCTATCATCTTTGGCAGCCTGATGAATTTCATCAGCTGCTCATGGATTTAGTGAAGGACTGATTGCACTGGCTGCTCAAATACCGGAAAGCTAGAAATGTCAAGGACCATTTCAACAATCGATTCACATTGGAACTATGATACCCAGGCCTCCAGCCCTTCTCTAAACCATCTGATTTGGTGAAAAGCAGCTCCTGGCAGGGAAAAGAGATCCGGGGCATGATCAGAACTCTGGCATTGAACTGCACTCCGCTTCTTGACCATCCAAGGATGAAGGGAAAACCTTGGTGGAAAGAGCCTCAGATGAAATGGCAATGGGTGCAGTGTGGGCATTATGCGAATTCAATCTACTTGTTAGCCAACAAAGTCACTCTGATCTATCCCCCACAGCACGTGATGATGCACTGAAGCAATTTCAAATGAACCAGGAGGGATTTCAAGAACAGAAAATGTCGATGTCTGCAAATGCCACAGTGGATGATCTGTTGCCATGAAAATCCCATCAGTTATGAAAACAAAGATTTATAAAATCTGTTCTGCAATGGACATTCAGGTGTACTGGGCTGAAAAGGTTGCAACAACAAAACAAGGGCAATGTCAGATGCACCTGAACAGAGCCTGACAAGTGTCAACTACATGGTCGGATGCTGATCGGCAAAGGGCAACACAGCGACTGGAGTTCAATATCGATTAGGTGACACCAGCTAAATCCAAGCTTTTGAATAAATTATTACAGCATCATGAGTGACAACCATTGCAGTATGTCTGGACTAAGCCACCCAGTCCCTGAAGCATATTCGCCAAAAAACTTGCTCAAATGAGGACTGCTTCAAAGTAAGATGTTGATGGGGCGGTAATTCTTGCCACTGACAACCTTGTGGAATTTCAGGTCAGTCTATCCAATGTAGAGAAGGAAGACACCACCTGGAGTATCAATCATATGGACTGCATTGTGAATCAGCTGGTAAGAAAGTTGTGTGGTATCACATTGAATAAGCAGATGCAGTTGAAGAAGGTATCCTCCATGCGCTAGATCGAGTTTGCAGTTTGGTGGCGGGCAATTCAACATCAGGAGTTCCGAAATACTTTCAACCAGTGTGTAACACCCTTCGGGCATCCAAAGATTCATCTTGTGAGCCATTAGTCCCAGCCAATTCACTCAATCGCGTCAAGTGACACTTTCACTACCGATATTTCCGATTAGCTATGTAGCAGTAATCTGAATGAGGTGTTTCGATCTACCAACACAGTCAATTACATTTGAGAAATGCTCAAGCACAATGACTGGTTTACCTGTCTTGATTATTTGGGGATGACACTGTCTTGTCTTGCCCTTTCAGACGGGTACAATATTGACTGTGCAAAAGTGTTCAACCTACCATCCTCTGCCAATAAACAGCAAAATACTTGGCAAGCCCATCTCTTATGCCTCCCCCATTGTCAGGATGAGCCATTTACCGCCCCTCATCTCAACAGGTTCATCATTCGTGAGCCATTCATATCCAATGAGCATGCTGAAGTATCAAATTAACCTCACTCAGATATACATTAAAAGATTTCAGAATTCTCAACGTTGAACGGCTATTCTGTGCACACATTGAAGAGGTCTGGGGACAGGAAGTTAGTGGACTGGTGCTCAGATAGAATCAGAATGTGCTCCTTGACAGTACCTTTATTAAACTTCAGATTTGGCGGTTGTGCTACTGTCAACCATTTCACTGCCCTACATCTGTTGAGTGTCTGGGACTAGATTGCAAGATAGAATATACCATTCCCAACCAAGAGATCATGCCTGAATATCATAACATCCGGGTCCGATATACAGAAAGTGAAGAGAATGACCTCAATTACACTGTCAAGAGTTGAGTTTCTTCTTTCCCGGTGTGATACTTCAGCTGGACTCCACCGAATCAGATCCTCCAATCTCAGGAGTGCCTGCCCACCCGAAATACAGTATAGGCCTTTCCTGAGAGGAGCAAGAAGCCTCGACATTGGATATTATGTCCTCAACCTCAAGAATATGTGGTGGTGATTCCAACTAAGTAAAACATCCGCAAAGACTACATTTCCTTCATTAAATTTATTTAGTTTATTGTACCCACAAAGTCAAAAAAATAAAATCAAGGTTTCCCTGAAATATGGCATTGCTTTAATGTTCCACAGTGCTCTTTGAGTTGTCTCGATGCTGTTTTCAAGTGTCAAGATCATTTAACCCACTTTTGCGAATGTGACAACGAGCACTTGACGAACAGTTCACACTTCCTGCGGCTATATCTCAAATCATCTCACAGTGTACGCCTACGTCACCCAATTCGATTTGTGATCGCTATACAAATTGTACTGGCTCTGTACGGTTAATGAAGTGTGTATTGCTTGTTTTCAAAGATCCTTATCGCTTAATTGGAACAATGATAGTTACCCTGCAGAAGTGGTTAATGACATTTAATTTGTTGATACAACATCATTCAGTACCATGCATATGTTCAACTGTTGCGGGAGGGTTATGCATCATCACAATTATGATTTCATGCATCGGCACTCAGACTTCAGTAAACAATGATTTCTATCACATTTACTACTACTATGATATATTGACGAAACCTAGAATAAAATAGCACACAAAGGAAATCCTAAATCTGACCACTGTCACCATTTTCAACCTCCAAGGCACATCACTCCGTGTCCAATCGTACTTTCATCAAATGATCCCATACACTCCACTCTGGTGATGTTGGTGATGTTGTTACTTTTGCTGTTGCTGTTGCTGCATGTGATGGGCTGGCTGCGGCTGGCGATGGCAGACCCGCCCATAGACAGAACAGCTGAGAATTGCACGCGAGCTGCAGCAGCAGCAACAGAGGAACTGAGACAACTAAAAGAATTATCGGGCAGCTCTGTCAGCTCCTCGGAGATGCTATCAAGGAAGTCCTAATGCAAGGTGCCATCATTGTTGTGAAATTGTGCCATCGCAGGGTCCATACCTGTTGAGTGGATCCTTTGGGGACCCATGCTGCAGATATTTGACATCTTTTTGGCTCAGACATCAGCCGACGGAAAACTATAATCTACTTCGAGATGATGAAACCCATCTCGGCATCCATTATCCAATGCGCGATCAATGTTTCTAGTCTAGCTCTGACATTGTGCTCCACCTTCTGGACCTGAATATCGCAGGACCTGAAACTAAGCTGCTTTCCAGGCCGACAGAATGTGGTGGATGGCGGTTGTGGTGAGGGGAATAAATGTTGGGTTGATTTTATCAATCAATGATCCATCATTCATTCCCAGTAGTTGCATACCATAGAAGTATATTCGGTGATTAGAATCCACACTGTGAGTCACTACAAATTGAAACTTGCACTCCGAAATTGATTTTGAAGACAACAATTACTCAAGAATGCAACTTTGATCTTACCTCACAAATGTTTGTGGGGCATGTAAAGCTGTCCTTGAAATATAGCCACACTACCATTTTCTCGATGACTGTAGGCGACTTGGTTCAAAATCTGTTAATAGAGTC
>Ga0307515_10002159_pt1 | contig 43192 bp, 2 predicted proteins | sample 17_EM_MG_FD_194513 | JGI IMG/M metagenome (GOLD analysis project Ga0307515, IMG submission 194513) | Populus trichocarpa ectomycorrhiza microbial communities from riparian zone in the Pacific Northwest, United States - 17_EM | ecosystem: Host-associated > Plants > Roots > Unclassified | place... | reverse complement strand
GTGCGCAATACGGAGTATCTGCAGTTGAAAATTCTCACACCACCACAAAAGAGATTTCTACCTTATTTGTATGCAAAACTCTTCATCTTATCCTTGTATACTCGTTCTAAGCGTAATGCCTGCTCTTGTTCGCGCTAACCGTGGCCACCACCCTCCGCGACGTCAAAATGTCGACCCAAATCAAATACCAAATACACATCTTACCTACCGCGAACGCTGCCATATCTTTTCTTTGCATCGCTTTAGATCTCAAAACTATACTTAAATTGCTTCCTCCTTACGACTTCCATATACAACTGTTCGCTCTGCCATTATATCATACAGCGAGACTCCTCAAAAGCCTGTAGGCAGGCCTTATATACTTAATACTCCCATTCAAAAACGTTTAATTGCACAAGCCACAATTAATGCATACCACCGTCGTATACTATTAGAAGAGGTTGCTAAATTAGAGGGAGTATAAGCTTACAGACGTACACTTATTACTGTATTTAAAAAGGAGCAATATTACCGTTGTGTTGCAATAGAGAAGCCACTTCTTATAGAGGCACATAAGCAGGATCGTCTTGCGTGGGCCTTAGTACACCATAACTAGCCCAATTAGATATAGGCACGGATTTTATAAATAGATAAAGCCTCCTTTACAACAGGTGGCTTTAGTAAGGTATACGTAACTTAATAGCCGAAGGAAAAGTATTTAAGCAGCTATTACTTTCCTAAGTTCTGTGGCTATAGTGCTTAGATAATATACGGAACAATCTCTCTCTACGGAAAGGGTAAATTGGTGGTATTTAAAAAGGAATAGGGTAAGATCTTAGGAGACATATATAGAGAGCACGTAGTTCCTGCAATCTACGCATATAAAAGAGAGGTAGAGTAATATACAGGCAGGGGAAACGTAATCTTAATAGAGGACGGAGTACCTTCCTATACGGCTAACGCCACAAAAGCTCTGTATAAGTATAACGACGTATAGAGGATAAGGTGGCCTGCTAATTCACCCGATTTAAATCCGATTAAGAATGTTTGGCGACTATTAAAGTATTAAGTGGGTAAACGATTTCCTAAAATAGAGGTGGAAGTGCGACAATATATGGAGGAATGGGAGAAATTAGAGTTAAACGACTTTAAAAAGTATATAGATCAGATGCGCGATCGCTGCGAGGCTGTAATTGCTGCAAATGGAGGCCATACTAAGTGGTGATCTCGGTGAGAAATTGTATGGTTGGATCAGGTGTAGATACTCTCTATTGCGCACGGTTTTTGACAGGGGGGGCGTTCGACCCGTACGTGGTACCCCCCTTGTATAACGTACTTGGACGGCCGGGAACTTTTGAAAGAGGAGGATATTTATCTCGGACATTCTTTTAAACGAATCCTGGTCTTTCGTTTAGCTAGTCCCCGCTGCAAGGCGGCCCCTACGGCCCACCAAACGAAGCCCCGGAGCCCCGATGGCTGCTTTGACCCCTAAACGCGTATCAGCAACACCACCTCTGGACCCGCCAGCAGCTCCACTAAGACGTATAAGGAAACCGAGCGCGAAGGTGCAAGAGGCCCAGCAGTCGCTGAGGACACGAACCGCTCCAAGATCGGCACAGTTTGAACAGCAGACCGCACCACAAACCGGAATACAAGCTACGCAGCATATACTGCCTCCATTCCCTACAGCAAGAGTCTCCACCTCACCTGTACGTGAAGGAGGAGGTATTAATCGTGACGAATTCTATTGACTTATTAAAAGCCTTAAAGAAACTATAGTATAGTAGAGCAATATTATCACAAGCCAGAATAGCATTATTAAGAGTATTAGAAATAAACTAGTAGACATTAAATTGGAACAGCGAAGCCTTAAAAAGCAAAATACCGAACTTTAGAAAGCTATCCGGTTATTATAAGCGCAACTAAATACTTCTTTAGCCCTAATATAATTATGGGCATTAGTAGCGGCTAGTAAAGGTATAGTAGGGCTAAAGATAACCTTACTATAAACGATAAGCGCTAGAAACTCTAAGGAACCTAACCGGCAGCTAGTAATAGATATTAGCTAAGCGGGTTTAGAGGTAATAGAGAAGGTAGCTACTACTAAAGTAGCAAAGTAAACCATTATATAAGGTATAAAGGATGTTAACAGGCTTACGGGAGCTATACTTAAGGACTTCCGCGTATAGCGAATAAGCGACAGCGCGAGCATTATTAGATTCTTAGTAGAAAAAGATAAAGAAGCTGCGTTTAGGTAGATAACTGCTTAATAGCTTAAACCGTATATCCCTAGGGCGAGGCTTATTAGACCTAAGTGGTATACGGTTAAGGCGGACTGGGTTAAAGTACCTTTAGCGATGGATATAGATAGCGGAAAAGTAAGTAAATTAGCTATAGAGCGCTTTGGGATAGAGAATGGTGTAGAGGTATGTATAATAAGATGGCTCGGACAACTAAGGCCGCGCGGCTAGTACGCGTTGGTGATTATTAAAGTGGTAATAAAGGAGGATATAGAGAAGCTGCTTATGTTAGACAACGTGTTATTTAGGGGAGGTGTGATTATTATATTACTATTTAAGGAGCGACGCACCCCTATAGCATGCTATAAATGTAAAAGGTTTAGATATAGAGCTAGAGACTATACGCGACCTAATATATGCGAAATATATAGGCGGGAAAGCCATCTTTAGTGTAAGACGGTTAATCTATACTATGTAAACTATTAGGGTTCTTACTAAGCCTTATACCGTAAATGCCCAGCATATAGGAAAAAGATGGATAGGATTCTTATACAATAGCGCTATAAATAGAGAACTCTGGATTATCTAGGCGAATATAAGGAAGTGTAGGGAAGCGCAGTATGCGCTATATAACGACAAGGCGCTAGCGGACTTTCACTTTATTCTAGGCCAGGAACCGTACTACTTTCTCTTAGATGGGGAAGTAGTGTTAGCGGGCTCAAACCCCTAGTAGATAAGGTTTGTCCTAATAGGCAGGAAGCAGCGGCACCCCCTAGTTAGGTTATATATTTAGGCATCTAGAGAGCTAGCAGCTATATAAATGCAGGTAGATTTAGTAAATATTACGGCGGTAGTAGCGCACGTTAGCTAAATAAGACTTATAATTATGTTGGTATATATTTCAGACAGATGCTTAAGGAGAACTAAGGAAGAGAACCTAGAGGAGCTCTCTAGTAGGCTAGAGATAATTAACAGTCTAATTTAAGGTAAACTATTGCGCGACCTATATACTGAGGTAGTAATTATAGGCGACTTTAATCGGCATAATCCGCTATAGGGAGGAAGTTATATTAGTACCACATTAACGCAGGAAGAAAGCGCGCTAATTATTAACTTTATGGCGGACCGGTTACTTTAGAGCCTACTTTTAGTAGGAGTACCTATATTTAAGAGCGACGCGGGGCAAACATTAACAATTAACCTTATGCTTGCGACCCTAGGCCTAGCGAGTAAACTAGCAAAGTGCGCCATCTAGGGGTATAAGTACGAATTAGACTATAAAGCTATTTACACTAGCTTCTAGGTCAATATAGATACGCAGGAGAGCCAGGAGAGGTTGCTTATCAAGAATATAAACTGGGACAAAATTCGAGAAGACGTAAAGCGACAAAAAGAGATGGGATTCCCTATAGAAGATATAAATGAAATAGTTGACTGCCTTAATAGGTGGGTTAATAAAGCCCTTAAAGCACACTACTAGCGGGCTAAGCCGTTACTATATATAAAAAGATAGTGGAACGAAGATCTTATAATGCTAAGGAAGTTATATATATACTAGAGGAATAGGAATAGTGCAATGCGGAGGCAAGGAAGGGATAACCCTAAGCTATATAATATTGTAGTAAGAGCGAAGAAGCTCTTCTATAGGACTATTCGGCGATATAGGAAGCTCTATTAGAACGAATTTCTTAGTAATAGTGACAATATATAGAAAGCGTTAAAATACCTTAATCTATAGGCGATATCTACGTTTGCTAGAATACCGCCGATTAAGAAGGCTGGAGGATAGGAAGAGGTTATTATAAAGAACTACAATATTGCAAGAGAACTACTCCAGGCATTCTTTCTAGTCCTACTACCGTGCGAATAAGAGGAGGACGCTATAGCTAGCTATAACTAATTGCTGTAGGAGCCTATCGCCAAATATAAGGTTAAGGTAGCTGTATTTAGAGCTAGCCTAGATAAGGCTCTAGGAAGGAACGGCCTACTAGCTAGGGTATAGTAAGAACTATAGCCCGTACTAAGCGGTAAGATCACTACTTTCTTTACTAAATTACTTAAAATAGGAAAAGTACTATAGGAATAGAAGGTAGTAAAGATTATACCGCTATAGAAGCTAAAGCGGGGGGACTATACGGTAGTAAATAACTATAGGCTAATCTCCCTCCTCCTAACGCTAGGAAAAGCACTTAAATCGCTAATAGCGGAGAGGATAGTATACCTAGTGGAGGAATACAGCCTACTACCTAAGACATACTTTAGAGCTAGGAAGCAAAGGTTAATAATATATGCGCTATTGTATCTCTACGAGGACGTATTTAGAGTGTAAAGAGGAAAGAAAATACTATCCCTAGTATTATTTAATATTAAGGGTGCGTATAATAATATAGCCATAGAGCTGGAAATTAGGAGATTACGGCAGCGATAGATACCTTAGACAATTATATAATGGGTATAGGACTTCTATATAAACCGTTAAGCCTATATCCTAGTTAATAGATATACATTAGAGGTACAGGCGCTCCCGTAGGCAGGTCTTTTACAGGGATTAGCACTAGCCTTAATACTTTTTCTGTTCTTTAACGCGGATCTTATATAAAGCGCACCCAGAAATAGCAGCTCTATGGCCTTTATTAATAACTACTCGGCATAGGTTATAGGCCTTACGGCGGAGGAAAACACGCAGATTATCTAGGGCGAGATTATACCAATACTTAAGAAATAGGAGAGGACTAGTGGAGCTTAATTTAAAGCAAAGAAAACGTTATTTATCCACCTTACTAGATATAAAGAAGCGGGTAGGGATGCTACCACACTACTCCAATTTAAAGGAAAAGGAATCCCCCTAATACAGGATATTAAAATCCTTAGGGTAATTCTTAATAAGGAGCTGCGGTTTAAGGTATACCTAGTAAATAAGGCAGGCAAAGCAACTAAGGTAGCGCTAGCGTTGTGTAGATTAAAGGGACTGTAGTCTAAGAGCGTTAAGCAGCTAGCTAAGAGCTTGGTCCTACTAGTTATAGATTACGCGTCGCTAATATAGTACCCGCTTGCGATATAAAAGTTAATACTACTCCTCTAGCAGGCGCAGAGAATTACGGCATAAGCTATTATTAGGGGGTTCCGTACTATTGCTCTGCTAATAGCGGAGGTAGAAGCCGGCTTACTCCCTCTTAAGTAAAGGTTGCGTAACCAGGCCATCGCGTTCTAGGTGTTAATCTATAAACTAGGCAAATTATATCCTTATTAAATAATTTAAAGACAGAGGCTCTATAAACGGCACCGATCGCCGCTCTAAAGGATAGTAGAGATATATAAGGGTATCTAGGTAAATAGGGTACTAGAGGTTAAACCGTATATATACCCGCCGTGGGTGGCTAAGCCTAATGTAGTAATATGCAAGGACGAAGAGTATGCTTAAGTTATTATTAAAGACTATAAGCTAGGGTAGGTTAATATATACGTTAATATATTGGTTCGCAATAGTAGAGCAGGAGTTAGAGTGTATACTATACTATCTAAAGTAACGCTTTCGAAAACGGTAGCGAACTCTAATTAGGCCGACGCCTACTTTATAGAGCTTTTAGTAATTAGCGAGGCAGCTAACTGGCCGTAGGACCCTACGTGCACGGCTGTTAACTAAGTAGGTTTTCCAATACCTGCTTCTAGTATAAGAATATTCTCCGACTCGCAATTAGCGTTACTATTAGTATAGAGCTAGAGGGCTAGAGCCTACTAGGAAATAGTTGCAGAGATTTTAAAGAAGCTTTAGCTAAACGATGTTACGCTATACTAGATTCCAGGCCACTTAGGATTTATAGGAAACGAGAAGGCTAATAAGCTTACTAAAGTAGTAACGAGACTGGAAAGTAAGGAGCCACTATAGAGAGACGGCCTCCTATAGTACCTAGTGACGCAAGCCTTAAAAAGAGCCGAGATAATAATAGGACCGCTTTTAGCGGGAAGATCTAATACGGGTAAGTTTATAAGGAAGATTAACGCAGCACTCTACCTAGGAAAGGCTGTAGGATTATACTAGTAGCTAATTAGCTTTAAAGCTGCTATCCTTACGCAGCTATAGACCGGTAAGTTATTTCTAAAGGAATATCTCTACAAAATTAATGTATTAGAGACGGCGTTATACAACTACGGGCTTATAGAATTAATATAGCACTTTCTCTTCTCTTATAGGAGGTGGGCGCAGCAGAGGATTAAACTAAGAGAGTAGCATGGAGATTAATTTAGGGATCTATTATATATATTAGGAGGCTACTCAAGTAGACAAGAAGGAGGTAGGAATATTAACGGCCCAATTAAACGCTAGAAGCCAGACATTGGCGTGGTTAAAGCTATAATTAAATTTGCAAAGGAGACCAGATGTTTATACCTAAGCGTATAAAATATAAAGAGTATAGAAGCCGATATTAATAAGCGAAGACTCTTAAGAATTCCTCCTCTAATTATCTAACTGAATACACCGCGAGCCTCCTCTATACGTGCCTTTACTAGTACGTCGCCGATTAAGAAGTGTACAACGCTATAATAGCCCTACGGACATAAGGCATCGAAAACTACTTACTTAGGCTCGCCTCTAAACTCTAACTTTGTTCTAATAGTAACGCATTACTTTCCTTTATTTCCTTGGTTAAGTATAGTATTAGGTAATAGATATATAGTTCTTATAGTTAGCTTCTAAACTGGAGTAAGCATATTAATGGCAGGAAGTATTTACCTAACGAGGTTATTTAGGAAAAGGTATACGCCATCGTAATAGAGTCCACGCCTCTTTCCCGATCACTACTATTTTATATTTAAACCCTATATCTACGTAATATAAGCAGCTTTACCAACTCGTCCGAATATGGGAGGTATGTAAATTATATTCTAAAGGAAGAGCTAGGCCCTCTTTACGTGGGGATTCCTGGCTTATATAAAGCATTCTTTAGAGGGGTAGAAGGTCTTAAAGAGGTAAGCGCCGCCGTTTTTAAGAAATATAAGGGGATAATCTACTATATACTAAAGGCGGCTAGCGTAACTAGCCTAGAAGCGTAGAGTAAGATAATATCCTAGAGTGGTTTAATAACCTAATTAAATTATTTTTAGGCTTTATAAAGAAGTATGGGTCTACCCTAAAGATATAATAAACGCTTATCACATATACTAAGTAGCCTTTATAAGGGTCTACAGCAAAGTAAAAGCCAAATATTAGTTTTATAGATAATCTAATAACCAGTAAAAGTTCTTAATACTATTAGTTATATATACTTATGCTAGGAGAGCTAAAGAGTAATCTAAATACTAATATAGCCTCGTAGGTATAGTTTAATTTAGGAAAATATATAAGAGAAGTTTTTGCCGCTTAGGACACTTATCGCTTTATTTTAGGCTTTACCCTTTATAGATCTATTATACGGCTATAGGAGTATAACCAGGTAGGAGGTATTATATTATTACTATTTAATATTAATAAAGACGGACTATAATTTACTTTAGCAATATTAGGATTTCTTTAAATAAATAAAGAGCAGCTTAGGTTTAACCCTACTATTCTAATATTAGACGGCAAGCGATATATTAAGGTTATATATAATAATTAGACTAAGCGTCTTATCCTTAACAAACCTATAAAGCGGGCACGCTATATCGCTAGTTAAGTAACTACTTACTAAAAAGTATACTATAAGGGAGACACCTCTAAAATACCCCTCGTTATTAAAGACTTATAGTAGTACCTATAGCGCAAAGAAAAAGGTAAACTGCTATATAAGGTAATAGAGAAAGAAGTAGTTAACGTAGCCAGGTACTATCACTACGAGATAGTTTATATAGGTGGTAAAAAAGATAATATTTATAATAATATCTATAAGGGGCTAGATATTATATAAGCAATAAACTATAAGCTAGAAGACTTAATAATGCATTTAAGACTGGCTAAAGTAAAAATTAGTATAAGGAAAGGCCGAAGTTTTAGTAAAAAAAGGTCATCTAGCTACACTAACGCCCTATTACCGCCCAGTAAGTATATATATTTAGGCTCTCCGCCTAAAGGCGGAAGGCGCCCTATAACCCTAAATTAAGTATATTAATATATTATTACTAGGGATTATAAATAGCCTCTTTATAAGGTAAGCTCTTAGGCTGCAATACTTACTATACTAAAGGGTAGTATTAAAGGATACGAGTCTTTATATATATAGGCTAGTATTATCTAATATAACATTTTAATAGGCAACCTTATAATAAACGAGGAAGACAATAATCCTTCTTAGCCAGCATTCTTAATTAACTTTAATCTTACGATTAAGGAGCAGTAGGAAGGGCCTTTAGGAGTATAGGGTAAAACTAGTATAAAAGCGTTTATAGTAATTGGAGTGCTCCTAGGCGAGATATATTTAGCTTAGTATAATTTTAAGTCATTTTTTTAGGTGCTATTTTAGATATATATTTACTATAATAGACCTAATAAGAAAGGTAACGTTGTTAATAGGTTTAATAAGTAGAATTCTATAGATATGGAAGAGCTAGCTAAGATAAAGAAAGAAAAAGTGGATAATAAAGGGGATTTTCTTAAGGGTGCAGGTAATAACTTTTTACTATACTATTAGCTACTAATCCCTTAGGTTAATAGATTGCGGAAGGTAGTATTTTTAGGCGGTGGGAGGCGAAAGGGAAATAATAAAAAACTTCCTTCTTAAATAAAGGAGGTGCTTTAGGAAGTAAGGAAGGATCTAAAGGTACTAGTAGAGTAAATAAAATAATATTTTATTACTCTTTTACTATATAAGTAAAGTTTTATAAAGATTTAGGCAGCTAAGGCTAAGTAGTAACCTTAGTTAAAACATATATAAAATAGCGTAGGGCGAGTTACCTAAGCTAAATAAACCTAGGAAAGTAAATAACCTAATCTTCCGCTAGATTATTAGGTCTCTATACCCTACTATCCTATATAGGCTTTATATTTCTATAAAATACGTAACCTACTCTTTAGCCTATTAGAAGCCGCCTTATACCGCCTAAATAGAGGCTATAAGAGAGTTAATCCCCTACTTAAATAAGTCCCCTATAGGAGCCAATGCCTATATATTTTGCCACCTTATAAGAACTAGTCCCCTACTTTATAAAATCCCCTATAGAATTAAGTCCCCTACTCTAACAAATCCCCTACGCTAATAAATCCCCTACTTTAATAAATCCCCTGCTCTAATAAATCCCTTACTCCAGCAAATCCCCTATAGGCGCCAATACCTATATATTCTACCACCCTATAGAAACCAATCCCCTATAGCTTATATTCCCCTACAGCTTACATTCCCCTATAGTTTATATTCCCCTATAGCTTACATTCCTATATAGCTTTTACTCCCTTATAAAAACTATTAGCTATATCTTCTACTATAGAACAAATCCCCTATAAATTCTGTTCCTATATATAATAACTATATCTTCTATTACCCTATAAGAACTATACCCTATAGCTCCTACTCCTATATAGCTTTTACTCCCCTACAGGAACTAATAGCGATTTCTTTTACTCCCCTACAGAAACCAATCTTTTATAGCTTACGGTTCTCTATAGGGGTTAATACCCGCTTTCTTCGTCACCTTATAGCTTTTAATTCCTTATAGGAACTAATACTTATATCTTCTACTCCCCTATAAAAACCAATGCCTTATAGCTTCCATTCTCCTATTCCTAGATCTATAAGCAATTCGCTTACGCCACTACCTACTATATAGGTTTTATTACTATAAGAGTAAGTAAGTAATTTTAAGAAAGTAATAAGTAATAATGCTACCAGCTGTAAGATCTATAAGATATATTTAATGCTATATATACTATATATAAGCAAATTAGTATATATAAGCTTAACCCCCTTAACTAATTTAACACCCTTAAAGTCAGTCTTAAAGTCTCCAAATTACTACCGCTAGAAGGGGGAAGAGGAACATAATACGAGTCCTAAAAGGTGGAAATATTTAGTAGTAAACGCTCTAGTTACTAACTTAACCTAAACTACTAAGGTTATTATTAAACTTATTACCTAGTTATAGAACTATATCTAAATACTAGATAGATAACGGTTTTTTTTCCTTATATGCTAAGGTAAGGGCTGCTCCTATAGCGTTTTTAATTTATAAAATATAAATAATTTAGTATAAAACTTCTCTACTAGGGCTTATATATGCCTACCTATTAGCTATTAAGCTCCTATCGCGCTAATTCCTTAAGCTTATTAAAACTAAATCTCGCCCTACTAGTGGTAATTGCCTTCTCCAAAAAACTAGCCTAAAGGGTTTATTTTATATTAACACCTAATAAAAGGTATCTTATGGCCACATGTATTCTACTTAGTATTACGTTATTAAAGTCTTTTATATAATTAGTAATAAGGATTATAATTCCTTTATAGTATTTAAGTCTCCATAGAAAAATTATAATTAGGTTATTATCCGCATAACGTAATAATTATTACTTTATAAATACGTTGGCTTTATTTAATAGAAGTATAGTATCCTAACAGTTAGCCTGCCGGAAAGCGCGAAAAAGCTTAAATTTAACCTACTTTAGATTAGTGGCTAGATCTCTACTAGATAACTAGAGGAGTTAGGTAAATAGTAACAGTTTAAATAAGTAGGGCGTACTGTATAAAGTGGCCTTTACAGCTCTTCTAAAAATCTTTTAGCGGTTAAGGTTTTACTAACTCTAATAGGACTACTAATACTCTGCATTAGTTTTCTCTAAGAATAAAACAGAACAGAGTTTGTACTATAGTAGTATAATTAAGCCACGTTCTTTACCTAACATAAAATTATTAAACTAAATCCTCTTTATATAAGAAGCTGTAAAAGCCTAAATAAGCTTTTTTTAGTCCTTTAGGATGGCAAGGTTCTAAAAGGGGAGAGGGTTCTACTTAATATTGCTAATATTATCAACAGCAAACTCCACTTTAAGATATTAAATTAGCTCTATAGTCTTCTTAGCTTATAAATCTAAGAACTTACCCTAGAACTTATTATTAAAACTAAACCCTAATATAGTCAGACTATAAATAAGAAAGTTATTAATCCTTAATTCTATAGGCTCCTTACTATTACTTTTAACTTTATTAAGTTTTTTCTCTTTTAATTTACTAAAATTAAATATATATATATTACTGTTTATATACTTTCGCAGTTTATTAATGCTAGGTTTAGTATAGTTTAGATTATACTCTTAGAAAAGTATCAGGTCGACTATAATCCAACTATTAATAGACACCTTAGTAGGCTTTCCTTTCTCTATATAAAAGGCTTTACCTTTATACTATTAGTAGTACGTCCCTATTAATAAAATAAATTTATAACCTCTATTAGCAAGTTCTTGCTTCTCCTCCTCTATATTAGGGTAGTCTTTAAGTAGAAAGCATCTAAGGCTATATATTAGCTTCGACCCTTAAAACGTCTAAATAGTAGCTATAGTTACAGCCTTACTAAAAAATTTGCTATTAAAATCTAAATACCGGCCTTTAACGCGGAAGTATTTATCTCCTTTATCGTTCTCTTTTACCTCGCCTAAGTTAAATCTTATATATCTGCGCTTATTAGTACCATAGTATTTCCTATACACTAATTTATTTAGCTTAAAGAAAGCCTAGAGAAGATTAAATATAATTTCTCCGCTATCTAGTAGCGATATAAGGCGCTGTTTTATTAAGGCATATATATCCCTAATATAGTTTATTAAGAGGTTAAGGTAGGTGCTATTTTTTAAGGCTCCCTTATAAGCTTCTAGCTTAGGGAGGAAGTGGTATAATAAATTCTGCTTAACCTAGTCTTAAATTAGTAGTTAATTTAGGGTATTAAAAAGTCTAATAAATTAGTTTTATACCGTAGGTTTATCTTCCTTAATAAAAGTTCCCTCTATACCTTGTAGAACGGACCTAAGTATATCCTATAGGCCTTTAGACTTAACGTTAATAAAGTATATTATACGTTTAGTCTTCCTATTTATTATTTTGCCGTTAGTAATATAAATCTAATAGCTACCTTCGCGCTTACTAATACGTATACAAACAATAAATATATATTCGTTATATGCATCTACTTCAGAAGGTACTATAGGGAATTTAACTATCTTATACTTTAAGGTTGCCTTATCCTAGCTATATACAGCAAATTAGCTAGGGTTATACTATTGGTCTTATACGGGATATATATTTTATTATCTTATACTCTACCTTTAAAGCTTAGGCTCTTAGTTCTTAAGGTTAGGAACTATCTATAGTTTAAGGCTTAGTAGCCTTAAGAGTGTCTATAGCGCTAGGTATTGCTTTTACTACCTTTAATACGTCCTTAAGCAGCTTCGTAAGGTAAATAACAGTAACTAGGTCTAAGGGGGGTATAACTAGGCTAAAAAGAGTCGCTTACGGACTTTTATAGCTTAGAGTAGTATCTAAAGGTATCTTAAGTTGCTTTATAACCTTAAGCTAGTTTAACATTATTGCTTTACAAAGCTTTAGTAATGAAATAGTAATTTAAAGTATAAGGTTTAGAGCAAGGAGCTAAACAAATATTAATATTATTTTCAAACGAGATCCGCCCTCTCTTATACCTATTAGTACAGTATAAGCTGTATTATAGGTGTTTCTATACCCCTCTTTTAGTAATAGGCTACCTTCCCTAATCAATTTTAGTAGGCTTTAGTTAATACATGTTAATATCGCCTTCGTTATAGTAAATAAAGCTATAGTATACGTGCTTATTGGCTTATATATAGGATCTTAGCTCCAGCACTAGAGTAAGCTTAAAAAAAGATATCGCCTAATCTAATTATAGAAGGCATAATTAATGCAAAGCGCCGTTGCATGGAGACGGGTTTAAGTAGTTACTTTAACTGCTAATAGCCTCCTATAGTATTATTCCGGTGGTTTTCTAATAGTTTTTTAACAATTCCTAAATGCTAAGGGTGAGGCGAAGTATAATAGATAATTATGCATGTATATATGCAATGCAATTACTACCTCTCTATACCTCTGACTAGATCCCTACTAAAAAAGCATTAAATAAGCAGCCGATTTATCTCCCTCTTTTTGTTTATATATGCGTATTTAAATTATACTCTTCCTTTAATAGTGCCTAACTAATAGGCGGAGTCTTATATACCTAGAGGTAGCTTAGTAACTATACCTAGTTTAGGTAGGCAACTATCTAAGTCATATATATATAAGCTAATGCCCCACTATACCGCAATCGGATGGGCATAAAGCAATCTTACTAGTTATTAAGCGCACTGCTATAATTTTTACAAGTTCTTTCTAATATAATATATATATCCCTTTATAGGATAGTACTAAGGGCTAGTAAATCCAGGCGTAGTTACGGACGTAGCTATATACCATCTAGCAAATTTAGAGCATATTAGGGCCACGGAAGATTTATAATATTTTATATACTTATATCTATAGAGCTTTTATTCTTACGCGAGATCTAAACTCCTTAAATATCCTTACCTCCTACATTTTAGATATTTGGCTATATTTCTAACTCCCGCGCTATAATATCCCTAGAGGCATTTAATTACTTTTAGCTAACTAGGAAGCGTAGAGTGCATTACTAACTAGGATATAGTGCATATAATCTAAGTATTAAAGTCTTTAACGGATAGCGAACTTATAGAAATATATAAGACTAAGGTAGGTTTCTCTTCGCAGTTTAGCTAGGAATAATTATATTATAGACTAATTTTTAAGTAGCTAAATTATAACGAGTGCTAAATTAAGTCTAGCCCCTTTACCGAAACTATATATTAGACCTCCCCACCTAAAAATACTATAGCCATTATTATCGATATCTTTCGCGTCGGTGGCTCTCTTAATATCTATTAGAAATTAGATAACAAATAGGAGAATGTTTTTATTAGCATAGTTGGGATAAAAGATAGTAAGAATAGTAATAGATTGGTAATATTGCCGTAGAAAGCCGGATAGTATTACTATTCCCTTAGGGCCATTAAAATTAAATATACTGTAAAGAAATAGGCTAATTCTATATTTACATATAGATACCTTATATAAGACGGTAACGTTATTTACTAAAGTAGTTGTATATTACCTTTAAGATAGCTATCGTTATAAATAGGAATAAGTAGTTTTAGTATAGTTCTGTTAACCATACTTTACCTCAGACTTAGTTAGACATAATAATAGCTTAAATATCTTATAATGTTAGCTAGAAGACCCGCCTAAAAAATAAGTCTAAAGCAAATATTAGTTAGTAGCAAATATTTGCCTAATAAGGAATATCTTATATACTTAACTGCTCGCCCTAAAGCTATTATTCTTTATATCCTTCCTTAGATTTAGTAACGCCTAATAGAAGTATAAAACTAGGGGCCTCTAAATACTTAGTGTAAGGTTACTTAGTATAGGGTTGCTCGTATATCTCTAGAGGGCTTAGCTCTAGCGCGGCTAACTAATCCAATTTTATAAGCTATAGTAGCGGAGTATCTACGGTCTATTAAGGCGCTAGTAAGGCAATAGTTGTTTAGTTCTTTATAGTACCCTATATACTTAATAGGACTAGCATAGTTAGCTATTAGTTATTATTACAGCGGGACTTTTTAACCTTTTGCAATATATTCCTCCGCTAACGTTTAGAGAATTAGGGATTTTAAGGCTTTTTTTAAATCTCTAAATGGAGGTGGAGTCTATTATACTCATTTATACTTATAACAGTTAATTACCTAAGCCTAATGGCACTAATTATAATCATTTAAGGACCGCAGTTATTATTAATCCTCTTTAGGAAATACCAGTAGCTCTCCTACCTCTCGCCCGTTTTTAAGCTAAGAGGCTTTACTAGCTTTATAAGTATATTAAAAGTATCCTAGATACGTTTATGCTTATAAGGCTTTACGCCTTCTTAGAGTTTAATTATCTTGGCAGTTATAAGGAGTTTAGTTATAGCGCTATTAATTAGTAATAGTTAGTGCTAATTTCATTACAATGCCTAAACTAATACTATAGTATTAGGTTTGTTAAGGAGAGGAGGTTATCCTAAAAAGATTCCATATTAAATAGTAGAGGGGGGATTTAAGTAGAAGATTTAAGTAGAGGATTTAAGTAGAAATTAGTTGGAAATTAGTTGGAATTCTCTTAGGCTAGGAGGTATATTTTATTAGTCCTTAGTAGGGCCGCACTAGTAATATAGGATAAGCGAAAGGTAGGATATAAAGCGATCTATATAAGCTACTAGGGGAGATAAGCCAGGATACTAAAGTGTTTTTAAGTAGAGCGGCATTAAGACAAAAATATAGAAATATAGTATAACGTAACTGGCTAAGTAAGAATGTGGCTTACGTGGGCGTTAATTAGAGTTTTACCACTATATATTATGTGGAGTATATAAAGACTTTAAATCTATTAGACTGGAAATTATAAAATACTCCTACTAAATACGCTAAGGATAAGAATATTGAACTAGAAATAGACCTTTAAGCTAAAAAGAGCACCACTATCTAAGAACGAGGATATCCTAAAGTATCACCACTATCCCTTACGCACGGCAGCTCTGCCCTTTACTTTTATAGAGTATACCTATAGTAATCTAACCTTAGTATGCCGGACGCGTCTTTAATAAGACTTAAGGGCATTTTTAGAACTTAAAAGCCCGCTTTTATAAACCTAGGTAGGCTTCTAAGTCACCTTATATTCGCGTCCTAACTTAGTTATTCTTTCCCCTAGAATATCGTCAATCTCCCATTTATTATCTAAGTTTATTTCATTAAATTTGTCTTTTTTAGCCTAGGTACGGCGCTTTATAGTAGGCTCTGGGTTTAAAACATTACTTTAGTTATTAGTAACACTATTACTATTACCATCCTCCTTATTATAAATATAACTGCTAGCCTCATTATGTAGTGGTTTAATAGAGTAAAAAAGGGTAGGTTTCTAAAGTAAAGGGCTAGTAGGCTATAGAGTGGATACTACTTGCTAGTCAACTTACGGGTATTAAAAGTTAAGGTTAAGGATAGGAGGGATAGGGGGGCTAAAAAATAAGTCTTTATAATAAGCGGGTGGCCTTTATTGCTTTTAGGGACGTAAACTATTACTACTATCGCTACTCTCTTTAGCAGGGTTGTTAGAATTATAATTAGTAACATTATCCCGCTTAAGCTTCCGCTTCCTTAATATAAAAGATAATTCGCCTCCCGTATTCCCTTTTTTATAATTACCCTTCTTCCTAATAAGCGGATTGTCTATATATTATAGTTATTAGGTTATAGTAACGATATTTTTAATATCTATAACTTACCAATATTATCTATATTATTAGCTATTAAGAAGTCTTAGTTAGCTACTATATAGGTCTTTAACTTCTATATAGCCTAGGGAATAGTCGCAATATTAATTCCCTTAGCTAGGCTATCTATTTTATTAACGTCTTCTATTATAAGTTTAAGACGGTTATATACAGATACGCTAAAGAGATCTTCTAGCTTTTTTAAAGAAGGTAACTCCTTATCCTTATTATCCTTATTACTATAGTTATTTTTACTATTTAATAATTGTTAAGCAAGGCCGTTATATAGGGGGGAAGTATATACCTAACCTATAAGGTACTAGTTAATCACTAACTTTATTAGCTTTATTACTAGTATTACTAGCTCTATTATCTTTAACTTTAGGTTTTAAGTTAAGGTTAGCTATATTATCTTTAATAAATATTAAATTTGCTACTAACCGTTAGACATATTTATAGTTATTAAAAAAAGAAGGGAATAATTACTAAATTACCTCAATTACTTTCTCTAGCGTCTTAGCTATTACTTATATTCTTATAAATATCTTTATACTTACTAAAAGCCTTAAAGTCTGCGGGTGCCTTATTAGATAAAATATTTAAAAAAGGCAATATAGAATAACTTACCCTCTTATAACTAGGCTAAATATTTTATAGGATTATTACTTAAAGGGAAGTAAGGTACTCTCACCTTTTTTATCCTCTTTTTAGGTATATTGCTTATATTTACTTTAAAAGCCGTAATTGCATAATACTAAAAAGCCTTTAGTTTTTTAGGGGGTGCAGTATAGAAATTAATATTATTAAGTGAAATTCCTAAATAAAAATAAAGGGGTTAAGAAGACGCCACTGTTACTACCGCCATTATTATTAGAATTATTATTAACTTATACCTTTTTAATGGCCCTAAAGGACGGGTTATACTAGGCTTTTAAGTTTACGCCAGTCCCCTCTTTACTACTAGCTTATATCCGCAGTATCTATACTAAAATAACCCTGCTAGCTTAATAGCAAATTAAAACATATAATTTACGCTTTATTAGTAATTACCATTTATAATATATAAAGGTTTATATAGGCTTAAACTCTATTATAAGATTAACGCCTATTAGGAAACTACAATTAAGACCTAACTAAGTTAGTATATTTAGCCTTTAACAGGGGTATTATACTAAGCCTTTTTATTAAGGAGGTTAGTAGCAAAGTACCTCCTCTACCCTTATTCTTTAGAGTTAGGGCTAGCGCTAATATATTTATTTTTTAACCCAATTATGCTAGCAAACTAGATCTTTTATATTAGATTCTTTATAAGACTATAGTTCCTAGGGTTAAATAGCTAGGGGGCGTGCCGTAATTCTACTATAAGTATTAAAAGATACTCTAAGTAATAAGGGCATCCTTAAATCTCTCTTCTAAATCCGAGGAACTTTCTTAATCACACTCTACAGAGTTTATAGCCGCTGCTTAACCTCCTAAATATGCGTAAAAGCCTTACTTTTACCCTTGCCTATAGCTAGATGTTAAATAGTAAAAGATAAGATAAAGACTACGTATTAGGAAATGGAGGTTCCTTTATAGGCAAGGCGCGCTCACTTTTATACCCTAGTTTGGCTAAGACCTAACCTTAACCTTAACTATAAAAGGCCTTCTCCCTCGCTGCTTTTTCCCTTATACTCTATCTCCTCTTTTCTTTCCCGCTACTATGCCACCTTAGACTCTAGCTATTAGCCATAAGGTATTTTCCATCCCCTTAGCGTCTATATAGGTGCTCTGCCCGCCTTCCTTAATCTCCATATATTTTATACTAACGATTACTTAGCGCTGTAACTTTTCGGCCCTTTCTATAGGATATATTTATACTCTCTCCTAATATTAACGTATGCTTTGGTCCTACCGTATTCCTCCTTTCTTCTCTCTCTCCTCTTCTCCTACCTACGTCCCCTACCGATTAGTACACCGGAATAACATTTCTATTTATCCTCTTCTTTACCTCCGCCTCTAGTAGTGTTTTAGGCGTAACTATAATATGCGACTTAATCCCTATTGGAACAGCTATAAATAGCTATAAGGCTATGCCAAGAACCGCCTGGCAATAGAGTATATGGGTTATAGCTACTGCGAGCTACGGAACGCGTTAGGTAGTATTACATTACAGCGTTATAATAAAGGCGAAGCTGGACGCTAAAGTGGGTCCTTAGCGAAACTACAGGCTAATACTAGTCGCTTAGCTTAGCTAAAGCTGCGCCACTAGAAGCTAGAAGCCCTCGCCCTCCTTAGCGCCTTTTTAACCTAGATTTAGACCTTACTCTTCCCTAATAATTAGAGGATTGTATTATAATTAGAAAAGCCGCTAGGCTTTAATCTAATCTAGCCCCCTATTTAGCTAAGGAGGTATAGGTTATATAGAAATATCCTTTATATAGACCTAGACTTATAAGGCGGAATCTAGGGGTAAATAGCCCGTCTAGTAGCATAGCCTAGCTTCTAGTGGAGCTAATATTATAATCTTGCTCTTAGCTAATAAATACTAAAGAAAAATTCGCGTACTTAATCTCCTAACGGAGACGGACTTTATACGGTGGCTGTATTAGCTAAAAGGGCGTAGTGAGATAGATACGGGCGTAATCGCCTAATCTACTCGCGCTATCTACCCCCTTATGCTGCTTAACGTCCAGCTATAGGTAAGGGTAAAAGCGAGGCTTTTGCGCATATTTAGGAGGTTAAGCAGTAGCTATAAGCTCCGTAGAGTATAACTAAGGAAGTTCCTTAGATCTAGGAAAGAGATTTAAGAATGCCCTTATTACCTAGAGTATCTTTTAATACTTATAGCAGAATTACGGCACGCCCCCTAGCTATTTAACCCTATAAACTATAGTCTCGCAAAAGATCTAGTACGGAAGATTTAGTTTACTAGCATAATTGGGTTAGAAAACGGATATATTAGCGCTAGCCCTAACTTTAAGGAATAAGGGTAGAAGCACTTTACTACTAACCTCCTTAATAAGGAGGCTTAGTGCAATGCCCCTATTAGAGGCTAAATATGCTAGCTTAGTTAGTTAGGTCTTAATCGCAGTTTTCTAATAGGCGTTAATCTTATAATAGAGTTTAAGCCCGTGTAAACCTTTATACGTTATAAACGGTAATTGCTAATAAAGTGCAGATTATATATTTTAATTCGCTATTAACCTAGTGGGGCTATTTTAGTGTAGATACTGCGGATATAAGCTAGTAGCGAAAAGGAGACTAGCGTAGACTTAAAAGCCTAACGTAACCCGTCCTTTAGGGCTATTAGAAAAGTATAAGGCAACAATAATTTTAATAATAATAGCGGTACTAACAGTAGCATCTTCTTAACCCCTTCGTTTTAATTTACAAATTTCACTTAATAATATTAATTCTATACTACACCCCCTAAAAAACTAAAGACTTCTTAATATTATGCGATTATGGCTTTTAAGGCAAATATAAGTAATATACCCAAAAAAAGAATAAAAAAGGGGAGAGTACCTTGCTTCCCTCTAAGAGATAATCCTATAAAATATTTGGCCTAGTTATACTTAGGCAAGTTATTCTATATTACCTTTTTAAATATTCTACCTAATAAGGCACCCGCAGATCTTAAGGCTTTTAGCGAGTATAAAGATATTTATAAGAATATAAGTAACAGCCAAGATACTAGAGGCAGCAATTAAGGTAATTTAGTAATTATCCCCTCCTTTTTCTAATAACTATAAATATATCTAACGGTTAGCAGCGAATCTAATATTTATTAAAGATAATATAGTTAACCTAGACTTAGAACCGGAAGCTAAAGATAATAAAGCTAGTAATACTAGTAATAAAGCTAATAAAGTCGGCGATTAACTAGCACCTTATAGGTTAGGTATATACTTCCCCCCTATATAACGGCCTTACTTAATAATTATTAGGTAGTAGAAATAACCGCAGTGATAAGGATAATAAGGATAAGGAGCTACCTTCTTTAGAGGAGCTAAAAGATCTCTTTAGCGTATCTATGTATAACCATCTTAAACCTATAGTAGAAGACGTTAATGAAATAGATAGCTTAGCTAAGGGAATTAATATTACGGCTATCCCCTAGGCTATATAGAAGTTGGAGACCTATATAGTAACTAACCAAGACTCCCTAATAGCTAATAATATTAGTAAGTTACGGATATTAAAAATATTATTACTATAACTTAATAACTATAATATAGACAATCCGCTTATTAGGGAGGAGGGTAATTATAAAAAAGGGAATATAGAAGGTAAATTATCCTTTATGCTAAGGAAGCGGAAGCTTAAGTAGGATAATATTACTAATTATAATTCTAATAACCCTACCAAAGAGAGTAGCGATAGTAGTAATAGTCTACGTCCCTAGAAGTAACAAAGGCCACCTACCTATCGCGAAAACTTGTCTTCTAGCCCCCCTATCCGCCCTATTCTTAACCTCGACTCTTAATACCTATAAGTTAACTAGTAAGTGGTATTTACTTTACAGCCCGCCAGCCCTTCGCTTTAGGAGCCTACCCTTCTTTATAGTATTAAACCACTGTATAATAAGGCTAGCAGTTATATTTATAATAAGGAGGATAGTAATAGTAATAGCATCGCTAACAACTAGAGCATTATTTTAAACCTAGAGCCTATTATAAAGCGCTATACCCGGGCTAAAAAAGACAAATTTAATAAAATAAACTTAGATAATAAATGGGAGATTGATAATATTCTAGGGGAAAGAATAACTAAGTTAAAGCGCGAATATAAGGTGGCTTAGAAGCCCACCTAGGTTTATAAAAGCGGGCTTTTAAATTCTAAAGATGCCCTTAAGTTTTACTAAAGACGCGTCTAGCATACTAAGGTTAGATTACTATAGGTATACTTTATAAAAGTAAAGGGCAGAGCTACTGTGCGCAAGGGACGGCGGTAATACTTTAGGATATCCTCGTTTTTAGATAGTGGTGCTCTTTTTAGCTTAAAGGTCTATTTCTAGTTTAGTATTCTTATCCTTAGCGTATTTAGTAGGAGCATCTTATAATTCCCAGTCTAATAGATTTAAATTCTTTACACGCTTTATATAATATACGGCGGTAAAACTCTAATTACTGCCTCGTGTAAGTACATTCTCGCTTAGCCCAGTTGCGTTATACCATATTTTAAGACTAAAGTAATCGTGCGACCGTATCTAGGTTTTAGAAAATAATTATATAAGTAATTAGACGGTGCCGTCTTCTTCTTATAAAATAATTTCGTCTAATTTTTAGATTCTACCGTTTATTGGCTAAAAGCTTGGGATTCTGTAGTTATTGCTTTTGTTATTATTAAGCCCTCGCTAAGTTGCACGTAAGAGGCTTAGTAAGGGCTATCACGTATAGGCCGAATTCTCGCTTAACTTCCCTCTATTCTCCCTACCTCGATTATACATTCTAAAGTCTTAGCGCATACCTTATCCGACTAAAGATAATTCTAAGTCTAAACCTTTATCTCTTATGCAAGCGCCTAAATTATAAAGTAAGGAGAATTAGAATCCCTCCCTATTTATTTCTAATATATATATATATAGGTATCACAACCATTACAGATGCCTCCGATAAACTATACTATTTATTACCTATATAGTTTAAACGGCTAAGATATAGTAGGCGTTAGAATTACGGCACTAGTCGCTTGTTTTAATACTGTTATAAAGTTCGCCCAGCCTTCTAAGCTGCCGTTTATTAAGAGGGAAAAGTATATTTACTAACGCCTCGGATAATATTATAACGGTATCCTTTAATTTTATAGAAGCCTAAAGGATGCCCTTATCCTATAATATGCCTGCAATAGTTTTATAAGATAGTACTTTATAAAATAAGCCAAGCCGGTTCCGCTACCACTATAACTTCGCTAGGTTTAATAGATTATAGCTTTAACCGCTTTTATCTACTCTAAATAGGTGCTGTATAGGGATATTTCTTATAATAACGTCTTCCTTAATAAAGAGCTTAATATAAAGCTTGGCGACTTTGCCGGGTCATTAATTAATAGTTAAGCCCCTCTTATCTGTTATAAGACCAGTTATAAGCACCCTAAGATTAAAGGAATCTCTATAAGAAGTAAGGTGTTTACTCTTAGCTCTACCTTTTATAAGATAATAATAGGATTAAAGCCATATAAGGAGCTTTTAGATTAAGAAATATATAATGTATATATTAAGGGAAAGTTTCCAAACCCAGCTGCTCTAGCTGCGTTTAATAATATTATTACTAAGTGCTAGGCCTAAGACTATATAAGTGTAGATAAATTGCTAGAGGATATATAGGCTGAAGGTATAATTTTCAGTTAGTAAGGTATTTAGTATTAATAACTTCTAGTTACTATCCAGTTAAGGCTTATTACGTAAATTAACATCTCTATTATTCTTTATTCTACTATACTCCTAATAGCCCTTACTCTTATTCCTTTACTCCCTATTATATTCTAGGTAAGAAATCGCAAATAATAAGACTAGGTAGTAGTGTTCTTATATTATTAGCAGAGATCTAAGTTTTTTTTTAATTTATACTTACCTCTAATTAAGGCGGACACTGGGGACATTCGCCCACTTTCCTTAATAATCCCATTATAATTACTTTACTGTTTTAACCTTTAGCTAGTAACGCATTGGGGCAGAAGTACCTATTAGCTTTAGCTCTCTGGCATTTATTCTAGCTATATACTAATTAAATATGCTAAGCCAGTACCTTGCATCTACTATAATAAAAGGAGTAGTCGTAGTAGTAATATATTATATAGTTAATAACAAGTATAGCTAGATTTAGCAAGAAGCTCTTATTTAGAAGAAAAAGTAAATTATATAAAAAGACTAGGCAATAGGGAGACTTATCCTTTTACACAGTCTTTATAGCATTTCACTATTACTCTAAGCAATAATAGGTCTACTAGGTAAAAATACCACTCCTTATTAAAAGATATAAGGATTATCCCAAAACGGCTATATATAGATATTTATCACAATGCTGCAATAAAGTAGACTAAATAACTACGTTGTAGTATAAAGAGGGGAAGAAGGTGGAAAGGGGGTATTATATACAAATAGTAGGGCCGGCCGCTAAGTCGCTAGTAGTAGGCTAGCTAATAGTAGGAAATAGTACGAGATAGTATAAAACAGTATGCGTTAGGTCAGTGCCGTAATAGTACTCCTTTTCCCCAGATAGTTTGGTCCCTAAACTAAATAAATAACTTAAAAATAGGCAGTGTACGGGGTTGCCTATTTTTTACTGCGAAGATGTTAGTTCCGCTTACCGCCCTTAACTAAGCTAATAGCGATTTTCTATACCGGGTATAGAAAATCCTAATTAGTTAGTTTAGTGAGTAAGGTCGGCAAAACTCTATACTACTACCCAAATCGGTCCGTGTGGCGTTTCTTGGCGAGAATTTAGCTAATTAGATAACTTTAACCACTGGTTAAAGTTCTATAACATCTTAACCACCACAAATTTTAATACGGTGGTCGGCTGTGACCTTAGTATGACTTTTCCTTATCTTGTGCCCAGTCTGGGGGTCCTAACTTCTTAGGGTATTGCTTATGGAAATACTGTATAGCTTATTTATAACCCTTTAGGTTTTCCTCTAGCTGCTAGGTTATATCCTTATAATATTTCCATTTAATCTTATAAGTTAGGCCCTAGGGGTCTTCGTTATATATATTAAGGATTTTCTTAAACTCCTATTTATCTTCTATGTTGCCGTTATTATCTCTCTCTGCTATTTATCCTTGTATATTATAGCGCTCTATAGTATTAATATTTGCTTAGCTAGGGATCTCTTTAGTAGCCTAAAGGCGGACCTTAAATGTATAAAAGGATTTATTTACTCAGATATAGTCTAGGAGGTCTACTACAACTACCCCTTAGTATACTGCGAGTACAGGGTATAAGCCGTCCTATTTGTTGTCCCATTTCTTCTTAGGTCTATTTATCTTCATATTTTCTAAGCTAACTATAACTATATCGCCTTCGTAGAATAACACACTCTCGTCCCTATAGGTATTAGTATTATCTTTATAGCGTTGCTATAAAATCTAGGCTAAGGCCTTAAGCTATATTAATATCCGCTTAAAGCGGTTGGCCACAGAGTCTACGTAGAAGAACTCCTTCTTTACTTATACTAATAGTATTAATAGGCGGGGGCTAGTAGGCTTAATTCTGAGGCGAGGGTTAAAGCTATAGTTTGTAAAAAACAGGGAGATACCTATACTCTCGTTAACTTGGTTATTTGTAGTAAACTTAGTAAGTAGTAGGTAGTTAACCTAGTCGTCCTATATAAAGCTAATAAAAGTATAGAGATATTTATTTACGGTAGCGTTAATAATTTCGGTTTAGCCGTCCGTTTCTAGGTACTAGGCTAAGCTTAGTTATAAGGTTGTCTTAAGGCGTTTATTTAGTTGTCGCTAGAAGTTACTAATAAATTATATGCCGCGATTAGAGATAATTGTGCTTAGTATACTATAGAGCTTATATACGTTATTAATAAAGCTATTAACTAGCTCCTCTATTAAGAGTCCTATTACTAGAATAAGGTATTATATTTTAGTTAGGCGGTCTATAATAATAAGGATATATTTATATACCTTACCGTGGCGTTAGTATACTAGCAGCGTTATAATATAGTTGATCAAGATATCGGTCTATAAGCGAGCGGGTAATTCTAATAGCTTTAGAAAACTAGGTAGGGCAGAACGGGGGATCTTAGTGCGAAAGTATAGGGCATAGTTTTTAACGAAGGTAGCCGTGAACTAGGAGATTCCTAGCTACTAGTATATTTAGTTTAAGAAGTTAAGAGTTTTAACCCAGCTAGGGTAACTAGCAGGGCCACTGCTATAAGAGCAATAGGTAACTTTTAGGCGGAGGTCTAGGGCGTTAAGGATAAAGAGACGTTAGTAAAAGTAGATCTATCTGTTAATAATACTGCATTCTAACTTATTATAACAAAGTAATTTCCTAATCTTCTTTAGCTAATAGCGAGCTTTTTAATTATATAGGGCTGCCACCATATCTCTTACGAGTTCGTTCTTCTAATATCCTAGCTAAATTAACTTGTTTAGTGACTTTTTAGCTATTTTAGGGTCTAAAGCGGCTATAAACTCCGCGTTGTTAGAGTTATAGGACTCGTATAATAATTCTTTTAAAATCATAGGGTTAACTTTCTAGGGCGGTATAACAACTTAGGCTTAGTAGCGGAGGCGTTTATTATTAGCGTCCTTAGGCCTTATTCCTAGTAGCCAGCTTAGGGCGTTAAAGAGTATGGCTTTGCTACTAGGTCTGTATATAATTATAAAGTTAAACTATAAAAGAAACTCTACCTACCGGACTTAGCGCTAGTTTAGCTACTTAGTAGTTATAAACGTCTATAGGTTCTTATAGTCGGTAATAATTTTAAACGGCTCCTTAGTCCCTTATAGCTCAGAACACTATTCCTCTAAAGCCTTAACAATAGCTAAGAGTTTTTTTATCGTAAATCTTGTAGTTATACTTTAGCATAAAGTACTTTATAGAGAAGAATGCGACCAGTCTTAATTTTCCGTTATTATTATACTAGGAAAGGACTCCGCCGGAAGCCTAATTCGATACATCTATCTCTACCACTATTTTCTTTATATAGTTATAGTATACTAGTACTAGTGCTAAAGTAAAGGCTCCCTTAAGGGCCTTAAACGATTTAACTTATTCTAGTCCCTATAGCCATCCAATATCCTTCTTTAGGAGTTTTGTTATAGGTATAGCAATAGTAAAGTAGCCTTAGATAAATTATTGGTAGAAGTTTATAAAGCTAAGAAATTGTTATAGTTCTTTAATTAATATTGGGTCCTTCTATTCCTATAAGGCCTATACCTTCTTAGGGTTTATAGTTATACTATTAGTTAAGATAATTAAGCTAAGGTATTTTGTTTTAGTAGAGTAAAACTTAAACTTATTAATATTAATCTAAAGTCTAGTATTACCAAGTCTTTAGATAATTTCATTTATATACTTAGTATACTCAGCGCGTGTTTTAGAAAAGATAAGGACGTTATCAAGGTAGGCAGTATAGTAGTTATTAAGGGCGTTATATAGAATATAGTTAATATAGTTCTAAAATATAGCGGGTGCGTTACAGAGGTTAAATAGTATAATTAGCATCTTATAGAGTCCGAACCGGGTAATAAATGCTATAAGCCACTTATAGCCCTTTGTAATTCAGATCCGGTTAAATACAGCAATTATATTAAGTTTAGTAAAGTACTTAGCACTATAAAGTGCGTTAAGTGTCTTACGGATTAGTGGCAGTAGGTATTAATTCTTAATAGTAACTATATTTAGGCCTCGGTAGTTATAGTAAATTTATATACTACCGCCAGGCTTAGTAGCAAGAAGGAGTGGTACGGCAACTAGTAAGGTTAATTCGCGGATAAAACCCTTATCCAGCATCTTATTAATCCACTTCTTTACACACCTAAGTTTAGCAGGTAAGAGTAGTCTATTTTTATAGTATAGGGCCTAGTTTCCGGGGGTAATCTTAATTTTATAGTCCCATAGTCGGTAAGGGGGTAGCTTATCTACGTTCTTAGGGAGGAAATACTTAATATATTTACTAAACTCCTTTAATAGGCGTTATAGAATATCTTCACGGGTCAATCCTAGTTTGCTTTTTAGGAATTTTTTAACATTAGTATTAACTATCTTCCAACGTAAAAGCTTAGGTTTAGTTTTTAGATTTATTTTAAGGAAGTTATAAAAATAGGGGAAAAGCACTTTACGGGCTTCCTTTATTATATAGTCGCCTTCTACTAGCCAGTGGAAAGACCTTTCTAATAGGTTCGGTACTTCTATTAGGCCTATAGGTAGCTCTTTAAGTAGCTGTTAGTGCTTATCTTATTTAACTAGTTTTACTAGCTCCGCTATATAGATCCTTATTACCTTTACGTCTTTTTATTTACAAAACTAGGTAAAATTAATAGCGTAAGTATATTTAATATTATCTAGGTTGGGGCGTGTCTAGTTCTCCGGTGCTACGGCTAGACTAGCACAGCTTAGTCGGCCCAGGGGGGCAAAAATAAGGCGGCGGCCCTATACGGTACGCGCGGGAGATAGGTATAAGGTTAGGCGTTACGGTAGCGCGGTTTTTATTATCTAGGTCTTAATAGTTCTATAGTCAGTCCTTGCTATAACGCGAGCTATAGTGTGCGTATATAGCATATAGCTTAGTTCCAGGTGTTAGGCTAGGCGGCTAGGGTTTAAATAGTGCCTAGGTTAGGGTTGGATTCTTAGTAATAGCGGTATAAAGCGGACCTTCTTCCTTAGTCTCGGCGGGGCTGGCTAGCCTATTATTTTAGTCTTAAGTGCTAAAATAGTCCAGTCTTCTACTATCTCGTTTCTTTGCAGCTATACAGGCTCCCCTTTATTAGAAACGTCTTCTACTATTAAGGCTTTATATATAGTCCTAGGCACTAGGCTTAGTAGTGCTAAGTATCTATATAAGGCGTCCCTATTAACGTCGGTTATTCCCTACGGAAGGCAGTATCTAGAGTAGTAGTCTAAGTTAAAGCGGATTTTAAGTTTCCTAAAGCTAGGACAGGGCTCGTGCTTCTAAAGCTAGGGCATACCTAGGATAATTAGGGTAGTAGGCGAGAGTTTAGTAACAAAAAAGAGTATAGCTTTATTATGGAGGCCGATTAATATTTGGGCGGTAAAGTAGGCCGTAATAAGCGAAGTTAGGATACCGTCTATAAGGCGCAGTAGCCTAGGTGCTAGCAGCTTCTTAGTTATAATGTTATACTTTTTTATAATAAACTCTACGTCGGCGAATGCTATTATAGTACTACCGGAGTCCACTAGGCTTACTGTATTGATATAAACTTAGGGGTATAGGTTATATAATAAGGAGAGTTAGGTTTAAATAAGGATTAATTTCTTATTATTATTTACTAATTTAAAATTAAGTGGTAGTTTACTAATAAAAAGGACTAATTAATCTAGTAATAGGGACCTAATCTTCTTATCTTCCTCCTTATATAGTTTAGACCCTTAGACGCGACTTAGTTTAAGGGTTTACCTTTTAATAACTAGGGTACGGGGCTGTCTTAGCGGGGCGGTTTAGTATCCGTCTAGCTGGCGGTATTAGTCTTAGTTTTGGTTAAGGTATAGGAAGACAATACCTCGCTAACAATATAGCTGTATTTATATTCGCTAGCGTAAAGTCGCCAATACTAGGCATTATTAACGGGTTGGGCTCCTATATAGGGTATAGTTTAAAGTAACTAAGCTATAGGGTTAAAGGGGGGGGTTATCTACCGCGGCTATAATAGGCTCCACAGTTACCGCGTCTATAATAGACTCTACGGTTACTGCGTCCGCGGTTATTAGTTCGCGTTATTTAACGGGGTAGTATTAGGACTAGGTTTGCTATTTTAGCGGGGTTATAGGCATCCTTCTAGTGGCCAGGCAGGCCATAGGTAAGGTATAGTCTATTATTAATACGGCGCTTACGCTCTGTGTTTAAGATTCTATTAAGGTTTATAGGTTCTTTAGTTACTACTAGGGTTAGGGTTAATATAGGGGTAGGGGCTTAGGCAGGTAGGCGGTAGTTATCGTTCTTCTTAAGGTTGGCTCGGTATATATAGTTCGCGAGGTTCTTAGTAAACACATCCATCTGCTTACTTTAACCTATATAGTCGCTATTATTAATTTTATAGGTAAGTCTAAGTACCAGCTTTTCTATCTTTAGAGAGATAAACTTTTAAAGTAAGTCCACCTTCTATTTATCTGTCTTCTTAGCGCGGACTATTAGCTTATTAAGCTCTCCCTTCCAGAACTAGTAATTACGCTCGCCCTAGGGGAAATGGTTAAGCTTATTTTTTACAACCTAGGTTATATTAAGGACCTTATAGTAGGTAGTAAGGTCTTTAAGCATATCTTCCTTAATAGGCCATTTCCATACAGATATATTATTTAGGTTCTTATATATAAGCTCTAGGCCCTACTTAATAAACTTATAGGCCTTATTCTCTAGTATATCTAAGATGTAAAGGATCTGGGACTAAACTATGTTAAAGTAATCCTAGTCCCGGTTAAAGACTCCCTTAATCTTAATATACTAGGTCTTAAAATTAGCTTATCATTTTAGCGGGGTACCTTTTCCGCTAAATATTGGCGGGTTTTTAGATCTTCGTTTTTTCTACTAGGTTACTACCATTATTATAGGGGTTAATTGTTTTAGAACGGTAATAGTCTCTACCTAGAAGTTAATAGTTCCTATCTAGGAAGCGATAAGGGTACTAAGGTTTTCATTAGCTTTCTTATTAGCGGTGTTTATGTTATATATATACTATAGTCCTACTTTAATATTACTAAGGAACTCGTTAGTATAGTTAATAAGGGTAAGGTAAGCTTTACTAGGCTTAAAGGTCTTAGGGTATAGTAGGGAGCGGCGGATTATCCACGCAATATTAGGGTATATCTCTATAAAGAGGTCTATAAAAACATTACAGGGGTTCTAGGTTTCGGCTATTTTGGCGTCATTAATATCGCTTATCTAGGCGCTAGGTAAAAACTAAGGATTGTTCTAGGACTATGCTGGGGATATATCGGTTTTAGCAGGGGCGCGCGTAGGTCGCGATTGCTCTGGGGCGGAAGTTAATTAGCTAGGGTATAGGGAATTAGTAATCGCGACGGGGCGCAAATTAAAGATACTATAAACTATTATAGTGCTACAATAAAATAGACTAAATAACTACGTTATAGTATAAAGAGGGGAAGAAGGTAGAAAGGGGGTATTATATATAAATAGTAGGGCCGGCCGCCAAGTCGCTAGTGGTGGGCTAGCTAACAGTAGGAAATAGTACGAGACAGTATGAAACAGTATGCGTTAGGTCAGTGCCGTGATATATTCGTTGCCTATAAATCTATACGCGCGATCTTCTAGAAGTAGACGTTACTAAATCTATTTAATGCGTAAACTTAAGCATTACTAATAAAGCGATCCACTATAGCGATATAACTCTATTGAATTTCTTCTACTCTTTAAGGGGGATAGCCCTAAACCGGACGTATGCAGTTATTTATCCTTAAAGATTAGAAGGAGTTAAGAATATAGTATATCTAGGCCTTTTCTAAGCGCAGAGAATTGCCTTTTAATATTAAAGTCTGCAGCATCTTAGCGCGGGTTTAGTGGAGTTAATAGTATAGATTGCCCATTATAGCAGAGGATGGCCTTAATTAGCTTTTTCTAGGTACTTCTACCACGTCATAGCTCTCTTCTATAGCCGCCATTATTATTTACATTTTACACTTATAGTCTTATAAATTAATATAGCGCGTAGTTATCTATATTACTCTCTACAAACTAGCATACTACACGTTATTAGAAGCCCCCTTTTAACTAGCCAGTTACCCTACTTACTCTAGTAAAGTTTTAATAAATTTCTAATAAAGTTCTAACAAACAGGAACTAATTAGGGCGATATATAGGTATCCGCAATACTAAGCCGCTGTTATTTTTAGCAAGAGTTAATACCACAACCGTAGGGCTGCTTAGTATAAATACCGTTAAACTTCTAACTAATTTCTAACCAACTTCTAACACTCTCTGCGATATTACTGTTTATATTATAGCCCTTTAGCTATAAGTAATTATGGAATCCGGCCCCATATAGCTAAAAATATCTCGCTATACACCATTAACTATTGCTACGGTAACAGAGAAGCTTCTTAAGGCCTCTAAATTAATTATATGTTAAGAAGGTATAAAGCTAAATAAAGGGAATCGTATCTAACACGCCTTTGCATTATTAGCGAAGCTACTAAAGGGCGCTTTAAAGACCACGGAAAGATAAAATTATTATTAACAGTTTTTAAGGCAGGCCGAAAGGGTTAGTGGCCGTAAAATAGTTATACTTTACGCCGTCGGCCTAGGGCAATCTTTAATTGCTAGTATAAGGGATTGTAATAGGCTCTTACTTCCTTCGGAATTTAAAGGGCACGAGAGCGCTTATTAGTGTAATGTCTTTAGGGATATGGTTAAGGGATACTCTATAAAAGGTATAGAAGACTATAATGCTCTTAAGGTTCTATTACTTAATTACTCTAAAAACCCCTTTAGATCCCCCGCTAATATAGCTAGTGTTACTTATAGGGGATATCTACGAGCTTACGGTTGCTAATATTTAAGGCGTAGTTATATCCGATTACCTTAGAGGCTAGATATACCTAACAAATATATATAAAGTAGAGTTTGCGCCATTTATTACGATTCCTATTTTAAGGGAGCTTAGCGATTATTTCGCTATATAGCGTTAGCAAATAATGTAATAAGTCCAAAACATATCCTACTTCTTCTTAATATACGCCAGCCTAGTAAATCCTATACTATAGTAATACTAATTATTACTCTAAGGAACCATTACTATATATCCTTAGTCCTCTATCCTAACGCCGCCTTTATATTTACTATCCCGCCTTTTATAAATTAGTACTGCTCCGACATTATTTCGTATATTAATAATAATAATAACAGTGTTATTTGGGGGGTTAGTTCGTGTACCGTCCGGCTTTATTTAGTTAGGCGCCTTATAGTCGCCGCAATCGGTCTAAAGCTATAGTTAGATCCCAGTATTATAGGCCTAAGGAGTTTTCTACCTCTTTTTTACACTCCCTTATAAGCGCGTCTTCCAAATTATCTTTAACTCTAGTTTTCCTAATTATGCTAGCTATGGTATAGTAATCTATAATAATTAAAGTAAGTTATAATTAGTGTCTCCGTCGCGTAATATATACTATTAGGAAGTCGAGCTTAAGGGTAGATTACGGTAATAACTAGTGGAGCTATTATACTAGCAATATATAAGGTTAAGAGGAGGGTAGTTATATCGTAGGCTTATAAAGATAAAGAGAAATTAAGAAACTAAGAAACCGAGTAAGAATTCCGGTAAGCTTCCTATAAATATTAAAGACGTTTTATAGATTTCTTTAAGGAAAATATAATAAATATATAAAGTTTAGTAAGAGGGGCTTTAATAAAAAGGTAATAAGGTGATAATATTGTTATTAAGAGTGACCGCATCAGCTAAAACATTTTTAGGTAATAGGCGTTTAACGCCCAATTGAAAAACTACGCTAGCCTAAGTAGTTAGAGGGGAGAGCGACATATAACCCCGCCTAAGCCTACTTATTACTATAGACCAACGTCTAAATATTTATACTGCGCCCTGCTTAATATATATAATAGAAAGGGGAGTAAAGCAGAAAGTATTTATGTGGATTTTATTGTAAGATTATCTACTTAAATCTATAAGCTAGGGAAACGCCTAACGCTAAGTATATTACTAGCTAGGAGCGGCTTTATTAAGGATTGTGCTTCTATTTATTCTCTTATATACCTCCTATAGGTGTAAAAAGCTAGAGTCTAGTTAGAGTCTAGTTAAAGTCTAGTTAAAGTCCGGTTGGAATTTAGTTAAAACCTAGTTAAAACCTAGTTAGAGTCCTATTAAAAAATAGCCGTAACTTAGTAAATAACTAAAATTTAAACCTTATCCTGCAAGCCGTTATATATTAAAACTATCTATACTTCCTTTAAAGCATCTCTATTCCGCTATAATATACTAGGTGTATAGATGCCAAGCTAAATAAAAGGAATACTCTAATCTTATTTGTTAGAACGCCTAAACCAGCTCCCTAGCTTCTATTATTAATTTAAACAGTAATCTACCCCTTTAGGATTAGAGCCGCGATCCCTAGTATATAGCAATCTCTTTGCATACATAGTAGTAATATGCCTACAGTCTAAGCCACGTCGCAATAATATTAATATATTTACTCTAGCGTCTCCTAAAGGAGTACCAATAGGTATAAAAAGGGTTGGTTTCTCTTAAAAAAACAATACCATTAGCTTCCTCTATACACTTAGCTTATTACCAGTTTTATACTTTAATTTAGTACTACATTACTAAAGCTTCGTAAAGTAATAATGTTAAACTAGCCTAAGGTTATAAAGCAACCTAAGATGTTTCTAGACACTCCCTTAAGCTATAAAAGTCTATAAGCGCCTCTTTTTAGCCTAGTTATACTGCCCTTAGACCTAGTTACTATTATTTACCTCGCGGAGCTGCTTAAGAACATATTAAAGGTAGTAAAAGTAATATTTAGCGCTATAGACACTCCTAAGGCTACTAAGCCTTAAGCTATAGACAGTTCCTAACCTTAAGAACCAAAAGCCCGAGCTTTAAAGGTAGAGTATAAGATAGTTAATAAAATATATATCCCGTGCAAAACCGAAAGTATAACCCTAGCTAATTTGCCGTATATAGCTAGAATAATACAACCTTAAAGTATAAGATAGTTAAATCCTCTATAGTACCTTCTAAGGTAGACGCATATAACAAATATATATTTGCTATTTGTATACGTATTAGTAAGTATGAAAATAGCTACTAAATATATATTACTAACGGCGAAATAACAGATAAGAAGACTAAATATATAATATACTTTATTAACGTTAAGTCTAAAGGCCTATAGAATATACTTAGGTCCGTTTTATAAGGTATAGAGGGAACTTTCCTTAAGAAAGACAAACCTTTAGTATAAAACTATTTATTAAACTTTTTAATACCCTAAATTAACTACTAACTTAAGACTAGGTTAAGCGGAATCTATTATACTACTTCCTCTCTAAGCTAGAAGCTTATAAAGAAGCCCTAAAGAATAGCACCTACCTGTAACGGGACTAGCCTAGTTATAGTAGGAATGTCTTAGTAAAATACTCGACAGATAAATTCCGACGCTTTAACCAAAATCTGCTAGATTAATCGAATTACCGAAGTCCGTTAAAGACCGCGTGCGTATATGCGCACGCATCGACTACCAAGCCCCTAACTATTTAATTATATAATTCTCTTATTATTCCTTTCTCTTTTTTACGTAACGTCTTGTTCTTAGCAAGAGCTATATACCCTTAGATTCAGATAGAATTTATATTATTCCTTTAAATCTTCTCCAAAGTCTCTTCGCGCCCTTATATTACGTTATATTAATACTAATACCCTTAAAATAGCAAACGAACTTGAATCCGCTACGTCAACTATTATAGCCCTAGTTAGGGAATAAATAACTATAATACAACAGTCTTTTATAGATGCCTTGGCCTAGTAACAAACTATACTAAAAGCTTAGTATTAGTAATTAATTAAAGCAATATATAAAGAACTCCACAACGCCAAAGTACTTGCGTTAGAGACCCTAATAGCAACACCTATAAATAAAATCAAAATAACTGTATATAAACCCGACCCATTAAATATAAACCCTAAATTAGTAACGGCAGCTTAACCTATACCTATAACAAACCTAATACCTACTATGAAATCTAAAAAGCTCCCTAACCCTCTAATGTTTAATAGAAATTAAAATAACCTACGTCCCTTTATAATTAAGCTCTATCTTAAACTTTTAATAAACTATAACTAATACCCTACTAAAGCTAGCAAGATTAGCTATAGAATATCCCGTTTAAATAAAGACGCTATATAAACTATAGACCCATTCTTCCGTAATAGCACCTTTATTAATTTTAAAATCTTTATCTCTCTACTAGAACAAATATATAATAACGCCAGCCGCAAATATATAGCTGTTACTAAATTTAAAAACCTACAATAACGGAACCGAGACTTTACTAGCTTCTTTTCGGAATTTTTAGGCCTTATTAGTGAACTGGATTAGAATAAAGCCGCTAGAGTTACTGCTCTCCGCCAAGCTATTTTAGATAAAATTAGAGTATATTTAGTAGGTAGAAAACTGCTAAAGGACTTACCTAAATTTGCTATAATATATTAACGAATTAATAAGGACCTTTAATATAATAAATAGACTTATTCCCTAAAGCCAACTACACCTCGCGCTTAAAACTTTACAAAACCGGCATATACCCTAAAGCGCGATCTGTCTCTAAGACCTAAAAGCCCTACGTATAACCCTATAGACCTTAATACTACCCAATTCTATACACCTTTAGGAACTAATAAATAAAGAATATAAGCCGTAAATGGAGAATATTTTAGATATGGAAAAAAGGGACATATTTAAAGGGATTGCCGAACTTACCCTTTTGAAAAGGTCCGCCGTAGCTCCTCTTAGTTCTTAAGTTGTACTCGTTTTATAAATTATACTTAGTTGCTATAAAGCATCTCGCCTTTAGTTAACTTAGAAAACGAATTATCCTAGGGCTAAGTCACGCCTTAGAATAAGAAGTGGAAGAGTATAAGTACCTAGGCTCTTCTAGCGCTAATATATAATATAACTCTCTTAATATACTCGGCGAAATTTAAATACTTAGAAAATAGAAGGAAGTATAAATCCTTATAGATAGCGGAGCTACTAGTATAGGCTTTATTGATATAAACTACATAAAAACTTAACACTTAAATTTAAAGAAACTTGATAAGCCCTAAGGCCTATAAGGCTTTAATAGTAAGCCTTTAATATATAGTAAACTAACACACTACGCTCTTGTAAAGATGCGGATAGACAAACACCTTAAATATATTTCCCTATTTATAATCACCTTAAATATATTTCCCTATTTATAATACCCTTAAAGCATTATAAGGTAATACTTAGATATAAATGGCTAAAATAATACAACCCTTTAATTAGCTAGGTTAAAGAAATACTAAAATTCCGTATAACCTACTGCCGAAGTTATTACTTAAAATACTACTTGCCCTATAAATATATATATAACTATTTAAATTTAATATAATATAAATTGCCTTTACTATAAACCTTAAACCTACTTAATAAAGTTATAACTGCCGATCGCGGTAAGGAATGCGAAGATAATATATTAAAACCTTTTAAATTTTGTATAATACAAGCCGTACCCTTTTATTTGTTAGTAAGAAAATAAGACTATAAGATCTTTACTATAACACTAGAAGATATTAAAAAGGCGTTAGAACCGAAGTAATATATTAACCCCTAACCTCTTATACCTAAAGAACATTATAATCTAATTAATACGTTTAAGAGACAATTTGTAAACTAACTACCCCCGCATTAAGACGAGTACGATTTTAAGATAGAACTTAAACCTAGTATAACGCCAAAGTTTAGCCCGTTATACGGTATGTCGCAAGAAGAGCTACTTATAATATAATAATACCTTAAAGAGCACCTAAAGAAAGGATTTATTTGCCCTAGTTAATTACTATTCGCCTTACCTATACTATTTATTAAAAAACCTAGAGGAGGCTTAAGATTCTATGTTGATTATTAAGCCCTAAATATAATCATAATTTAAAACCAATATTTAATTCCTCTACTTTAAGAAACGCTTAACTACTTAGCGAAAGCACGATACTTTACAAAGCTTAACGTAGTCGCTGCCTTTAATTAAATCCGTGTTTGCGAAGGAGATAAGAAGTATATGGCTTTCCGTATATAATAGGGACTTTTTAAATACCTAGTAATGCCATTTGGCGTAAAGAACGGTCCTAGTACGTTTTAGTAATATATTAACGATACGCTTCGCGAATTCCTTAATATATTTATTACCGCGTATATTAATAATATCTTAATCTATTCGTCTTCGCTTTCTAAACATCAAAAATATATCTAAATGGTCCTTAAACGCCTGCGAGACGCGGGCTTATAATGCGATATTAAGAAATGCAAGTTCTATACGTCCGAAGTTACGTACTTAGGCCTAATTATATCCCGTAACGGAATTAAAATAGACCCTAAGAAAATCGCTGTAATTATAAACTAGGAAAGTCCTAGTAGTATATAAAACATCTAAGGATTTCTAGGATTTACAAATTTCTACTATTAATTTATTAATTACTTCTTAAAAATTGTTTAGCCATTAGTAAACTTAACAAGAAAAAACATAAGATTTAAATAGACTACTAAATATAAATAAGCTTTTAACGACCTAAAATATCGTTTTATAACTGCTTTAATCCTTACCTACTTTAATCCGGACCTTAAATATATTATTAAAACAGACTCGTCTAATTATACACTAGGAGGGGTATTATCGCAGTATAATAAGAACGGCGAGCTGCGCCCAGTAGCCTTTCTCTTCCGGAAACTTACCCCTACTAAATTAAACTATAAGATATATAATAAGGAACTACTTATAATTATTAAATGCTTTAAATAATGGCGCCTAGAACTTAAAGGATTATTATTTCTAATACGCGTATTAACGGACTATAAAAACCTATAGTACTTTATAACTATAAAGCAATTAATATAGCGCCAAATTTGTTAGGCCGAATACCTTTTATAATTTAACTTTAAGATTATATATTAACCTAGTAAACTTAACTAGAAGCCTAACTTATTAATATAATAATTATAGGACTTATTTATAAACGCCTCTGACGAATGGATTACAAATTAATTACGAATTCTACTGCCCCCTAAATGCTTTAAAAAACTACGCCCTATATTCCTAAACGTGGAGCTTAATAGGAATAAATCGGAAATCAATAAGTGGGACATAGAAGTTAATAAATTAATAAAATATAAATATAAGAACGACCTTTAAATAGCAGATAGAATAAAAGCGATTTAAATAGGGAAACGGCAATATAAGGATATTACACTCGCTGAATGCGAAATCCGCAATAATCGGTTGTACTATTAATAGAAGATAGTAGTCCCAAATTCCGAACCCTTACGATTTAAGATACTTAAATTCGTACACGATTCCCCTATAGTAGGGCATCCTAGCCGTATAAAGACCTATAAGATTATCTAATAAGCATACTACTAGCCTATAATGCACGACTATATACGAAAATACGTCTGAGTATATAGAATATGTATACGTGGGAAGACCTCTTATATAAAGAAGTAAGGAGTACTTTAACCGTTGCCAATTCTAATATAAAGATGGCGAGATATCTTAATTAACTTTGTAGTTAACCTACCTAATAGTAATAGGTTTATAAATGTTATGGTAGTTATTAACTGTCTTATAAAAATGTAATATATAATTCCTATAGACTTAATTAATATAATATTAGTAGCCGAATGTTTTATTAAGCACGTCTTTAAGCTATATAGACTTCCTAATTTAATAATATCTAACTGCGGAAGCCAGTTTATTTTAGACTTCTAGCAAGCCCTATATAAATAATTAAGTATATAAATACGACTTTTAACTATATTTTATCTGGAGATAGATAGTTAAACTAAAATTGTAAACGCGATTATAGAACAATACCTATAAATATACTGCTCCTACCTATAAAATAACTGGGAGAAATGGCTACCGTTAGCCGAGTTTACTATAAATAATATGAGAAATAAATTAATAGGCGTAATGCCGTTCTACGCAACCTACGGACAAGACCCTTAACTTGGATTTAAACCATGACCCAAAATCAATATAATAGGACCTATAATTAAGAGGATTTAACTAATTAACGCGTATAACTTCGCTAATTAAATAAAGCAGTTAACGGAATTATTATAAAGTGAATTAGCGTACGCTTAAATAGTATAGGAATAGCATGCAAACAAAGGACGAGCTCCTGCGTGGGACTTTAAGGAAGGTAATATAGTTTACCTAAATATATAAAACCTAAAGACTTAACGACCTTTAAAGAAACTAGACTGGAAGTTTACGGATCTATACTAAGTTAGGAAGAAACTAAGCCTATACACTTATAAACTTAAACTGCTAATTAAGATAAAAATACATCTAATATTTTACATAAACTTGCTATAACCCTTAAAGGGTAAACCTATAACTTGCGAAGTACCACTACTACCTTTTATAATTATTAACAACGGCAACGGTTCTTACTTTATTAACTTAATTAATAATATACAATAGAAGATATAATCTAAATAATTTAAACTTCTTATTAAATAGGAAGGATATAAAATATAAACTTAGGAAACCTATAACCAGATTAAGACCGATGCGCCTTCCCTAGTAAAAGAATTCCATAAGGACTATCCTTTTCGGCCTACTCTAGCTAAATAAACACAATATAAAAGTAAATAATTGCTACTTAACACAAATACACGAAATACGATAGTAGGAAGCTTAAAATTAAAAAAAGACTTAAAATATGTTACGACGTTTATAATATGATTACGTGATACATAAGATGTTAAGGAACTTTAACCACCGGTTAAAGTTATCTAATTAGTTAGATCCGCCTTGCCAAGACCTACTATAAAGATGTTAGTTCTGCTTACCGCCTTAACTAAGCTAATAGTGATTTTCTATCCTAGGGATGGAAAATCCTAATTGGTCTATTTAACGATAGAATTAGTAAAACCCTACACCGCCACCTAACGCGAAAACACGACACGCGATAAGTTATAAGTTTTAACTAAAATTGAATTATTTAGACCTTTGGCTAAAAGGGGGGGTACTATAACGGGACTAGCCTAGTTATAGTAGGAATGTCTCGGTGAAACACTTAATAGATAAATTCCGACGCTTTAACCAAAATCTGCTAGATTAATTAAATTACCGAAGTCTGTTGAAGACCGCGTGCGTATATGCGCACGCATCGACTACCAAGCCCCTAACTATTTAATTATATGATTCTCTTGTTATTCCTTTCTCTTCTTTACGCAACGTCTTGTTCTTAGCGAGAGCTATATACCCTTAGATTTAGATAAAATTTATATCGTTCCTTCGAATCTTCTTCGAAGTCTCTCCGCGCCCTTACACTACCTTAACCTCTTAGTGAACTATATTAGGGATATATATGCCTTAACAAAATAGCGCCTTATATCGCTATAAGATAGCGGAAAAATTATATTTAATCTACTTTAGACTCTCTTTAAGCCGAATAAATTAGTATATAGGAAATACTTTAGCACCAATAAGCGTAAATATATAAGATTTAACTTAGGTAAGATAAAAGAGGACAATAAAGGGGATAAATACTTCCGCGTTAAAGGCTAATATTTAGATTTTAATAGCAAAAATTTCGGTAAGGCTATAACCGCAGCCGGTATTTTAATATTTTAGGAGTTAAAGCTAATATATAGCCTTAGATATTTTCCCCTTAAATACTACCCTAACGTAGAGGAGGAGAAGCAAAAACTTGCTAATAGAGGTTATAAATTTATTTTATTAATAGAGACGCACCACTAATAGTATAAAGGTAAAGCCTTTTATATAAAAAAAGGAAAGCCCACTAAGCTATCCGTTAATAGTTAAATTATAGTAAACCTAGCACTTTTCTAAGAGTATAATCCAAACTACACTAAACCTAGTATTAATAAACTATAAAAGTATATAAATAGTAATATATATATATTTAATTTTAGCAAACCTAGGGAGAAGAAACTTAATAAAGTTAAGAGTAATAGTAAGGAGCCTACGGAGTTAAAAAATAATAACTTACTTATTTATAGTCCAACTATATTAGGGTTTAGTCTTAATTATAAGTTCTAGTATAAGTTCCTAGATTTATAAGCTAAGAAGACTGCAAAGCTAATTTAATATCCTATAGTGGAGTTTGCTATTAATAATATTAGCGATATTAAGTAAAACCCTCTCTCCTTTTAAAACCTTGCTATTCTAGAGGACTAAAAAAAGCTTATTTAGGCTCTTATAGCTTCTTATATAAAGAAGGCTTAGTTTAATAATTTTATATTAAGTAAAGGACGTGGCCTAATTATGCTACTATAGTATAAGCTCCGTTCTATTCTATCCTTAGGGAAAACTAATATAGAGTATTAGTAGTCCTATTAGAGTTAGCAAGACCTTAACCGCTAAAGGACTTTTAAAAGAGCTGTAAAGGCCGCTTTACATAGTACGCCCTACTTATTTAAACTATTACTATTTGCCTAACTTTTCTAGTTATCTAGTAGAGATCTAGCTACTAACCCAAAGTAGGTTAAATTTAAGCTTTCTTACGCTTTCCGGCAGGCCAACTATTAGAATACTATACTTCTATTAAATAAAGCTAATATATTTATAAAGCAACAATTATTAAGTTATGCGGATAATAACCTAATTATAATTTTTCTATGGAAACTTAAATACTATAAAGGAATTATAATCCTCACTACTAATTGTATAAAAGATTTTAATAGTATAATGCTAAGCAGAATATATATAGCTATAAGATACCTTCTATTAGGTATTAATATAAAACAAACCCTTTAGACCTATTTTCTGGGGAAGGTAATTATAATTAGTAGGGCGAGATTTAGTTCTAATAAGATTAAGGAATTAGCATAATGGGAGCTTAACAGCCAACAGGTAGGTATACTTAAGTCTTAGTAAAAAAGTTTTATACTAAATTATTTATATTTCGCAGATTAAAAATGCTATAGGAGTAGCCCTTACCTTAGTGTATAAGGATAAAAAACCGTTGTCCTCTTAGTATCTAGAAATAGTTCTGCAACTAGGTAATAAGTTTAATAATAACCTTAGTAGTCTAGGTTAAGTTGGTAACTAAAGCGTTTACTACTAAATATTTCCACCTTTTAGGACTTGTATTATATTCCTCTTCCTTTTCCTAGCGGTAGCGATTTGGAGACTTTAAGACTAACTTTAAGGGTATTAGATTAGTTAAGGGGGTTAAGCTTATATATACTAATTTGCTTATATATAGTATATACAGTATTAAATATATCTTATAGATCTTATGGCTAGTAGCATTATTGCTTATTACTTTCTTAAAATTACTTACTTACTCTTATAGTAATAAGACCTATATAGTATATAGTAGCGCGGGCAAATCGCTTATAGATCTAAGAATAGGAGAACGGAAGCTATAGGGCATTAGTTCCCGTAGGGGAGTAGAAGATATAAGCGTTAGTTCCTATAAGGAATTAAAAGCTATAAGGCGATAAAGAAAGTAGGTATTAACCCCTATAGAAAACCGTAAGCTATAGGAGATTAGTTTCCGTAGGGGAGTAGAAGAAATCGCTATTAGTTTCTATAGGGGAGTAAAAGCTATATAGGAGTAGAAGCTATAGGGTATAGTTCTTATAGGGTAGTAAAAGATATGGTTACTATATATAGGAATAGAATTTATAGGGGATTTATTCTATAGTAGAAGACGTGGCTAATAGTTTCTATAGGGGAGTAAAAGCCGTATAGGAATGTAAGCCGTATAGGAATATAAGCTATAAGGGAATATAAGCTATTAGGGAATGTAAGCTATAGGGGATTGGTTCCTATAGGGCGGTAGAATACGTAAGTATTAGCGCCTATAGGGGATTTGCTAGAGTAAGGGATTCGTTAGAGTAGAGGATTTATTAGAGTAGGGGATTTGTTAGCGTAGGGGATTTATTAGAGTAGGGGACTTAATCCTATAGGGGATTTTTTAGAGTAGGGGACTGGTTTCTATAGGGCGGCGAAATATATAGGCATTGGCTCCTATAGGGGATTTATTTAAGTAGGGGACTTATTTAAATAGGGGATTAGTTAAAGTAGGGGATTAACTCTTTTATAGCCTTTATTTCGGCGGTATAAGGTAGCTTCTAATAGGCTAGGGAGTAAATTATATATTTTATAGAAATATAAAGCCTATATAGGATAGTAGGGTATAAGGACCTAATAATCCGGCGGAAGATTAGGTTATCCACTTTCCTAGATTTATTTAGCTTAGGTAACTCGCCCTACGCTATTTTATATACGTTTTAACTAAGGCTACTACCTAGCCTTAGCCGCCCAAA